>Ga0181529_10005098_pt1 | contig 13862 bp, 8 predicted proteins | sample PEATcosm2014_Bin_36_FD_119763 | JGI IMG/M metagenome (GOLD analysis project Ga0181529, IMG submission 119763) | Peatland microbial communities from MTU Mesocosm Facility, Houghton, MI, USA - PEATcosm2014_Bin10_30_metaG | ecosystem: Environmental > Terrestrial > Soil > Wetlands > Peat | place... | reverse complement strand
CCGGGGTCCAATTCGCCTCACCTTCGCCTCATTTTTTGCGCATAATTATCGGCGAAGCGAGATGACTTTTCTAACCATAAAAATATCAACAACCTACCGACACCTTCCTCGCACCTCGTCAAATATATATTTATGATCGTCGATTGCCGACTGCTCGGGATTTCCGCGTTTGCCCTTGCAACCGGCGCATTTCAAAGCACTCTTAGGCTGCGCGTCTGGCGGCTGTCAAGTAGATCATTTTATCCGTGTGCTCCAACTCCGACGTCTCGGAGCTGAAAAACCGCCGCGCAAGCGCCGTCTGCCGCACCGCAAGCCATGTCGCAGGCGGCGATGGCGCTCTCCGCGCCCATCCATCGGAAATAACTTATGCGGGGTCCGTAGTTCTGGTGGCAAAGCTGCGCCAGGTCACGCTCGGTGGCAATGGCGTGAAGCCCGTTTCGCTCATATATTAGATAGGCTGTAGTTTATTTCACCTTGACCTTCGGCTCGACCGATAGACCAGGCCGCAGCTCGTGATGGGGGTCCTCGCCGGCCAGGTTGTCAAAGTCGATGCGCACCGGAATGCGCTGGACTACCTTGACGTAGTTGCCGGTTGCGTTCTCCGGCGGAAAGAGCGAGAGCACCGAGCCGGTGGCACCGCCGATCTGCGTGACCTTGCCGTGGTAGGTTTTGCCGGTGGCGTCGACTTCGATCTCGACCGTTTGTCCGGCGGCCATGTGGCGCAGTTGCGTCTCCTTGAAGTTGGCGGTGACCCACAGACCCTCCAGCGAGACCAGCATCAGCAGGTTCTGTCCCGGCGCGACGTTCTGGTTGATCTCGACGCTCTTGCGGGTGATGATGCCGGCAGTGGGCGCGACGATCTTGGTATAGCTGAGGTTGAGCCGGGCCATGTCGAGCTTGGCCTGAGCCTCTTGCACCATGGCCTGCGCCTGACGCGCGCGGGCCGATTGCGCGGCCACCTGCTGCGGCGCGGTCTGGGCGGAGGTCAAATTGGCCTGCGCCTGCTTCTCGCGCTCGCGGGCGACGCGCACGCCCTCGCGGGCAGCCTCTTCGGTGTGGCGGGCGCTGTCGGCGGCGGCCACGGCGGCGTCAAACTGCTGCTTGCTGATGACGTCTTTGGCGACCAGCGGCTTGTAACGCTCCAGATCGGCCTGGGCCTTGATGTTGGCGGCTTGCGCGGCTTCCAGTTGTTGCTGGGCCTGCTCGACGGCGGCGTGCGAGCCGCTGACATTTGCATCCGCTGAGGTCAGATTGCTGCCGGTGCTGACGGTGGTGATGGGGACGTTGACGTTGGCGGCGGCGGCATTGGCCTCGGCGCTGGCCAGAGCGGCTTCGGCGTTCTCGACGGCAACCTGGTAGTCGCTGGGGTCCAGCTCGGCGATCACGTCGCCCGCCTTGACCACCTGGTTCTCATCGACGCAGACCTTGCTGACCTGGCCGGCCACGCGCGCGCTGACCTGAATCAGGTGGCCGTTAACCTGCGCGTCGTCGGTGTCCTCGGAAAAAGTGGAGTGCCACCAGAGGCCGGAGGCAATCAGCGCAATCGCCACCACAACGGCGGCAAGAACGACTCTGCGACGAGAGTTGGTCTGCGCGCTCTCCGGCTCCGCGTCCTCTGCGATAGGTGTTGGGATGTAATCGGCCACGTCTATTTTCCTCCCAGATAACTCTTGTAGTTTTCCGCCGCGCCCAGCGCGCGAGCCAAGCTGAGCTTGGCCACATTGTGCCGGTAGAGGCTGGTCACGTATTGATCTTCGGCCTGTGCCACGGACTGCTGCGCCTGACTAACGGCCAGATTATCGCTGACGCCGTTGGCGTAGCGCTGTTGCGCCTCGCTGAGCGCCTCATTCGCAAGATCGACGGAAGAGCGCGTAACTTCGACCATTTTTTGCGCCGAGGTAATATCCAGCAGCGCGTCGCGCACATCGGCATCGACTTGCGCGTTCTTGTCGCTCAAACGGTCTTGTGCGGCATCGAGCTGCGCCTGAGCCTGCTGGGCCTCGCCGCGCAGGCCGAACTCTCTGAACAAGGGAACGCTGAGTGTGCCGGCGGCGTCGCCGGTGCCATGCGAGTGAGAGAGCGTGGTGCCGATGTCGCCGTAGTCGCCGGAAAGCCTTAGCGTGGGCAGCCGTCCGGCGGTGGCGGCCTTGCGCTGCTGCTCGGCGGCGTGGGCCTGCTCCACCATGGCTGCTAAATCCTTGCGATTGGCGCGGGCTTCGTGAATGGCTTTGTCCACGTCGATCTGGTCGAAGGCCGTGTAAGGCTCCTTGTCGGCCAGAGTGAAGCTCTGCGCCAGCGGCAGCCCGATCACGCGCGCCAAAGCCAGCTTGTCTTTTTCCAGAGCGTTTTGCGCCACAATCAACTGCTGTTGCAGCGACTGGTAATCCACGCGGGCGCGCAGTTCATCCAGCAGCGGCGCGGTTCCTGCCTGGTGGTTGGCCATCGCCTGGTCGAGCGATACTTTGGCCGTGGCCACCTGCGCTTCCACGCTGGCCACGCGGCTTTCATCGGCCAGCACCAGCAGGTAGGCATTGCCGACGACCAGCACCACCAGCTCGCGCGCGTCTTTTGCGGATAACTCCGCGGCGGCAAAGTTGTGGCGCGCGGCCAGGTAGTTGCGCAGCGAGGCCACATCGACGAGCGACCACGTCAGCGAGGCGCGCAGATCGGTAAATCCAAATGGCCCGATGATCTTGGGAAAGCCGGGGATGCGCAGGCCTTCGGCGGGCAGGTCCACCTGCAAGACGGATTCCTTGGCGCTGGCATCGACCGCGGGCAGCAAAGCCTGCAACTGGCTGAGCCGCTCACCGCGCCCCGCCGCCGATTGCGCGCTGCTGAGGAGAATGCCGAGGTTGTTTTTCAGCCCGCGCTGCATGGCCTCGTCAAGCGTCAGATTCACCGGCTGCTGAGAAACTTCGCCCGCGGCCACGCTGCCCTGAAAAGGCGAGATGCTCTGCGCCGCCAGCGTGCAGGGAAGCAGCAGGCCCAGCGCCAGAAGACAGGCACGACGGTGAATCGGGCGATTGCTTGAATCAAAAGAATGCATCAATGCCGTTCGACTTTCACCGAAGCGCCGCGACACGGCAATCTTCGCCCCGGACGGACTGAAAGACCGGCGGCAGCTTCGTATCTCTAGTGTATCGAAGAACGGCGCAGGCGGTAGCTCTTTGCCGCAAACCCTCGACCCGAATGGGAAACCGAAGTGACCACGTTGCCCAATTATGCGCATGGAGACATTGCATCCAGCGGAGCTTGGCTTCGCGGATTCCCGCTCATTTCGCATAAAAAGCGAAGAGGCTGTCGTCCGACTGTTTCCTACTCGCGGTTTCTCAGCAGTTGCGAGGCCAGTGAGCAGAGTCCTTGGCGAAAGACCTCGCGCGCAGCCTCCGGCGTCCATGCGGCGGCTTGCCGGCCACCGTGGGAGGCGAGCAGAGCGGCAGTCTCCGCGGCGCTCAGACCAGCCACCGCGCGCAGCACAAAGACGGTGCGCATCCACGTGGGCAGGCCTTCCAGCCACTTGCGCACCCGCTCGCGCTCCGGCCCGCCGATCATCTGCGCCAGTTCCTCGCTGGAGATGCCGGCCGAGGCCAGATCGTCGTCGTCGATGCAGGTGGAGGCCGGCGCCAGACCCTCGGGCGCGGCCAAGCTGCCGGGATCGCGCCGGGCCAGCACCTCCAGCGCCGCTGCTCCCAGCAAACGCCGGCTGCTGTGGCGCGCAATTTGTGGGTCGGTGCAGGGAGAGACCTGCGTGCAAGCAATGGCTTCCTCCACCAGCCGCGCACTCTGTTCGCCTTCGCCCACCAGCATCGAAGCCAGACTGTAAAGTCCGGCGGCAATCATCGCAAAGACTTCTTCCATGCCCTCGCTGTCCTCAGCAACCGAGGCATTCTGAATGGGAAAGAGGCTGGTGTTGGGCGAGGCCGGATTTTGGGGCATGGAGACGGCTCCTTTCGGGATGAAGCAAGCTGGCTCTCTCCTTATCCTCAACCAGCAGGGCAGTGCAGGTCAATGTTGCTGAACCGGCAAATGCGCAAGGTGATATGACGCGGAGCAGCTGGTTTGCGATACAATTCGAGCGAGCCGGAAAGCGCTTTCTTGCCGCAGCGAAAAATGCCGGCGAGAAATGCGCGCACGTTCCATCAACCACAAACTCTCCCAGAGGATGAAGCTATGAGCATGAGCCGCCGCACAGCAATAAAACTGATAGCGGGAGCAGCTCCGACCGTTGCCGGTCTTCGCGCGCTGGGCATTGAGCCGCAGGCCGCCACACTTGTCTCTGCTGTCAACGGCGTCAAGAAGTTTGTCTTCGACGGCGTCTACTCCGAGTTCAGAATCACCATGAAGGAACTTGGAGTGGAAGCGCCGGCGGACCTGTCGGCGTACACGCACCTCGTGATGGAGATGCGGATGAGTTCGCCGCAGCGGTTGCTGCTGTGGGCCTATACGACGCACGGCCTGCGCAATATGTCGATCATCGGCTTCGGGCAGAATGTGTGGCTGCGGGCGTCGGTGCCTTTGCAATACTTTGTGGGGCGGGACAAGAACGGCTTCGATTTGGCCTCGGCGACCAACCGGCGCACCAACTCCAGTTGGTACTCCGTCTGGGGGCCGTGGGGGGATCTTCATGCGGTGGAATCCATCGGCATTGCGATGGAGTATCCGCTGAACAAGCCTTCGATTGAACTGCGCAACGTGCATCTGGCGAAGGTTGACGAAGGCTCGGAGTTTCTGGAGCCGGGTCCGATGCTGGACAGCTTTGGCCAATGGGCGAAGGCGGATTGGCCGCGCAAGGTTCACAGCAAGGAGCAACTGGAGCGGGAGCGGGCCGAGGAGGAGAAGAACTTTGGCAGTGCCGCCGACTTTGGCTACGGGCGTTACGGCGGCTACAAGAGCACGCAAGTCAAGGCGACGGGATTCTTTCGCGTGGAGCAGATCGACGGCCGCTGGTGGTTTGTCGATCCAGAGGGACATCTGTTTCTCTCCACGGGAATCAATGGTACGCCGGGAGGAGGAGCGGGCTTTGGCGGCGCCAGCCCGGATACCGGCCGGACCAATCGCCGGCTGGATTCATGGGGCATGACCACCGGCGGCAAGGATCGTCCGGCAGCTTTCATGCTGCGGTGGCCGAAGGGCGTGGAGTTTTTGGGAATGCCGGATGTCTATTCGCCGCAATTTGCCGAGGCGATTGACGCCGCGGCCAACACGCAGTGCACGCCGCGCAAAAACGATCCGCTGCTGCTGGGATATTTTATGGGCAACGAGCCGCCGTGGAATGAGCGCGAGAGCGAGCTGTGCGGCATGATTCTGAGCGGGCCGGAGACGGCGACCAAGGCGAAGCTGAAGGAGTTTCTGGCCGCGGGCGACACACCGGCGCGGCGCTTTGATTTTGTGCTGGCCAGCTTCAGAAAATATCTGGAGATTGTCTGCAACGCGGTCCACAAGTACGACCCCAATCATCTGACGCTGGGTATTCGCTACGGCGGAAAGATGTCCGACGAGGCTATGAAGGCGGCCGATGTCTTCGACGTGTGCAGCATCAACGTCTATGAGTACGAGCCGACCAAACAAGTGATTCGCGCCGGGCGGCTTACTGAGCGTCCGATTCTGATTGGGGAATTTCATATCGGCGTGCCCGCGGATGGTTTGGCAGCCGGCCTGGTGCAGGCCAAAGATCAGGTTGAGCGCGGCATCGCTTATCGCTACTACGTGGAGCAGGCGGCGTCTCTGGAATGGTACCTCGGCTCGTACTGGTTTGCGTGGCGCGACGAGCCGGTGCTGGGGCGCATGGATGGCGAGAACTATAACATTGGCTTTGTCGATGTGACGGACCGGCCGTACGTGGAGTTGATTGAAGCGGCGAAGACGACACACAAACGTTTGATGGATGTGCACTCCGGCAAGGCGCTGCCGTTTTCGCGGCATCCGATGGCCTCGGATGCGGGCGCACCGTCGTCGCCGTGGCCGCTCTACCAATAACCAGGTTTTCGCATTGAGTTTTCGGAGAAGGATTATGCAAAGAGGAATCTTCCGGTTGTTGATTGTGTTGTTCGCACTGGCGATCGTTGCGCCGCTTGCCTCCGCTGCCCAGCCGGTGAAGGTGTGGGAAGAAAATGTTGTCATACCGACGTATCTTGTCGGCCAGCCCGAACCGAATCCGCAGTTCTACTCCGGCGGAACCTCGCAGGGCGCGCAGCATCGCATCTATCCTTATCCGGCCTACGACAATCTGACGACCGAGAAAAAAGAGAAGACCTACAAGATGGTCTATCTGGAAAACGAGTTCGTGAAGATCGGCATTCTTCCCGAGCTGGGCGGCAAGATCTTCGAGGCCATCGACAAGACCAACGGCTACGACTTCATCTATCACCAGCACGTGATCAAGCCCGCGCTGATCAGCCTTCTGGGCGCGTGGCTCTCCGGCGGAATCGAGTGGGACCTGCCGCATCACCACCGCGCCACCAGCTTTTTGCCGATGCAGTACAAGATCGAGGAGAACGGCGACGGCTCGAAGACTGTCTGGGTGGGCGAGCTGGAGCTGCGCGACCGTATGTGCTGGGCCGTCGGAGTGACGTTGCATCCGGGCAAGTCTTACCTGGAGGCATCATTCCGCATCATTAACCGGACACCGGTTCCCACCACCATGCTGAGCTTCTCCAACGTCGCGGTTCACGTTGACGACAGCTATCAGATCATCTTTCCGCCCAGCACGCAATTTGTGACGCATCACGCCAAGCGGGATTTTACCACCTGGCCGATTGCGACGACGAAGTACGCAGGCGCGGACTTTACCAAGGGCGTTGACGTGAGCTGGTACAAGAACCACTATGGCGCCAACTCGATGTTTGCATGGAATTACAAGGAGGATTTTTTTGCCGGATACGATCACGGCAAGAATGCCGGTATCATGAGCGTTGCCGACCATAATGTCGTTCCCGGCAAAAAATTCTGGACATGGGGCAACGGCCCGCGCGGACACATGGAAGATCATCTGCTCACAGATAACGACGGACCTTATATCGAGCTGATGGTGGGCGCATACTCCGACAACCAGCCCGATTACAGTTGGCTGCAACCGTATGAAGCGCGCCAGTGGACGCAGTACTGGTATCCCTTCCGCGGCATCGACGGCGTGAAGAATGCGAATATAGACGCGGCGGTAAATCTGGAAGTCAAGGCCGGCAAAGTTACGGTGGGATTCTTTTCTACCGAAGAGCGGCCGTTGGCGACAGTCTCGCTCAAATTGAAGAACCAGCTTTTATTCGAGGAGAAGATCGCCATTGGTCCCGGTCATCCTTATGTCAAGGAAGCTGCGTTGCCGAGCGGAGCGGATGAGCATGATCTGCGCGCTGCAATGCAGGCCGAGGGCAGGGAACTGGTTGCCTATTCGCCAGTGAAGCTGGAGAAGGAGACGATGCCGCCGCCGGTTGTGCCTCCGCCGCCTCCCGCGGAGATCAAGACGAACGAGGAGTTATTTCAGGCTGGCCTGCGCATGGTGCAGTTTCATTCGCCGGTCGGTGATCCGAATGAGTATTGGCAGGAGGCACTGCGGCGCGATCCGAAAGACAGCCGCGTGAATACGGTGCTGGGTGTTGAGGCGATCAAGGCTGGCCGCTTTGCCGACGCGGAAAAGCTGCTGCGCACGGCGCTGGAGCGCTCGACGGCGAGTTACACATCGCCCAAGGACGGCGAGGCGTTTTATTATCTCGGCCTAGCATTGAAGGCGCAGGGCAAGCTGGACGATGCCTATGCGCAGTTCTACAAGGCTACATGGAGCGCCGCTTGGCGCGCTCAAGGCTACTTTGAACTGGCGGAGATTTTGTCGGCCAAGGGCGATTACAAAGCAGCACTCACCAAGGACGAAGACACGCTGGAGGCCAATGCGCTCAACATCCGCGCACTGGCTCTGAAGGCCGCGCTGCTGTGCCACGCAGGACGCACGAACGACGCGCTGGCCGCCGTTGCCTCGATCCAGAAGATTGATCCGCTGGATGTGCCGGCGATGGCCGAGCGATGGATGGCGGCGCAATCACCGGAGAGTGCCGCGACGCTGTTGAATACAGTCAGCGCCCATCCGGCAACCGCGCTTGAGGTTGGGGCGGTCTACATGAATGCAGGACTGTGGCAGGACGGAACTATACTGCTCACGGAGATCGTCAACAATGCTGCTGACAAATCCAAAGTTTCTCCGCTGATCTACTACTATCTCGGCTACTTTGCCGGACAGATGCATGATGCCGGCAAGGCTGCCGAGTATGACAAGCTCGCGGAAAAGGCGTCGCCGGAGTATGTCTTCCCCTTCCAGATGGAGATGATCGCGGTGCTGGAGGATGCGATGCGGGTGAATCCGGCGGATGCGCGCGCGCCTTATTATCTCGGCAATCTGTTGTACGATTGGCAGCCGCAGCAGGCTCTGGCTTTGTGGGAAAAATCCGCGAAGCTGGGCGCGGATTTCCCCGTCGTCTATCGCAATCTGGCGATGGTCTACGAGCATGAGGGACAGCAGCGCGAGAAGGCGCAGGCCGCTCTGGAAAAGGCCGTGCAATTTGGCGGCAACGCGATGGTCATCGACGAGTTGGACAAGCTCTATGAAGAGAACGGCGTGGCGCCGGAGAAGCGTCTGGCTTTGATGGAAGCGCACCAAGCCGTCATTAACCGCGACAGCGCGATTGCGCGCGAGGCCAATCTGGAGATATTCGCGGGCAAGCCCGACGTTGCGATTCAACTCTTGCAGACGCGCTTCTTCCGCGCCTGGGAGGGCGGCGGCAGCTTTTCGCTGGGCGACTCATGGATCAACGCCAACCTGGAGCGCGGGCAACAGCAGATGATTGCGAAGCAATACGCGCAGGCACTGGCCAGCTATCAGGCGGCGCAGCAGTTGCCCGTCACCTTGCAGGAAGCCAGCGGCAATACCAGCAGCCGCAAAGGCGAAATCTCCTACTGGATCGGCAATGCGTATGAGGCGATGGGCGATGCGGCGAAGGCCCGTGGCGCGTGGACGGAAGCGGCCAACCCATCTGCCGAACCCGCACCGAACACGCGCGATCAACGTCCGGGGCGCGGCAGCATCGGCGGCCTTGCCGCTGGCGGCCACGTCGATCTAGCCGCGCTCTACTATCAGGCATTAGCGCTTGTGAAGCTGGGCCAAGCGGATCGCGCCAAGGAGCTTTTTGCGCAGTTGATTGACACAAGCAACAAGACGCTGGCGAAGGAAGATGCCGTACCATCTGTCGCCACTCCCAGCCAGCGTGCCAAGGTCGCGGACGCGCACTATCTTGCCGGTCTCGGCCAACTTGGGCTGAACCAACGCGAGCAGGCGCGGCAGGAGTTTACTCTGGCGCTGAAGGTCAGTCCCGATCATTATGCCGCGATGAGGGCGCTCACAGGAATGAAGCCCTGAGGCATAATTGCTGATGATTGTGGAAGGTATGCAGAAGGCTCCAGGTTTGTGATCGACGATCTGGAGCCTGCTTCTTGTGCGAGAGATAGCTCACCGCAAAGCAAATATTCGCCTATTCTTAACATTGCGGTTTCCACCGGTCTTGTATTCCTATTCTGATAAGCCTATCGGTTATCAGTCTACCGACAGTTCATTTTTTCGCGCGGACACTGTAGACTTCCAGTACGGCACGGAACGGACGCAATGGCTCGAACAACCCAGAAACAGAAGCTCTTCAACGGCCGGGACCACTCCTGGATGCAGTTCAACCGGCGTGTGCTTGAAGAGGCCGAGGATGCGGCAAACCCGCTACTAGAGCGGGTAAAGTTTCTGGCCATCACCGGAAGCAACCTCGACGAGTACGTCGAAATTCGGCAGGCTGGACTCTTGCAGCGCATTGAGGACGGCTATCGCGAGCAGGGCTTCGACGGCCTGCGCCCTGAAGAATCCCTCGCCGTGCTGACCCGCGAGATTCACGAGTTTGTGGACGCGCAGTACCGCTGCTGGAACGACCACCTGGTGCCGGAGCTGCGCCGGCAAGGCATACGGCTGCTGGAGTGGGAGGAGATGAACGAACAGGCTCGCGCTTTTGCGCAGGAGTACTTTCTGCGCGAGGTGGACCCGCTTCTGACGCCCATCAGCATCGATCCGGCGCATCCCTTTCCGCGCGTGCTGAATATGGCGCTCTGCCTTGCGCTGCTCCTCAAGCTCAAGCGGCGCAGCTCCGGCCCGCAGGTTCTGGGCGTGGTGACGGTGCCGCGCGCTCTGCCGCGCTTTGTGCGTCTGCCCAGCGCCGACGGTGCCTACGACTATCTGCTGCTGCAAGATTTGATTGCGCAGAACCTGGCCGGAATGTATCGCGGCTTTGAGGTGGTGGCGCGCGCTGCCTTTCGCGTCACGCGCAACTCCAACTTGTATTTTGAGGAGGAGGAAGCGCGCTCGCTGCTGGAGACGATCCGCGTGGAGCTGCACAACCGCCGCAAGGGCGACGCCGTGCGATTGGAGATTGAGACCGGCGCCGATCCGGAGATTGTCGAGCGGCTGAGGGTCAACTTCGAGTTGGACGAAGATCAGGTCTTCCGCGGCGAGGGGCCGGTGAATCTTTCACGGCTGATGTTTTTTTATGGCGACGTGCAGCGGCCTGAGCTGAAGTTTCCGCCCTTCACGCCCCGCGCGTTCAAGCTGAGTCGCAAATCAGCGAATATCTTCGACGAGCTGCGCCAGCGCGATGTGCTGCTCCACCATCCGTATGATTCCTACGATCCGGTCGTCGATTTCATTGAGCAGGGCGCGGAAGACCCCGCCGTGGTGACGATGAAGCAGACGCTCTATCGCACCAGCCAGGACTCGCCGGTTTTTCAGGCGCTGATTGAGGCGGCGACGACCAAGGAGACCACGCTGGTGGTGGAGTTGATGGCGCGCTTCGACGAGGCCTCGAATATCCGCTGGGCGCGCAGCATGGAGGACGCAGGCGTGCAGGTCTTCCACGGCGTCGTCGGCCTCAAGACGCATTGCAAGCTGGCCATGTTGGTGCGCCGCGACGAGGACGGCATCACCCGCCGCTACTGCCATATGGGCACAGGCAACTACAATCCGGTCACCGCGCGCTTCTATACCGACCTGAGCCTGCTGACCTGCAATCCGCAGATGACCGAGCAGGTGCACATGGTCTTCAACTACCTCACCGCTCACGCCGAGATCGACGATTATCATCCGCTGCTGGTGGCGCCGCTGACGATGGCCGAGAGTTTTCTGGGCCTGATCCGCCGCGAGGCTGAGCACGCCAAGGCCGGACGCCCAGCGCACATCGTAGCCAAGATGAACGCTCTGCTGGAGCCTTCGGTGATTGAGGCGCTCTATGCGGCCTCGCAGGCCGGCGTCGAGGTGGACCTGATTATTCGCGGCCTCTCGATTCTGCGCCCCGGCGTGAAGGGATTGTCCGAGCGGATTCGCGTGCGCTCCATTGTAGGGCGCTTTTTGGAGCACTCGCGCATCTTCCACTTCGCCAACGGCGGTAACGACGAAATCTATCTCGGCTCTGCGGACTGGATGCCGCGCAATCTCTTCGAGCGTTGCGAGGTGGTCTTCCCGGTGCGTGACCCAGCGGCGCTGGCTCGCATTCACGACGAGATTTTGCCCGCTTATCTCGCCGACACGGCGAAGGCCCGCCTGCAACAGTCTGACGGCAGCTACCTGCGCGCCACTAAGCTGCTCAAAGATGCCAAGCTCTTGGCGAATCCATTCTCTGCCCAGGAGTTCCTGATGCAGTTGGCCGAGGGCAAGGCGGAGTTGAGCGCGATTCCCAAAGCCAGCGCCAAGCCATAATTATTATTCCGCAATCAAGGTCCAAATTTTGGATTGGTTCTTAGCCAGACTGCGCAGCCCAGGCCTGCGTTCCCAGGCTCTGGCAGGATAGAGTCGCTATCTGTGAAGCGCGGCGTATCGCCGGCTCAAACTCCATGCCCGATGCAAAGAAGTGCGCGAAGGCTCCGTGCAGTACATCGCCCGCGCCCAGAGTGTCCGTCGCGTTGATCCGCTCCACTTCGATCTGGAAGCGGCGTTCGTGTTCCCAGCCGAGAATGGAACGCGCACCGCGCGTGAGAGCGATGCAGGGAACGCCTTTCTCCGCAAACCAGGTGAAGAGCGACTCTGCTTCGACGTCCAGTCCCGGAGTTGCAAAGCGCTCACTACAGATGGCGGCAGTCAGCAGCGGGGCCAGTTCTTCGGTTCCGGGCTTCCAACTGCCGCCGTCGAGGCAGAGCTTGGCTCCGGCGGCGTGGCAGGCGGCCAGCAGGGGCATGGTTTCTTCCAGGTGGAAGCCGTCGGTGAGAACGACCGGTGGCACAGTTCCCCAATCGGCGGGAACCGCCTGATCCCAGCAGCCGACCAACTGCGGAAGAGCGACGACTGAAATCGGCGGATTGATGATGGTGCGGCTGGAGTTGTCGGCGGAGACCAGAACCGTGGTCAGCGGCGTCTCGTAGGCAGTGCCGTGGGCGAGATCGATAAGTTGGATTTGATGTCGGTCTAGCTCAGTTCGTACCTGCGCTGCCCAGGGCCCTCCGCCCACGGCGCTGATGAGCATGGCTTCGCCGCCTAGCAGCGCGTGGGCGATGGCGGCGTTCAGCGCGGGACCTCCCGGCGCGGCGTGGAAGTCGCGTGCGTAGACCTTGCTGTCCTCGGCGGGCAGGCGGTCAAGGCGATAGAGAACGTCGAGGGTGCTTCGGCCTAGGAAGAGGACGCGGGGAGGATTCATGGACTCTGCGTCCATTCTAGGCCAATACTCTTTAGGCCATCCGTTTGTGGCGGTAGAGGGCAGTCAGCCCGACCAGCCCAGCGCCCAGCAAGTAGAGAATTGGCGGCTCCGGTACAGGGGCCGGACCATCATCCTGGACGTTGACTTCGGTCAACGCGATTCCCCCTGAATCCGCGCGACCGAGGAACTCGAGGTTGGTGCTGGAGGAGGTCGCTACCAGTCCAGAGACGGTGTAGAGGGCGAAGGTGTTGGTTCCAAGGTTCAGAATATCCTCGGCAACCATGTTGCCAAAAAGCGCCTGGAGTTCATTCGGGCTGCCGCTGCCCGGACTATAGAGAAAGGAGAGCGTGTAGCTGTCCCCGGCGACCGTAGGCAGAAGCTGGGAGATATACGCCGGATAAGGCCCACTCATATCGGTGCAGCCGGAGCCGGAGCAGCCGCTCACCGCGTCCGAGATACTCGGGTCGGCGTGATCTCCGAAGTAGACGAAGTTCCACATGGGGTAGCTGTAGGAGTTCAAACTGACGGTCCAGCCGGCACCGCCGCCATCATACGGGCCTGCCGTGAAGTCGCCATTTACGACGATGCTGCTGGCGTGGGCGGACAGCGGAGCGAAGAGCACGGCGAGGGCGAGGGAAGCGGCTGAAAGGCTGCCAATCTTGAAGTTCATTCTTTCTCCATGGAAGGTGTAAACCAACGGATTGGTTTTCATTGGACCTGGACGTCTCCCCCGACCGGGCGAGCAGCCACAGGCGTCATTCTAACCCGATAGGCTATCTGTTCGATAACCCCGTAGAGGCACCGTGAGAAGATAGAACTCCATACAGGAGACTACTCGTCCAAAGTAATATATCACTCCCCGGAAGTTGTCGAACATTTTCATCCTCTCTGGACCGGAGGAGATTTCCTCTTGGAGTTCGTACGTAGGAACAATCTCGATACCTACGAGCCACTTGCAAAACTACCAAGAAACCGGCATTACAGATTCAGTTGCCCCTGCCGTGCGTTGGTTTGTTGCGAGGGCAAAGCTGCCAGATACGGACCTACCCCCCCCACCCGTATTTTGGATGCAAATTCCTTGTTTTCATAAGCTTACCGGTAGGGTAGCGCCGCAAAATCGTCAAAACAAAGGAGTTATTTGCAAAATCGTCCAGGATAAGGAGTTACGGG
>Ga0181529_10005094_pt1 | contig 13870 bp, 13 predicted proteins | sample PEATcosm2014_Bin_36_FD_119763 | JGI IMG/M metagenome (GOLD analysis project Ga0181529, IMG submission 119763) | Peatland microbial communities from MTU Mesocosm Facility, Houghton, MI, USA - PEATcosm2014_Bin10_30_metaG | ecosystem: Environmental > Terrestrial > Soil > Wetlands > Peat | place... | reverse complement strand
CGGACGAAACCGGAGGCCGAGATCCGGTTTGAGCAAGACGATGGAGATTACCGACAGCACGCGCCCCGAGGCCGCAGCCCGGCCCGGCTACCATATCATGACCTGGGGCTGCCAGATGAACGAGGAGGATTCCGAGCAGCTCGGCCTCTTCCTCCAATCGATGGGCTACGCCGAGGTCCAGGACCCTGCGGAGGCCGACGTTGTGCTGCTGAACACCTGCTCCGTCCGCGCCAAGCCGGAGGAGAAGGTGTGGAGCGAGCTGGGGCGGCTGCGCGAGATCAAGTCCGCTCATCCCGACCTGATCGTGGGAGTCTGCGGCTGTATGGCGCAGATCGAGAGCGCAAGAATCAGGCAGCGCGCCCCGTTTGTGGACATGATCGTCGGCACGGGAAACATCGCCTCCGTGCCGGATCTTATCCGCGAGACGCTCAGGCGTCGTCAGGTCTCCCTCGACGACCGCGACCCGTCGTACCGGGCGCCGGCGGATCGGAACGGCGCCGTAACGGCGCTGGGGTTGCCTGAGCGGAAGGGCGCGGTCGTGACCGACGTGCCGAGGCGCAGCGCTGCGCGAGCGCCGAAGCTGAAGGCGCACGTGCCGATCATGTACGGCTGCGACAAGTTCTGCACATTCTGCGTCGTGCCCTTTACGCGCGGACGGGAGCGGAGCCGTCCGACCGAGGATATCCTGGAGGAAATTGGGGCGCTGGCGCGCCAGGGAACGCAGGAGGTTACGCTGCTGGGCCAGACGGTCAACTCCTACGGTAAGAACCTGCTGGAGGGCCGCGTCCCGTTCGCCGTGCTGCTGGAGAAGATCGACGCCATTCCCGGCATCCGGCGGGTGCGGTTCACGTCGCCCTATCCCCGCGACTTCACGAACGATCTCATAGAGGCGATCGCCGGGCTGCAGAGCGTCTGCGAGCACGTCCATCTGCCGCTTCAGGCGGCGGACGACGACCTGCTGTCCGAGATGCGGCGCGGATATACGGTGGCCCGGTATGGCGAGATCGTGGAGCGGCTGCGCGAGCGCGTGCCGGGCATTGCCATCACGACGGACATAATGCTGGGATTTCCGGGCGAGACGGACGCGCAGTATCGGAACACGATGCGGTTTGTGGAGGAGACGCGCTTCGACTCGGCGTTTATGTTCGCCTACAGCGCCCGGCCGGGCACGAAGGCTGCGGCGCGCGAGGACCAGGTTCCGCGCGAAGTGAAGATCGAGCGGCTGAACGCCCTGATCGCGCTGCAGAACCGCATCACCGTGGAGATAAACTCGACGCAGGTGGGACGCGATCTGGAGGTGCTGGTGGAGGGTCGGAGCCCGAGAGACGCTTCGCGCCTCACCGGCTACACGCGAACTCTCAAGACGGTCAACTTCACGGCGCCCGCGGGGGTCGCTATGGACTCGCTTGCCGGCAGACTGATCCCGGTGCGCGCGGTTCAGGCGCACCTCACAGGATTCACCGGCGAATACGCCGGCCGGTAGCACCGGCGCGGTGCGGTCCCGGCGCGGTTCGGCGAAATTCAGTAATGGGGACGGAGGGTCCGGACATGGTGTCGCGACGGATTGGATCGCTGGAAGTCCCGGTCGTAGGGCTGGGCTGCAACAACTTCGGCGGCAGGATCGACTACGAGCGGACGGAGGCGGTGGTCGACGCCGCCATGGATGCCGGGATAACGCTTCTGGACACCGCCGACGTATACGGCGGCACGAAGAGCGAGGAGTTTATCGGCCGGGCGCTGGCGGGCCGGCGGGAGCGGGTTATCCTGGCGACGAAGTTCGGGATGCCGGTCGACAGCGAGCGGCGCGGCGCGAAGCCGGATTACGTGCTGCGAGCGGCCGAGGAGAGCCTGCGGCGGCTCCGGACGGATCGGATCGACCTCTATCAGTTGCATCGTCCGGGTCCGGACACGCCCATAGAGGAGACGCTCGGGGCGCTGCAGGAGCTGGTGCGGGCGGGCAAGGTGCGGGAGATCGGCTGCTCCAATTTCGACGTCGAGCAGCTTCGATCCGCGAAAGCTGCGGCGGGCGAGGGTCCGAGGTTTGTCAGCGTGCAGAACGAGTACAGCCTGCTGAACCGCGAGCCGGAGCAGGGTGTGCTGGCGGAGTGCGAGCGGGAGAGCCTCGGCTTCCTTCCGTTCTTCCCGCTTGCGAGCGGCATGCTGACCGGCAAGTATCGCGCAGGGCGGCCTCTTCCTGGAGATTCCCGACTGTCGGCGGGCAGCTCCAGCCAGCGCTTCCTGAACGATCAGAACCTGTCGGTTGTCGAGCAGCTTTCGGATTTCGCCGAGGCGCGCGGGCACACACTGCTTGAGCTGGCGTTCGGCTGGCTGCTGAGCAAGCCCGTCGTCTCCTCGGTTATTGCCGGCGCGACTCGCCCGGAACAGATCGCGGCCAACGTCGCCGCGGCAGGCTGGACTCTCTCTCCTGAGGAGCTAACCGAGATCGATCGGATCGCCCGGCCGGAGGCGTAGCCGCAGCTCCCCGTTCAACCCGAGGATGCCGGCAGCAGGGCGCCGGCAGCAGGGCGCCGGACTGAAGTCCTGCGCTAGTCGGCCTGCGGCCATCCGTCCTGCGGACGGAACGCCAATCCACGGCGATTCCGCGGGAGCGTGTTCTGACTGGTTTCCCCGTTCAACCCGAGGACGCCGGCAGCCCATCGATTTCTCCGGCGCCGGCAACCGAACGGCCGCTTTTTCTCGTACATAGGAATCGTGGCTTACTCGACGTTTCGACGACCGGCTCTTCTCGCCTCTGCGCGCGTTGCCCAAAATCGGACAATCATGTCACAATATGAAACGTTCGGCCGGACGCTTGACTATCCGGCGGAGCCAATATCCTATCAGATTGAGACGCCTCCGCTCTTGCGGCAGGCGCCCGACGGAGCAGGAGATGCCCTTACGCACCGGAACTCCGCTGCCGGAATTGACCGGCGCTACGGAGTGGCTCGGACCGGAGGTCCGAATCGCCGATCTTATCGGAAAGCCCACGCTCGTTCACTTCTGGGCGATGAGCTGCCCAATCTGCCACGATAACATGCCGACGGTGCAGCGCTGGCGCTGCGAGTTCGGCCGCGAGAACCTCAACGTGGTCGCCATCCACATGCCGCGCGAAGAGCTCGACACCGACGTGAGCGCGGTCCGCATGGATGCCGCGTCGATGGGAATCCAGGAACCCTGCGCCATCGACAACCGGCACTGCATAGGCGAGCGGTTCCAGGTCCAGTTCTGGCCGGCCTACTTCCTGTTCGACGCCCAGGGCAATCTCGTGGCGCGAGCGGCGGGCCACGCCGGACTGAGCCTTATCGATACGCCGCTGCGGCGCCTGGCCGGTGCCGGAGCCGAATAGGGACCGGCCGGCAAACGCAAGCTTGAACGGCTCAAGAGAGCCTGGATAGAGTAACAAGCACCAATGACAAAGGAGATCCGAACCACAATGCCTACCGCGAAAGTGGGCGAACCCGCCCCCGATTTCACGATGCCCGTCGTGCGAACCGGCGACACAGCCAAGACGCTCGGGCAGAAAGTCTCGCTTGCCGACTATTCCGGCAAGTGGCTCATTCTGTTCTTTTACCCGCTCGATTTTACGTTCGTCTGCCCGACGGAGATCACGGCGCTCTCGGACAGGAGCGACGAGTTCACCGAGGAGGGCGCGGAGATCCTCGGCGTGTCGACCGATTCGGTCTATTCGCACCTGGCGTGGATGAACACGCCCCGCACCGAGCACGGCCTCGGCGAGATCGCCTTCCCGCTGGCCTCCGACAAGAACCGGAGCGTTGCGCGAGACTACGGCGTGCTGATCGAGGAGCAGGGAATCGCTCTGCGCGGCCTGTTCATCATCGATCCGAACGGCGTGCTCCAGTACTCGGTGATCAATAGCCTGAACATCGGCCGGAGCACGGACGAGACGATGCGCGTGCTGCAGGCTCTCCAGACCGGCGGCCTCTGCCCATCGGACTGGAAGCCGGGCCAGAAGCTTCTGGAAGTTTAATCGTCCCCGCGCAGCGCCGGCCCTCCAGGCTGTATTGGCCGCCTGGAGGGCCGTTCGCGTTTCGGTCATCTCCTCCTCCGGCCGCTTGCGACGAACGGGCCGGGCGTGGCAAAATAGGCTCCCGTAGGCAAACGCAATCGTGCAAAAAGGGCTGGAAGGCGATCGAGACCGGTCCATCGGTCTTTGCGCCGATCGCCTGCGAGCCCGAGGAGATCGAGCCCATGTCGGAACTGAACACGCCTCCCGGCTCCGGCGGAGCTGCTTGCGGGGAGGCTGCGGAGTTCGTGAAGAGCGGCTACCTGGTCGTGCCGGATCTTGTGTCGCCGGCCGAAGTGGAGGAGCTGCGGCGCGACACCGTGGACATCGCGCGCGGCAGGTATCCGTGCGAAAGCCTCAAGCCGCTTCCGGCCGATACGACGGACCGGGAGGCGCTCGCGAGCATCCTCTGTATTCACCAGCCGCACTACGTCAGCCCGGTCATGCAAGGGTACGTTCGGCATGCGGGGATATGCGACGTGCTCGGCCGCGTGACGGCGGCTCACCTGCCCTATTGGGACGGCAGCGTAAAGTGCATGCAGTCCATGCTCTTCGTCAAGCCGCCCGGTTTCCAGGGTCAGGCGTGGCATCAGGATGAGATCTACATCCCGACGCGCGACCGCTCGCTGATCGGCGCATGGATCGCGCTGGACGATGCGACGGTCGAAAACGGCTGCCTCTGGATTATCCCCGGCTCGCATCGCTCCGGTTACCTCTATCCGCAGCGCGCGCACGACGATCCGGACGAGTTCGACTTCGCGCCGGAGAGCTACGGCTTCGACGAGAGCGAAGAGATCCCCGTCGAGGTGAAGACCGGCGCCGTCGTCTTCTTCAACGGCTATCTGCTCCATCGCTCGCGCAAGAACCGCGGCAGCACGTACCGGCGGGTCCTCGTCAGCCACTATATGAACGCCTACTCGCTGCTTCCGTGGAGCGTGAAGGAGGGCGAGTCGCCGGCAATGGCGGATCGGCGCAGCGTCATTCCGGTTGCCGGCACGGATCCCTACGCCTGGAAGGGATATGAACAGCCCGCGAACAACGTCTGGCTGAGAAGTTGCAAGGCGATCGAGGAGCGCAAGCGCGCAGACGACGCCGGAGAGACCGGACTATGACCGATGCCTGGAAACCGAGGAAGGTAGTGATCGTCGGCGCGGGCGCCGTGGGCTCCACGTTTGCCTACGCGCTGGCCCAGAGCGGCTATGCCGATGAGATAGCCCTGCTCGACGCCAATCGCGACATGGCGGTGGGACAGGTTCTCGACCTGGCTCACGGCCAGGCCTTCTTCCCCTCCGTCCAGATTCGTGAGGCCCGACCGGCGGACTATGCCGATGCGCGCCTCATCGTGATTACGGCCGGCGCCAAACAGAGACCCGAGGAATCGCGCCTGGAGCTGCTCCAACGCAACGCCGGCATCATCTGCGACATCGTCGACGAGATCGTGCGCCAGGAGTCGAGCGCGGTCGTGCTGCTCGCCAGCAATCCGGTGGACATCCTGACCTATGTCGCGCACAAACGCTCCGGATGGCCGCGTGGACGCATCATCGGGTCCGGAACCGTTCTGGATAGCGCCCGTTTTCGCTATCTGTTGAGCCAGCACTGCGGAGTCGACGTGCATAACGTCCACGCCTATATCCTGGGCGAGCATGGAGACAGCGAGTTTGCCGCCTGGTCCATGACCAATATGGCGGGCATGCCGATCGAACAGTTTTGCAGGCTCTGCTCGAAATGCGACGACTGGCTCGCGGCGCGACGCAGCATCGCGGAGGAGGTCAAGCGCTCCGCCTATCATATCATCGAGTACAAAGGGGCCACGTGGTTCGCCGTCGGTCTGGCCCTGACACAGATCGCCGCATGCGTCCTGCGAAACCTGCACGGAGTTCTTACGGTCTCGTCCGTTATGGAAGGCGAATACGGCCTCAGCGGTCTGAGTATGGGTGTTCCCTGCATAGTCTCCCGAACGGGCGTTGAACGGGTGCTCGAGGTCGATCTGTCGCCCGACGAACGGATCGCCCTCGAGAGGTCGGCCGCCGCTCTACGGGCGGCGATACACGAGCTCGATATGCCGCACCCGTCGTAATATCAGCCGGGAGGAGATCGACGAAATGCCGAACCCTGAGCCGAAATCAAAAGGGCTGAGCCCCGCACTCGTAGTCGCCCCCGCCGAACTCGTCAACTACCAGGACGGCGCCGTCGTTAGCCGAGTCATCGTCGCCGGGCCCTCAGGCAACGTGACGCTCTTCGCTTTCGACGAAGGCCAGGGGCTGAGCGAGCACACCGCGCCGTTCGACGCGCTCGTGCAGACGATAGAGGGCGAGGCCGAGGTCCTCGTCTCCGGCGAGCCACACCATCTGCATGCCGGTGAGATGATCCTTCTGCCCGCCGGCCAGCCTCACGCGCTCACCGCCCTACAGCGATTCAAGATGATCCTGACCATGATTCGATCATGACGTAAAGGAGAACGAATGGCGCCCATAATGCTCATTGCCGCGGCTGTGCTGCTGGCGGGATCGGCAAAGGCGCAGCCTGCTCCGGCCGCGCCGCCACCAATCCGCGCGGCTGCGCTGAAGCCGTCCGGCGTCCGGTATCGCGCCGTTGTGCCGGACACCCTCGACCTGGCGGAGCGCGCCCGGCTCGCCGTCCACGGACTGACGAGCTTTTTGGACGAGCGAGCCAACTACGCGCCTTACGGCCACACCTTCTACGACGCGAATCCGCCCTACCTCGGCGATCTCGCAGGCGGCCCGCCGAACTGGGGCAAGATTTGCGAGAGCCTCCTCTTCGCCAGGCTGATGTGCGGCAGCGAAGAGAACCTCGATATCGAGGCAAAGACGCTGAGGGGTATGCTGTCGCCTCCGCCCGTGCTGCCGGGCAATCAGTATCTCTACTCGCACGACTACATGACGGTCAACCCCGTCGCTCCCACTCCCATCTCGCGGGCGATGCTGGCGCTGATGGTTCTCGATCAGACCGCGCCCGACGCCGCGATGAAGCGCTGGATAGACGGGATGGCCGACGATCAGGTCCGGACCGCGAAGCCGCAGGGCGACGGCCTCTACTATAACGACGAACCGCCGATAACGGCCGAGTCGCGCACCGGTAAGCAGAACTTCGGCTTCCAGGTCTACACGAACGGCTGCGCCATGCGCCCGCTGGCGCGCTGGGCCGGGCTTCACGGCAACGGCCGGTATCTGCTGACGGCCCGAAAGCTGGCGGCCTTTGCGATGCAGGACAGGTTCTGGACCGGAGAGGGAGAGCCGAAAGCCGTCGTCGCATCGGACCGCGCCCACTTCGACGGGCACATCCACTCCTATACGCAGTGCATGATGGGTCTGCTCTGCTACGCCGAGGCGGCTCACGACACGCGCGTGAAGGAGTTCGTAAGGTCCGGCTACGAGTACCTGCGGAACTTCGGCATCGCGCGCATCGGCCTCTTCGGAGAGGCCTGCGCCACGGGCGACATGACCTATCTGGCGCTCAAGCTGAGCGATACCGGAGCCGGCGACTATTGGGACGACGCCGATCAGTACGTGCGCAATGAGCTGGCCGAGCTGCAGATAACGGATGCGGCGAAGCTGCGCCGCGTCACCGATCGGTTCCCACGCGGCCGGGGCATCTACGACGAGACGAAGGGCCCGACGGATCCGCTGCGCGAGAGCGCGGAGAGAGTGCCGGAGAGAGTGGTGGGAACCTTCTTCTCCGATTCGACGCACCCTGCTCTTATCCCGCGCAACAGCATTATGGAGACCATCTGCTGCACGGGAAACTGTACGCCGGCGCTCTATTTCGCCTGGGATTCGATCGTCCGGTGCGACGGCGGCGCTGCGCGCGTGAACCTGCTGCTGAACCGCGCCTCCGAATGGCTGGACGTCGACAGCTTCCTGCCGTACGAGGGCAAGGTCGTCGTGCACAACAAGAGGGCGAAGAGCATCGCAATCCGGATGCCTCGCTGGGTGGACAGGTCCGCCGTGCGCTGCAGCGTGGACGGGAGGGCGGCGAAGCCGATCTGGGCCGGCCAGTACGCGGTCTTCGCGGCCGTGAGTCCGCGCTCCTGCATCACGGTCAAGTTCCCGGTTGTGGAGACGACCGAGATCTATCGCCTGAAGTGGCGCCAGCCGGATTTCTTCTTCGAATGCACGGACCCCGGAACGCAGTGGCCCGCATCCGAGCTTCCGACTCGCTACGTCTGCAAGTTCCGCGGCAACACGCTTGTGGACATCAGCCCACGGCCCGGCGGGATCGGCTACCCGCTCTACGAGCGCGACGGCATGAAGGGGACGACGGCGCCGATGAAGTCGGTCGAACGCTACGTCCCGCCCCGCCTGGCACGGTGGTAATCTGGCTGGTTGTCGGCGCCCACGCGGCCGCGGTCCCAAAAACGGTGATTTTGAGGTTTCGGCTACGGCGCGCACCGCGATGCTGCACAACGATCGGGGCCTCGCCCGAGGAGTTCAGGAGTGTCCGAGCGTTCGCGTTCGGGCGTGGGTACGGGTATTCTGTACACGGGTCGGGCGTGCGAACCGGGTTGGACATCGCTCGACGAAGCGCGAGAGTTTCCCGCATGGGGAAGGAAGAAACCAGCAATGCCGGCAACACTTGATGAGGTGCGGGCCGCGATTCACGTCGCGTTCCCGGACGCGGACCTGGACAAGATTGAGGAGCGGGACAGCGGCATCGGCGGGATCATCGTCTCGAGGGAGTTCGCTGGATTGGACGTGTCGCAGAGAAACCAGCTAATCAACGAGAAGGTGCTATATCCGCTCGGGCTTCGCGGGCTAAACGTAGGTGTGCTTTACGCGCTCGCGCCCAGGGAAACGCTGTATGATTGACCGGTCGATCATTGAGGATTTCTTGGCCCCGACCATATCGACCGAGGTAGCCCATTACACCAGAATCGGCACGCTGTGTCATATGATCTCACCTGGCGGCTGGTCGTCTGCCCGCGCGACGCCTGTCCAATTTCTCAACGATAGGCGCGAGCTTGCACTTGGGCTTGACGTGCTTCGCAACGTCGCGGGCAAGCGACCTGAATCAAGCAGGCAGGTTCGCGACCTCATAGAGCGCCTGATAACATCACACGGGAGCCTCGCTACCGACGCGTTTCAAATGAGCTTCAGCGGCCAACGTGACGAACTGGGACAGTGGCGCGCCTACGCAGCAAACGGATACGGTTGTTCGGTTGTTACGGATGCATCGGCCGTCCGGGCAATCGCCGACATCGCAGGATGGGTGATCTACGAGCCGGAGAAGCAAGCTTCATTCGCCTATAAGGTGCTCAATCGCCTCCGCGGCGAAAGACAAGAAGAAGTGTTAATGCAACTCATCACCGCCGCAGCGTCTTTCATGAAGGACGAGGGATTCAAGCCGGAAGCTGAGTTTCGCCTACTGAGATTCCCTCCGGCCAGCGAGGTTGAGTTCCGGGAGAACGGCGAAAGGCTGGTTCCGTTCGTCGATTTTCTCAAGAAAGCCGGCGCCACCTTGCCCGTCAAGAAGATAATGATCGGGCCGAGCTGGCAGTTGGCCGAATTGTTGCCCGGAGAGCGGAACCGTAACCACGTCGTTCAGGGAATCCAGAGATTGCTCACGGCTTCCGGCCTGGGCAAGACCGCGGAAATCTTGCCGAGCGCGATCCCATACGATCCGCGGTGAAGCCCTGTCAAATGACCCTGCAGACCTTACGTGCCACCAGGGAACGCGCTATTCTCCGTGTTCGCGGCGGTGGCGGCCTTCGGCGAACAGCTCGATCATCCTATTATTGAAGGCCGGCAGGTCGCCCGGCTTGCGGCTCGTGACCAGGCCGTCATCCGTCACCACCTGCTCGTCGGTCCATTCTGCGCCTGCGTTCTTCAGGTCGGTCTGAATAGACGGCCAGGAGGTCATGCGCCGGCCGTGCGCCACGCCTGCGTCGATCAGCGTCCAGGGTCCGTGGCAGATCGCGGCAACCGGTTTGCCCTCGTCGAAGAAGGCTCGCACGAATTGAACCGCCTTCCGGTTCATTCGGAGTTTGTCCGGATTCATCACGCCGCCGGGAAGCACAAGCGCGTCGAACTCCTCCGGGCGAGCCGAGTCGAGCTGGACGTCCACCGGAAACGAGTCGCCCCAATCGGCGTGCTCCCACGCCTTGACCCGGCCTCTCTCCGGCGACACGATCCGCGTCTCCGCGCCGGCCTCTTCCAGCGCCCTCATGGGCTCCGTCATCTCGACCTGCTCAAATCCGTCGTCTACAAGGATCGCAATCCGTCTCCCTTCCAGTACCTTTTGCATGGCTTGCTCCCTTGCCTTGCCGATGCGCGCGGGAAGCAGACCGCCCGGCGCGAAGCCGGCACGGCCATACGCCCTCGCGCCAAACAAGACTATACGATGGAGGGAGTGTCGCGGCGGCCCAAAATGTTCCAATGCGGGGGCGCGGCCCGGCGTTCCTGTTCCGGCGCGACAGCCGGCAAGGCGAACGGTTATTCCCGCTGCCAGACGCGGACGTAATCGAGCACGTAGTCGGAGGGAAGGCCCTCGCCCGTCACCGAGATGGGGGCGCCCCAGCCGCCGCTGACCGCCGTGAAGAGGATGTACATCGGCACGCTGCAGACGCGCGGGCTCTTCCAGTGTGCGACGACGCGGCCGTTGCAGTAGAATGTGGCCTCGCCCGGATCCCAGAGCAGCCCTGCGGTGTAGAAGCCCTCTTTGTCCGGCTGAACGTAGATCCGATCGCAGGCGCACACCCGGTGGCTGCTCCCGTAACCGTCCCAGTGACAGGCTACGTTGTAGCGGTAGGGACCGAAGCGCGCCAGGTACTCCAGGATGTCGAACTCCATGCCTCCCTTTGCGGTGTCCTCGTCGTGGTTGGCTGCCGGGCCGCGGTCCGGCATCATCCAGAAGGCCGGCCACATGCCCGGCGCGTGCGGAAGCTTCATCCGGCATTCGAAGTAGCCGTAGCGCTGCGTCCACTTGTGCGTGCCGGTGAGGAAGCCTGTGGCCCAATCCGTCTCCGGCTTTGTGGGATCGTCGTCGGCGTGGCCCCGCTTGTGTTCGAAGCGCAGCCGCAGCAGGCCGCCGCCCGGAATGACGTTCTCTTTGCTGAAGTGAGCGGTCGGGTCCCAGTAGTTGGGGTGGTAGATGGACCAGAGCTTCTCGTCGACCTCCGGGCCGTCGAACTCCTCGCTCATCGTCTTGCGCCACCTGCCTGGAACCGGCGGGCGCTTGCCGAGCCAGGAGGGCAGGGCCGGCGGCCTCGGGACCGAGGCGCATATCGAGACGACCTGAAGCTTGTGCGTCAAGTCGCCCTCGGCCTCGACCTCTATCGCCGACAGATGGTCGCTCTCGAACCGGCTTCCGGACAATAGGACGAAGCTGCCTGAGAACCTGGCCGGTCCCTCGTCGAACGGCACGACGATCTCGGCGACGCGTCCGGGCGCGGTCGGCTTGCGCGCGGAGACCCAGGCGGTTGCGCCGGGGACGCTCAGGAGACGCGCCCGGATGAGAGCGGTGGTGCTGTCGCTGTTCTTGACGCGCAGCGACACCTGCAGGCAGCGGCTCAGATCCAGCACGCTCTTTGGCGCCTTCAGCCTGAGCCCTCCGTCAGGCAGGTTCTCCTGCGTCAGGCTGACGACGCTCTCGCGAGGCGCGGGAAAGCCCGGGACGGCGCCCGGCTTCAGGGTCATCTGCACGGTTGGGCCGGCCGGCGGAGGATTCTCGGAGGTGGCCTGCGCCGCTCCGGCGGCGGACGGCGCCACGGCGCTCACGGTCGCCAGCAACAAGGAAATCGCAAGATGGACCAGGGGCGGAACGGATCTCATAGCGTGTGGACCTTACGGGTCGGGTTTCAGGGCGCCGGCTCTTCGGACGACTGGCGGTATGCCGTCAGCACTTCCGCCGGACTGCCGTCCATCACCAGCTTGCCTGCGTTGATCCAGAGCACGCGGCCGGCGGTGCGCTCGGCGACGGTCAGGTCGTGCGTCACGAAGAGGATGGTCTTGCCGGCAGCCTGCAGCTCGTCGATCAGGCGATAGCACTTGTTCTGAAAGGACTCGTCCCCTACCGCAAGCACCTCGTCGACCAGCAGCAGGTCAGGATCGGTGTGTACGGCGATCGCGAAACCGAGCCGCAGCCTGGCCCCGTCGTTCCAGCCCCGGATCACCGTATCCGCCTTCTCTTCCAGCTCGGCGAAGGCGAGGATCTGCGGCCGCTTCTCGTTGATCTCGCGCGGCGTCAGGCCGAGAATTGCGCCATAGAATTCGATGTTCTCGAGGCCGGTCAGGTCGCGATGGAATCCGGCGCCCAGCGCGAGGAGCGGCGCAATGCGCGGCCTGCGGCTATCCGGCCCGAACACCGCCGCAGAGCCTTTCGACGGCTTATAGACGCGGGCGATGATGCCGAGCAGTGTGGATTTGCCCGAGCCGTTGCGGCCGACGACCGCGACCGTCTGTCCGTGCGGGATCCGAAACGAGACGTCGTCGAGCGCCAGGAGCGGCGTTGTGGGCGCCGTTCCCCGGCCGAACATGGCCCGCTTCAACGATTTCATATGCCGGATGTGAAACGTCTTGGAGAGATGTTCGACAACTACTGCGTCCGGATTGGGCTGGGAGCTGCTGCCGGGCATGGGTTAGCCTCGCTCCACGAACAGCCACTTGCGGGAGTTGAAGTAGGCGTAGCCGCCGACCAGCGTGAAGACGGCGATGCCGGCAGCTCCGGCGAAGAGCGTCCAGTTCAATTCGACAGGCGCGCCTTTCATCTGAAACGACCCCAACGGCACGGGCTCCAGGATGGTCTTGCGATAGGCGTCGATCACGCTCGTGATAGGGTTCAGCATGTAGAGCGTGTAGAGGCCGGGGTGGTGCTGCGCCAGCCGGGTGTACCGGAAGAGATCCGCGGGAACGACGACCGGAACGATGAAGAACCCGAGCTGAAAGACGGTCTGCAGGATGAATCGCACGTCGTCGTAAAACATGCTCAGGGCCGAGACCCAGAGAGACAGGCCGACGGTGAAGCAGACGAGCACGAGTGTGATGAGCGGAAAGTAGAGCAGCGTCGGCTTGACGGGAAGATCGATGCCGATCAGCCGGGCAACGCCGAAGAATGCGGTAAAGTAGAGCGCCCACGCCAGCGCGAAGTGGATGAAGTTGGCGATGACGACCGAAAGCGGGATGACCTCGCGCGGGATATAGACTTTTCGGATGACGAGGTAGTTCTCGATCAGCGATTGGCCCGCGTCCATCGTGGACGAGTTCAGGAAGGTCCAGGGAATCAGGCCGCACAGCACGTAGGCGGAGTAGTTGCGGCACGGATTGTGAAGCACGCTGCGGAACAGAAACGTGAAGACGATAACCTGCAGCAGCGGCGGGACGATGGACCAGACGAACCCGAAAACCGAGTTGACGTAGCGGACCTTCAGCTCGCGGACCACGAGGCGGCCAAGGAGGAAGTGGAATCTACGCAGCTCAGCAAGCTCTTCAAGCATGGAGATAACGACTCACGTCTCACGCGCGGATACTCGTTGACAGACTCGTCGCCGCTCGATGCCGCGAACCGGCCTGCCCCGGTATCTTGGACGGCGCTGTGCGCTTTTCCTCCGGAAACCGCCGGCCGCCCTGAATGAGGGCGAGCAGGGAGATTCCATCGACGACACGAACGTACCGCCATGAAACCACCATTTCCGATCGGCCTTCCGTTCCTGCACCTTCCTCTCCTGGCGGTCGTTTTGCTTTGCGCCCTTGCGCCTTTGCGCGCCGAAGCCGACCCTCCCGCTCCGTTCGGCGCCGTGCCCAGCCAGAGGCAGCTCCGCAGGCAGGCCATGAGGATCTGCGCCTTTCTCCACTTCACCGTCAACACGTTCACGGATCGCGAGTGGGGACATGG
>Ga0181529_10005091_pt1 | contig 13876 bp, 12 predicted proteins | sample PEATcosm2014_Bin_36_FD_119763 | JGI IMG/M metagenome (GOLD analysis project Ga0181529, IMG submission 119763) | Peatland microbial communities from MTU Mesocosm Facility, Houghton, MI, USA - PEATcosm2014_Bin10_30_metaG | ecosystem: Environmental > Terrestrial > Soil > Wetlands > Peat | place... | reverse complement strand
GGGGGCCTCCCAAACGACTGGCATCGGATATCAGGGTGCGAAAAGCAGATTCTTCGCTCACCACCCCCGAACTGAAACACGTTCGGGGCCCCGTTCGCTCAGAATGACAGTACATTTGTTCAGCGAACGATGGACTCAGGACATTCTGTTTGCTTGGCGAACAATGGATTCAGGACCCTAGCGCGGCGGTTTGAGGGGCCGCGGCGGTTGATCCGGCGAAAGCAGGGCAACTGGAGAGTCGAGGTGCTCAGGCCCGCCAAGGCGCAGGGCAGCGGGCGAGTCCGCGGCGCGATAATTGCGCAGGTCGCGCAGGATCTCCTGCTTCTCGCGGGCGTACTGGCCGGCCAGCCGGGTGAGCGCGTAAGTGATGATGTCGCTGTGGTGCAGATCTTGCACGGAAGGATCGCGGCGCATGTTCACCCACAAACGGTGCACCAGTTGCACGTCGTCCGGACTCAATTTGGGGGCGTGCGGCCCGATGTAATACGCCTTGGCTTCGCCGCTGGGGCTGATGACATAAAAATTGAATTGCCGCTTGGGTTCCGGCAGCGCCTCCCAGGCTTGCCCCATGTGATAAGCCTGCTCTTGGGCGCTCATGGTGCTGGAGAGTCCGGAAACCACGGTGTCGATTTCAAGAGAATTTGCAGCCTGCACCAGCGCGGCAAAGACGTCTCCCGCAGGCACCAGGAGCAGAGAGACCCTCTTGCCAAAGCTCTCGGCCACGGAGATGGCCTTGGTGAAGATCATCTGCTCGTGCTCGCTGAAGCTCTGGTCCACGGCGCTGAGATATTCGGGGCCGCCCACGCCCATCATGCGCACGTTGAGCACGACCACATCCTGGTCTTCGGTCTTGGTGTGGGAAAGCGTCCACTTCAAGGCGAAAGGATTGGCGGCGTCGCGCATCGTGACCATGGTGCCGCCTGGGCGGATAGCCGCCGACTCCCGATTGATGGTGTCCTGGTGTTCGAGCTGGAAATGATCCTTCATCTGCCGCGCGGCCAACGCGTGCTTTCGAAGGTTGGCGCGTTCGGAGACAGTGAAGATGACGAAGAAGGCGGCTGCGAAGAGAATGCCGCTGACCGTGGCTACCGACTTGGTGAACAGGTTGACGACGGCCACGGAAAACAGCACCAGAAACACCGAGAGCAGGCCGATGGGAAGGTCGAATTTGCCGATGCGGATGTTGGGTGGAACCTTCCAGCCGCGTTCGCCGTGGTATTTCCAGCGCAGCACCAGCATGGCCAGGCTGTTGAACGTGAAGGACCAGATAACGCCGAAGGCATACGCCTCGCCCAGGGTAATGACGTTGCCCCTGGTGGCGACGATGGTGATCATTTGCAGGATGAAGACCAGGTTGACGATGCGATGGCTGGTGCCGAACTTGGGGTGCGGCTTGCGGAACCAATCGGTCAGCACGCCATCTTCGGCAACCCGCATCAGCACGCCCGTCGAGCCGATCATGGAGGTGTTGATGGCGCCGGAGAGGATCAGGAAGCCGACCAGCACAACAAAGATGCGGAAGGCAATCTTCCAGAACAGCGGGCCGACCATATACATGGCCAAGCCGGCGATCAGGTTGTCCTGGTAAATGTGCGTCCGCTCCCATGTGGGAATCAGTATGGAAGCAAGAAGCGTTGCGCCGCCGGTAAAGATCAGGCTGTAGAGGGCGATGACAATGGCCGCGCGCTTGAGGTTCTTGAGCTTGGGGTGCTCGATCTCGCGGTTAACCTGGGCCAGGCTCTCCTCACCGCTCATGGCCAGCACGGAATGGCCAAAGGCCATAAGGATGCCAAACAGGCCGAGCAGCGGCACCAGTCTGGTTCCCTTGAGGAATCCCAGGGCATCCTCGCTGAACTTGAGGTTGGAGACGGTGGGAGGCGGAGGCAAGTGGGTGCCCGGCGTGAAGATCACCGAGAAAACGCCCCAAACCAAGAGGATCACCACCATGACCGTGGTTACCTGCATCACCCGAAGAGCCTTGCTGCTGGACTCCTCGATACCCTTGATGTTCTGCCACCAGTAAAAGATGGTAACCACGGCGGCGAACACCGCCGAGGTGTAGTTCATGTTGAATTGGAAGGCAGCGAAATGCGCCGCGAGGTGATGCGCCTCGTCCGCCGGAACCCATATCGTCAGGGCTGGAGGAAGCCAGCGGCCGTCGTAGGCCACGTTCATCAACTCGTTCATCAACCCTGTAATATATTGCCCGGCGGAAACGCCGGAGATAGGGCCGGTAAGGATGTAATCGAACATCAGGGCGGAGACGCTGAGTTTGGCGAAGGTGCCGCCCAGGGCCTCTTTGACTACGCGGTAGACGCCGCCGCGGGTAAACATCGAACAGCTTTCGACGTAAACCGCCCGCACCGCGAAGCTGAACAGCATGATGGCAAGGATGAACCATGGGGCTGCCGCGCCCACCGCCTCCTCGGCGATGCCGCCGGCGTAAAAAGCCGACGAGCCCAGATCGCACAAGACAATGGCCGCCGCGCGCCAGAAAGAAATGAACGTGAGCATCACGGAGGATGCCACGATAAGCCGTACGCGGTTTGAGGGAGGAGCTACGGTCGTTCTCGAAGATGCCATCGCGGATGTGCCGGCGGAACTCCCGGCTCTCTAGGGTCCATGGTGCGGATTTCTTCGTCCGCCCTGCTTGAGTCTATGTCTGAATTGACAGGGAGTCAACGAAAATGCCGCTGCCTGCGCCAGCTGCCGGAATTTGCTGGTCAGTCGTCCCCAAACAGCTCTTTTCCGTCTTCGATAAAGCTGATGATGACGACCACCGTGGACCCGATCAGGCCCAGGAAGAACATCACTTCAAGCACGCGCATGGCAAGCAAGGCCAGGAACATAATTTGGATTGTAGCCTGTTTGGGTCAATGTGAAGCCGCTTTCCATATCAGGAACCCATAAAGGCGCTATCTTTTTTGGGGCTGCGGCGGTGCTCCTGCCGTTTGCTCACTCCGCGTGAAAAGATCCGCTTCGGCCAGATGCGAAGCTGCGCGCCCAGCCGGATGCGATAAACTCGGCCCTGTATGCGATACCAACCATGGAAGTTGTGGGCCGCGGCAGGTCTCTCCGCCGGTTTGCTCGAGTTGCCCTTTCCCCTGGCCGGACCGATGCCCGTCTGGCGCTCCGTCTTCGCCTGGTTCGGCCTGGTCCCGCTGCTGTGGGCGATTCTGTCGCCCGCCTGCGTCGAGGCGCCACGCCCCTTCCGCCGCGTCTTCCTGCTGGCTTACGTCTGCGGCATCCTCTGGTATGCGGGAAACTGTTACTGGATTTACGACACCATGCTGATCCACGGCGGCTTGCCACCGGCGGTCTCGCTGCTGCTGCTGTTGGGATACAGTCTGGTGCTGGGGCTCTACTTTGGCCTCTTCGGCTTGGGGGTTGTGTTGGTGCGGCGGGCCACCGGCAGCACCAAGCTGGCGCTGGCCGCCGCGCCCATCTTTTGGGCCGCGCTGGAGTTGGCCGCCTCCCGCATCACCTCGGTTCCCTGGGATCAACTGGGCTACTCCCAGGTGGACAATATGGTGCTCAACCAGCTCGCCCCTTGGACCGGCGTCTATGGCATCGGTTTTGTGCTGGTGGCAGTGAATGCGCTGATCGCGGGCGGGCTGGTCTTGGACAACTGCCAAGGCAAGCGGATGGGGGGGATTGCCGGAATGATTCTGGCCCTCGCAGGAACCGCGGGGACTCTTCTTTCCCCGCCGAAACCGCCCGCCACGGCCACCGCCGTGCTGGTCCAGCCCAATCTCGACGTGAGGGGCGTGGGCTACTGGACGGCTCCCGGCGAATGGAATCAACATATTGCCGAGTTCGTCAAACTGGCCGGCGAACAGTGCAAAACCTATATCGCCGGAATCCCCGAGACCGGCGCGCCCACGGGCGAGATCGTTTGCCCGCCCTATCCAACACATCCCGACCTGGTGGCCTGGCCGGAGTCGCCCGCGCCCTACTTCCAACTCGATCCCCGCTTCGAGGAGGCCATGAAGCAGGTGGCCCAGTCGGCGCAAGCGCCCCTGGTGGTGGGCGGCGTGGGTACGGACTTCGCTCGCGAAGAGCAGGCCTGGCGCGCTTTCAACTCCGGCCTGGTCTTCAGCCAGCGGGGAGAGCCGGTTGGACGTTACGACAAGATTCACCTCGTCCCTTATGGCGAGTTCATCCCCTTCCGCAAGGTCTTCTTCTTTGCCCACAAGCTCACCGGCAAGGTCTCCGATCTCTCGCGCGGCGAAGAGCGCAAGGTCTTCCGCCTCAACGGCCATACGTATGGCGTCTTTATCTGCTACGAGTCGGTTTTTGCCGATGAGATTCGCGAGTTCTCGCAGTTGGGCGCGGAGGTGCTGGTGAACATCTCGGACGACGGCTGGTACGGCGATACCAGCGCTCCCTGGCAGCACCTGAACATGGCGCGCATGAGGGCCATCGAGAACCGCCGCTGGATTCTGCGCGACACCAACAACGGCGTCACCGCGGCCATCGATCCCTACGGCCGGGTCCGCCAGAGCATTCCCCGCCACGCGGCCGATGCCCTGCCCGCCCAGTACGGCTTCCGCAGCGACGTGACCTTCTATACCGCCCACGGCGACGTCTTTGGCTGGCTGTGCGTCGTTTTGACATTCGGGATCGCTGGCTGGTCGGGAAGAAGATTGCTGGTTGCCGCAATTCACCAAGTAGGTTAATATAGCCATGGAGAAGCGGACACCACACTGCGATTTGTCTCGCGTCAAGATGCTAATCGACGCAGGCAAGGTGAGAGCAATGCACACCGCGCGTACGACCGCGAGCCTCCTCGGCTTCGATTTCCAGGGGATGGTTGCCGTGGTCGCTTCATTGACCATGAAGGATTTCTACAAATCGATGACCACACATGCCGATCACCGGATCTGGCAGGACGTGTACCGCCCACAGACAAGCGCCGGTGCGGTTTACGTCAAGTTGACCGTCATCGACGACGTGCTGATCGTCTCGTTCAAGGAGTTATGACCATGAAATGCCCCGTTTGCGGCGCGGCCGAGCTGATCCACGATACCCGCGAAGTTCCATATAGCTACAAGGGCAAGACCACCGTTTTGACGACGACGGGCGACTTTTGCCCCGCGTGCGGGGAATCCATACACGACGGAGAAGATTCCGAGCGCGTGATGCGCGAGATGCAGGCATTTTCGAAACAGGTCAATGGCGACCTCGTGGACCCGGATTTCATCGTCCGAGTGCGCAAGAAGCTGGCGCTGGACCAGCGAGAAGCGGCCGAAATCTTCGGCGGCGGCGTTAATGCTTTCTCCCGCTACGAAAACGGCAAGACCAAGCCGCCTCTGGCCTTGGTTAAACTGCTCAAAGTGCTGGATCGGCACCCCGAACTGCTCCATGAGATCAAGGTGGCGTAGTGCCTATAGGCGGGCAGATCAGGCTCATCGATCCCAGGTCTCAGGGTGTCAGAGGCGGGGGGGACGGCTTTACCGGGGCGCGGTTCCGTATGAAGTCTGAAAATTAGTAGCGGCCACCGCGTAGTGCATGCTCGATAGAGCCAGAGGCTTTATTCAACAGCCAAGCCAAAAAGAAGAGTGGGGCCTGTATTTAGAATTTGAACCAAAGTGAATCAAAATCTGGGTAGTTCTCGATCTGTACTTCGAAGGTCACCGGCTTCGACGCAGCGGCGCGTGGTCACGAAAAATGTCTATGCGCCTCGACGTATGCCCTGAGTACGGCATTCATGCGCGTTAAGTGTCCCTTGCCGCGTGCGCGGAACCATTCGACTACATCGGTGTCGACGCGCAGGTGAACGGAGGTCTTTCCCGTGGGCATGGCGACCCGCGCGGACTTCCAAAACTCCGCGCCTAGCGATTCGGCTTCTGGAGCGTCCGTGCTCGTCCGGTCTACGCCCGATTCGCGCATGGCCGCGATTTCGCTAAGAGAATGTCTCACGATAGTAGATTTCCCGTTCATCGTTGCTCGCTTTCTGGGCGCTGATGAGGCGAACCAGGTTCTCGCCGCGCCACGTATATACCACGCGATAGACCGCGCCATCCGCCCGCCCCAAGGCGATCCAGCGCAACTCGCCGTACTCCTCGCGGTCGTCGATGCGCTCCAACCGCTCGCGCAAGAAAATCGCCGCGGCGGTCAAGAATGAAACCCCGTGCTTTTTCAAATTGATCGTGGCCTTGGCTTCGTCCCACTCGAATTCGAGTTCCTTGCCCACCGTTCTTCTCCGCTATTATGTACACAAAAAGGTACACAAATCAAGTTGGCGGCTGTTGCCGTAAACCGGCTGAAACCAACGCAATGCTATCCTAGTCCTTAGAACGCAGCCCCACAGTCCAATCCAAAGTCAGGTCCGAGCAAAATATGTCATCGTTGAACGATCTCGAATTCGCATATGCTCCCGTGCGCGATCAAGTGCGCGACCTGCGGGAGTATCTTTGACCCGGCTCGCATCCGCCGGGAACTCGCAGACCTAGAAACCAAGCTGGCCGATCCGGCCCTCTGGTCCAATCCCAACGCCTCCAAACCGCTGATGCGGGAGAAGAAGCGGCTGGAGACCATGGTGGCCGACGACGAGGAGATGCTGCGCCGCTCGGGCGACATCGAAGCCTACTTCGAACTGGCCAAGGAGGGCGAGGACGTGCTCGCCGATCTGGAGCGGGACATTGCGGCTCTTTCCGCCTTCAACGAGGCGCTGGAAGCCCGCACCATGCTCAACGGCGAGGCCGACCCGCTGAACGCCATCGTCACCGTGCACCCTGGCGCCGGCGGCACCGAGAGCCAGGACTGGGCCGAGATGCTCATGCGCATGTACCTGCGCTGGGCCGAGCAGCAGGGCTTCAAGACCGAGGTCAACGACTACCAGGACGGCGAAGAGGCCGGCATCAAGTCAGCCACGTTCACGATCCTCGGCGAGTACGCCTTCGGGCAACTGGCCGGCGAAAGCGGCGTGCACCGGCTGGTGCGCATCTCGCCCTTCGACCAGGCCAAGCGCCGGCACACCTCGTTTGCCAGCGTCTACGTTTCGCCGGAGATCGACGAGACCATCCACGTGGACCTGAAGGTGGAAGACCTGCGCATCGACACCTACCGCTCCGGCGGCAAGGGCGGCCAGCACGTGAACACCACCGACTCCGCCGTGCGCATGACGCACCTCCCCACCGGAATCGTGGTGCAATGCCAGAACGAGCGCTCCCAGCACAAGAACCGCGACAAGGCCATGAAAATGCTGCGCTCGCGGCTCTACGAATACGAACTGGAAAAGAAGCGCGCGGTGAGCCGCAAGGTGGAAGATTCCAAGCTGGAGATCAACTTCGGCTCGCAGATTCGCTCCTACGTCTTGCAGCCCTATCGCATCGCCAAGGACCACCGCACCAAAGTGGAAGTGGGCGATGTGGACAAGGTGCTGGACGGCTACCTGGAGCCATTCCTGCGCGGCTATCTGCTGGCCAAGCGCCGCGGCACCGCCGTGGCGGCAGAGCCGGACGACGATTTGGAAGTCTGAAAGCCTGCGCATCCCGGCCGGTGACCGATTCGCCGGCCAATCCCCTGGCCCGGCCGGATGCGATAGAGAAACCGCTGCAATCTTTGCGCCTGTGCACCCCGGCGGCCAAGAATGATACCCTAAGTAGCATTCTGTAGAGCGGAGGGCAAGTTCGCCGCCATGAATAGCTCTGAACCCAGGAATCCCGCCTCCCACCCTGCCGCTGGTTCCCCAGCGGAATCGCTCTCACCCAGTTCTCCCAAGCGAGCCATCCGGCGGCGCTGGCGCTGGCTGGCAGTCCCCATTGTGTTGATGCTGCTGTTCTACGCGGTTGTGGGATATTTTGGCAGCGGGCTGATGTTTGGCTACAACCCCCGCTGGCACGGCATGAATCGCGGGCCGCGGGACTTCGGCCTGCAAAGCGAGGTCGTATCGTTCCAGGCCACCGACGGAGTTCCTCTCAAGGCCTGGTGGCTGCCTGCCGAAGGAAAGCCGCGGGCCACCGCGATCATTGCCCACGGCGTCGATCACACGCGCCAGGTCATGCTCGGCCGGGCCGCCTTTCTGGTTCATGACGGCTACAACGCGCTGGCCCTCGACCTGCGCTGCCACGGCGAGAGCGGCGGAAACTTTGTCTCGCCCGGATTGGTGGAGACGCGCGATCTGCTGGGCGCCATCCGGTATGTGCGCTCCCGCGGTGAGCGCGGCCCGATTGTGCTGATGGGTGTCTCGTTGGGAGCCGAGGCAAGCCTGCTTACGGCTGCCCAGTCCACGGAGGTTGCGGCGGTCGTCAGCGACGGCGCTTTCACCAGCGGGGCCGACGTCTTCCGAAACGTCAGAGACTTCTATGCTCGCGACCCCAGCAGAGGCTTTCTTGAGCGGCGATTCTTCTCCATTGCCTCTTTTCCAGGATTGGTTCGTTCCGTCGTGCTGGCCTACTATCTGCGCAGCGGGGTTTACCTTGGATCGAATTTCGTGTCGGTTCTTCCGCGGGCCTCGCGCATCGTTTGCCCTGTGCTGCTGATTTCTGGCGAGCGCGACTGGATTGTCCCAACAGCCGATGCGCGCAGAATTCTCGCCGCCCTGCCGGGCTCCAGGAATCGGCTGGTCACGATTCCCAATGCGCAACACGACACGACCTTCAGCACAGCTCCAGAGTTGTACAGGGACGCGGTGCTGAGTTTTCTCGATGGCATCGTCCCCAAGCGAGGTGAATAGCCGCGTGCCTGGCAACAGCTTCATTCTTGCTGGCAGCATCCCGGATATCGGCCAGTTCCCTGAAATCTCGGCTTTTCTTGGGAATGAATCGTTTCGAAAACGATCCTACTCATCGATCGGTAACTTGAACCAGTCGATTTCGGCCAGTATTTGGCAGACAAAGCAGCCTTTTTTGCATGGAATCCGCGGCTTCCGCGAGAATAGCAAGCATGAGCAACGATCCGGATCTCATCGAAGAGATGCTACGCACCGCGAAGACCATTGCCGTAGTCGGCATGAGCGACAAGCCCAGCCGCGCCAGCCATAACATTGGCCGTTATCTGGCAGCCAACGGCTACCGCGTGCTGCCGGTGAACCCCGCACTGACCGAGGTGCTGGGAAGGCCGTGCTACCCCGACCTCGACGCAGCGCAAGCCGCTGCCCTTGCCCAGACCGGCGCGGGCATCGATCTGGTCGACGTCTTCCGCGCTTCGGAGCATGTTCCGGGCATCGTGGCCGACGTGATTCGCCTGGGGATCAAATACCTCTGGCTGCAGGACGGTGTTGTCCACGAGCAGGCCGTGGCCCGCGCCCGTGCTGCCGGGGTGAAATGCGTGCAGAACGATTGCATCTTCCGCCAGCACGCCCGGAGACCTCGCTAGATTCAAGGCTCGCCGAAGCGGCGATTAGCCGCGTAAAAATCGATTTTCTTGTTGTTGCGGGCGGGGCGTATACTTCTCCCGAACCGAGAAATGGGGGCAAGTCCGTTCTATGAAAACTGAAGGTGTAACCGGTTTGCGGCCGTTCGCGAAAGCGGGCATGATTTTCTGCGCCCTGCTGCTTTTGTTTGGCACCTCCGCGCAACGCTGCGCTGCCGAGGACGACAACGCGCACCCCACGCTGGCCATCGGCTCCCCGGCGCCCGATTTCTCCCTGCCCGGCATCGACGGCAAGACGCACACGCTGGCCGAATACAAGGCCGCCAAGGTGCTGGCGATTGTCTTCACCTGCGACCACTGCCCGACCGCGCAACTCTACGAATCGCGGCTCAAGAAGCTGGTCGAGGACTACAAGAACGAGAGCGTGCAGTTCGTCATGATCCAGCCCAACGACCCGGACGCGGTGCGCCTGGACGAGCTGGCCTGGACGGATGTGGGCGACGGCCTGGAAGACATGAAAATTCGCGCCGCCTACCGGCACTTCAACTTCCCCTATCTCTACGACGGAGCCACCCAGGCCACGGCCAACGCCTACGGGCCTAAAGCAACTCCGCACGTATTTATCTTCGACAAAGAGCGGAAGCTCCGCTTCGAGGGCCGCGTGGACAACAGTCAGCGCGAGTCGCTGGTCAAGATTCAGGACACGCGCAATGCCATCGATGCATTGCTGGCCGACAAGCCCGTGCAGGTGGATCATACCGGCGTCTTCGGCTGCTCCACCAAATGGAAGGCCAAGATTGCCAGCGGCGCGGCGTACTTGCAGAAGATCGAAGCCGAGCCGGTAACCCTGGAGGACGCCGACGCCGGCGTGCTGAAGAAGTTGCGCGCCAACCCCACCGGCAAGCTGCTGCTGGTCAACTTCTGGGCGACCTGGTGCGGCCCCTGCGTGGTGGAATTTCCCGACCTGGAGACGACTTACCGCATGTTCCGCACGCGTGACTTCGACATGGTGACGGTGGCCACCAACCTGCCGGACGAGAAGCCTGGAGTGATGAAGTTCCTTCTGAAGCAGCACGCCACGGGCAGGAACCTGATCTTCGCGGCGACGGATACGTATGCGATGCAAGCGGCCTTCGATCCCAAGTGGGAGTCCGGTGTGCCCTACACGGTGCTGCTGGCGCCGGATGGCGCGGTGTTGTTCAAACAGGCCGGCGATCTGGACGTGCTGGCCCTTCGCCGCGCGATCCTGGCCAATTTGCCAGACTCCGACTATCTCGGTCACCGAGCCTACTGGGCGACCAAGTAGAGCGCCGTGCGTGTCTGGTCTTTCTCTTTTCTCGAAGACCCGCACAAAAGCTCCGTGCCCCATCCATTTCGCGCACTTTGCGAAATGGGTGGGAGTGCACAAAGCCGGTCCGGAAACTGACTGAGAGCTCTCCGGCGCCGATTCGGTTATGGTTAGATTGGTTCGCCGCACTCGTCGCGAGTCTCCACTCTTCGCGTCCAACTGCGGTTCCGTGCATCCAACAGCAGTCTGGCATTTCAAAACTATGCGCCTATCCGGTATTGTCCTCGTATTGTTCATTTCGCTTGTCTCGCGGCCGCCCGCCACGGCCCTCCCCAACTCCGCAGACGCCCCGCATGTGCATGTGCAAATGGTGGCTCCCGCCGGTGAATTCTCTTCCGATGGGAAGAATGAAATCGGCCTCTATTTCAAGTTGGAGCCGGGCTGGCACCTCTATTGGAAGAACCCTGGAGACGCCGGCCTTGCGCCGCATGTGAAGTGGACCCTGCCCGAAGGCATCGCTGCCGGGCCGATGCGCTTCCCTGCGCCGAAACGGCTGCCGCTCGGCCCCTTGATGGACTTCGGCTATGAGGACGAAGTCCTGTTTCCGATCAAGCTGGACGTAGCTCATAGCGTCAAGCCCGGCGCAGTCACCCTGCACGCCAAGGCGGATTGGCTGGTGTGTCAGGCGAGTTGCATTCCCGGCAAGGCCGAGCTGGAAGATAGCTTCCGCGTCGTGGCGCGGGATCCGATGGTGCATACTGCCCGACCCGAGGAGACCAAGCTATGGAAACGGCTGGCTGACCGGATTCCCAAACCGCTCCCGGCCAACTTCAAGATCGGATTCACGGCAAACGGCGCTGGCTTTCGCCTCACGGTTGAAACCGGCCAGCGGGAAACCGAGGCTGTGTTCTTCCCGGCCGAGCAGTACATTCTGGAGAATCCCGCGCCGCAGAAGCTCACGCCGACGGCCAAAGGGCTGATTCTCGACTTGAAGAAGGACGCGAGCCTTACGGCCAATCCGGCTGAACTGAAAGGGGTTCTGGAGCTTTCAGGTGGGCGGGCGTTCGAGGTCGCCGTGCTCCCCGGTGCTGTGCAACAGGTTGTGGCGCAACAGGCCGCTGGAAGCCGAGTATCGGAAACGCATGTCGATGGGGACAAATCTACCGGCGATTCGCCTGCCACAGACGCCGGGGTGAAGGCCCCGGCTTCTGAAGCGCAGTCTCCGGCGCCATCGGGTTCAACTGCCGCCGGTCCGGCGTCTGCCTGGGCTAAGCTGTTGCGGGCCACGGGGCTAGCCTTTCTCGGCGGCTTGCTGCTGAATCTAATGCCATGCGTCTTCCCCGTGCTGTTCTTGAAGGGCTTGGCGCTGGTCAATTCCGGCAATGAAGAGCGCGGCAAACTGCGGGCGCATGGGCTGGTGTACGCCGCGGGTATTCTGGTCTCTTTCTGGGTGCTGGTTGCGGTGTTGCTGGGTCTACGCGCGGCGGGCGCCAGCCTGGGATGGGGATTCCAGTTCCAATCGCCGGTTTTCCTGTCGCTCATGGCCGGGCTGCTGTTCTTTCTCGGGCTCTCGCTGGCCGGGCAGTTCGAGATTGGATTGACGCTGACCAGCGCGGGCGGGGCACTTGCCCAGAAGCAGGGCTATACGGGCAGCTTCTTTACCGGCGTGTTGGCGGTGGTGGTGGCCACGCCCTGCACCGCGCCGTTCATGGGAGCGGCCATCGGCTACGCGCTGGCTCAGTCGCCGGCAGTCACCTTTGCCGTCTTTACGGCGCTGGCGCTGGGGCTGGCCATGCCCTACGTGGCGCTGACCATGCAGCCGGCCTGGACGCGCCTGTTGCCCAGGCCCGGCGTGTGGATGGAGATTCTGCGCCAGGCCGTCGCCGTACCCATCTTTGCCACCGTCATCTGGCTGGCCTGGGTGCTGGCGCAAGCTTACGGCGCGGGCGTGCTGGCGGCCTTGTTGGCGAGCTTTCTGCTGCTGGCCATTGCCGGGTGGTTCCTGGGCCGCTGGCCGGCGAAACGTTTTTCCTCTGCGATCGCCGGGCTGATTCTGCTCGCCGTAGTGGGGTTGGCCTTCCTGGCGGCAAACAAGCTTGTGACTGCCTCGGAGACTCTTTCACCGTCAGAGATGCAGGGAGCCTGGCAGCCCTGGTCGGAGACGGCGGTGAGCCGTTCTCTCGCTGCCGGTCAGCCGGTCTTTGTGGATTTCACCGCGAGCTGGTGCCTGAGCTGCCAGGTCAACGAGCGGGCGGCGCTCAACCGGCCCGAGGTCCTTCAGGCCTTTGCAGCCAGGAACGTCGTCCTGATGAAAGCCGACTGGACGCGGCACGATGAGGCGATTACTCAGGCCTTGACGACCCTGGGCCGCAGCGGCGTGCCGGCCTACGCACTCTACACTCCGGGAGAAAAGAGCCCCCGGCTCCTTCCGGAGGTGCTCACGCCGGGGATTGTGACCGATGCGCTGGAGAAGCTGCCGAAGACGGGACGTTGAGGGCCTGGTGCATACCAGTTCACTCGAAGGAACTGGTACGCCCAGCGCATACAAAGCAGCAAGTGACGCGCTACCGAACCTTCCACTTGGTCGACAGCGCGGCGAGTTTCTCGTTCATCGAGGGCTGCGGCTTGGCGGCGGGCGGCGCGTTCTTCACTGCCGGACGCGGCGACGGAGCCGAAAGCGCCTTGATGGAAAGCGCGATGCGCTTGGCCCTGGCATCCACCGCCAGCACCTTCACCTTGACGATCTGCCCGGTCTTCACGGCCTCCGACGGGTCCTTGATATAGCGATTGGAAAGTTCGCTAATGTGCACCAGGCCGTCCTGATGCACGCCGACGTCGACGAACGCGCCGAACTTGGTCACGTTGGTGACTACGCCTTCCAGCGTCATGCCCACCTGCACGTCGGAGAGTTCCCGTACCTCGTCGCGGAAGACCGGCGCAACAAAGCTCTCGCGCGGATCGCGGCCCGGCTTGCGCAGCTCGGCCAGGATGTCGTTGACCGTGTACGCTCCGGCGGACAACTTCTTGGGGTCGACCTTTTCCAGCAGCTGTGGCTGTTGAATGATCTGTTCGACGGTGGCCTCCAGCAAGCCGGCGATCTGCTCGACCACCGGGTACGACTCGGGATGGACGCCGGTCATGTCCAGCGGGTTGTCGCCATTGCGGATGCGCAAGAAGCCAGCCGCCTGCTCGAAGGTCTTGGGGCCGATACCGGGGACCTCCAGCACCTGCGCGCGCGAGCGGAAGCTGCCCTTCTCGTTGCGATGGTTG
>Ga0181529_10005090_pt1 | contig 13877 bp, 14 predicted proteins | sample PEATcosm2014_Bin_36_FD_119763 | JGI IMG/M metagenome (GOLD analysis project Ga0181529, IMG submission 119763) | Peatland microbial communities from MTU Mesocosm Facility, Houghton, MI, USA - PEATcosm2014_Bin10_30_metaG | ecosystem: Environmental > Terrestrial > Soil > Wetlands > Peat | place... | reverse complement strand
TGAGCGACGCTGAGTGCAGTGCCAATTCCGTCCTTGACCGCCTCGGGGAACTCGAGCAAGTCTCGTTTCGCGGAGCCGACCCAATACAGCGGCCGCTCGCCGTGAACCGGCCTGCGCATTCAGGGTGTCATCCCAGTTTTAGGATACCACGAGCGAGGTAGCCGCGAAAGGAGAAATCGGTTGGCCGGCGGAAGTGCCTTCCCCACGCTACCGCTCTTCCAGCGCCCCGCTCGAGAGCACCTGGAGACCGCGCTCCTGCAAGCGCTCGATCGCGGCATCGGGTTGATCGAAGCGGAATATGAGCACCGCCTTTTCGCCGCGCACGAAGGGGAACGCGTACATATACTCGATATTGATCGCGGTGCCGATGAAGGCCTCGAGAACGTCGGCCAAACCGCCGGGATGGTCCGGCACCTCGACGGCTAGCACCTCGGTGATCTTCACCACCGAGCCGGCCTGCTCGAGCAGATCCTTGGCCCTCTGCCAGTCCGAGACGATCATGCGCAGGATGCCGAAACGCTCGGTGTCGGCCAGCGACAGCGCGCGGATATCGATGCCTTCCCGGGCCAACAAGCGGCAGGGCGCGATGACGTGCCCCGGCTTGTTTTCGGAAAAAACGGAAAGCTGGTGGAGTTTCATGGCTGCACCGTACGCCGGTCGATAACTCGCCGGGCCTTTCCTTCGCTGCGTTGAATAGTAAGAGGTTCGACCAGCGTCACCTGCGCGCGGATTCCCAGCACGTGCTCAAGCGAGTCGGAGATCCGCTGGTTGAGCCGTTCGAGCACGCCGATCTGGTCGCTGAACGTCTCCGGAGTCACCTCGACCTGGACCTCGATCTGATCCAAGCCGTGTTGGCAGGTGAGAATGATCTGGTAATGCGGCAGCGTGCCTTCCACTTCGAGCAGCGCCGCTTCCACCTGGGACGGGAATACGTTGACGCCGCGCACGATTAGCATGTCGTCGCTGCGGCGCCCGATCCGCCGCATCCGCCGCAGCGATCGCCCGCAACGGCAGGAACCCGGCATCAGCGCGGTAATGTCGCGCGTCCGGTAGCGGAGCATCGGCATCGCCTGCTTGCTGAGCGTGGTCAGCACCAGCTCGCCTTCTTCGCCTTCGGGCAGCACACGGCCGGATTCCGGGTCCACGATTTCCGGATAGAAGTGATCCTCGAAGATGTGCAGCCCGTCCTGGTGCGGGCACTCGACCGCGACACCCGGCCCGATCACTTCCGACAGGCCGTAGATGTCGAACGCCTGGATGCCGGCCGCGCTCTCGATCCGCTTCCGCATGGATGCGGTCCACGGTTCGGCGCCGAAGACGCCGGCGCGCAGGGGCAGCGAGCGGATATCCACGCCGAGCTGGCCGGCGCGCTCGATCAAGTGCAGGAAATAGCTGGGCGTGCAGCAGATGGCGGTGACGCCGAAATCGCGCATGATCATGATCTGGCGATCGGTGTTCCCGCCCGAAATGGGGATTACCGTGGCGCCCAGCCCTTCCGCGCCATAGTGCGCCCCCAGTCCGCCGGTGAACAGGCCGTAGCCATATGCATTCTGCACGATGTCGCCGGCGTGCAGCCCGCAAGTGGCGAAACTGCGCACCATCACCGAGGTCCAGACATCCACATCCTGGCGTGTGTACGCCACCACGATCGGCTTGCCGGTGGTGCCGCTGGACGCATGCAGCCGCACGATATCCTGCATCGGACTAGCGAATAGACCGAAGGGATACGTATCGCGCAGGTCGGTCTTGGTGGTGAATGGCAGGGCGGCGATATCGTCGATGCTCCGCAGATCGGCAGGCTCGACGCCCCTTTCCTTCATGCGCGAACGGTGCAGTGGCACGTTCGACCAGGCTCGCTCGGCCATGTTGCGCAGCCGGCTGAGTTGCAGCTCCCTCAGTATCGCAGCGGGCAGGTAGTCGGGCGCGCTTTCGGGCTGAAAGGGCGCGGCACTGGGTGGTCCGGCTGTCACTGTGTTCATGCGATCACGACCCGATATGTTAACAACTAGCCGGTCTTGGGTGGGGCACGCTTCTGCTTACCCTCCGGGCTCCCATTTACGCCCGCACCCGGATAATATGGACCGTGGTGCCCGATATGTTCTCACTCAAAAGTGTCGCTTTTGTGATGGCCGCCTGGCCGCTGGTAGTCACAGCGCAGTCAGCCGCGAAGCCGGAAGATGCCGGCATGTCGACCGAACGCTTGCAGCGGATCCACGAATCGATCCAGCGTCACGTCGACGCGGGAGAGATCTGTGGAGCTGTCACCGTGGTGGCGCGGCGCGGCCGCGTAGTCCACTTTCAAGCGCACGGTCTGATGGACCTGGCGTCGAAGAAGCCGATGGAAAAGGACGCCATCTTTCGGTTGGCTTCAATGACCAAGCCGATCACCGGAGTGGCAGTGCTGATGCTGGTGGAAGAGGGCAAGATTCGCCTGAACGATCCGGTTTCAAAGTTCTTACCGGAGTTCCACGACATGAAAGTGGCGATGCTGCGCGAACGGGCGACAGGCGTAGCGGCCCCATCTGGCACGCCGGCGGCGCCCGATTTCTACGTAGTTCCGGCCAACCGCGAAATCACCATCCAGGACCTGCTGACGCACACATCCGGCCTGGTGAGCGGAGGTCTCGGCGCCTCGCAACTGTCGAAGATAGCGCCGCGCGGGCCTGCCGACACGCTGGCGAGCTACGTGCCGAAGCTGGCCACTATCCCGCTCGATTTCCAGCCCGGAACGCAGTGGGCGTACTCTGGCGGCGCCGGCCCCGACACGCTTTCGCGCATCGTCGAGATCGTCTCCGGCCAGACCTATGACGAATTCTTGCGAAGCCACATCTTCGAGCCGCTCGGCATGAAGGACACGTTCTTCTATCCGCCCGACGGCCGCCGGCCGCGTCTCGTCACCCTGTACCGGAGGACGCCCAACGGACTAGAGAAAGACGCGAACCAGGACGGCTTTTCGAGCCGGACGTACTTATCGGGCGGCGGCGGCCTGATGTCGACCGCATCGGACTACCTGCAATTCGCACAGATGCTCCTGAACGGCGGCGAACTGAATGGCAAGCGCCTGCTCGGCCCGCGAACCGTGGAACTGATGGCCTCCAACCACGTCGGCGATATGTTCAATGGCAAGCTGGGCCGGCCCGCTCATGGGATGGGCTTCGGCCTGATCGTGCAGGTGGTGGAGGACGACGTGGCGGCTGGCCTGCGCGTCTCCAACGGCAGCTTCGGCTGGGACGGCGCATTCGGAACGCAGGTGTGGGTCAACCCGAAGGAGAAAATGGTCACCCTGATCATGATTCAGACGCTGGTCTCGCCCGTGCAGCGCGATTTCGAAAACGCCGTGATGCAGGCGATCATTGATTAGAGCCGGTGGCCTGCGAGACGAGAAAACGCTTGGCCCGCCTGGTCACACCCGGTAAGTGTCGGCGCGCCAATGTTGAACGGCGCGCTTGATGGCATCGGGGGCCATGCTCTCCTGCGCGGCGCGGCCGGCCAGAGCCGCGAATTCGTCGTCGCCGGCAAAACGCAGGGCGACGATTTGGCCCACACTGAGCCGCGGGTCGAGCAACTTGCCGGTCAGCACATAGTGCCGAAGGTTCTCCTCGGCACGGATGGCGCGATCTTGCGCCTTGAGCGAAAACATGCGGCAAAACAAAGCGATTATCAGCGAGGTGACGACCAGCACCACGATCAGCGACGCACTGTAGAGCCGCGCATGGCTGCCCAAGGACTTGTATAGGTTGACCAGCGATCCGATCAGCGTCAACCCCAGGACGCCCAAGAGTACAAAGTGGTAAGCCGGCACTAACTGCCGGTGATTGGCGTAGTTCTGTTCCCGCATGCATTCTCCTTCCGGCGCCGCTCACACAAGCTCGGCAGCGCGTCCGGATCAGAATAGCATGTTGCCCAGGCAACGGAACTCGTCCGCCGGCTCGGGGGCGGGGAACCGATTGCCCCGCCACCCGAATCCCGCCGCGAAGGCGTTATCGGCACGGCTTAGCTTTTCTTCGCGGAAGGATGCTCGACTTCGAGGTTGTTCACCACATCGCCGAGACTCAAGCCAGCGCCCATGGCGCGGATGCCGGCCAGTTGTTTGTCGCCGTCGGTGGAGACCACGCCGCTTAAGGTCACGCGCCCGTTATCCACCACGATGTGAATGGAAGGCAGCGGACCGGCAGCGTACCGCGTCAGCGGCGCGTAGTTGAAGATGGCTCGCGCCACTTGACGTCGCAGACGCTCATCCATCGGCGAGGGCGGCAACACCTTGATTCCGTTGGTGACGCCGGTGACGCCGGGAATGCGCGCGACCAGCCGCGCCAGATCGCCTTTCTTGAAGGGCTCCGTCACCGCCCCGGTTAATTCTACCTGGCCGTCATGCACGAGCAGGCCGACCTGGTCCCAGATATAGTAATAGGGGTACGACAACACCGCGTGTCGCACCTGCTTGGCGATCTCAGCATCGGTTGCGGTCTTTGGGAAGCTGTCCTTGGTAGCCCCCAGAGCGGCGCCGGCCAGTAACGCCGCGGCCATCAGAATTCTGCTAGTTGCCCCTGTCCTCATGTTACTTCCCTCCTGCCTAGTTAGACAGTTGTCCGGGGCGTCCGGTTACATGAATGGCGCGTTGGTTGCAGGACGCCGGCTCGGGCTCGCCAGTTGCCGCTGCGCCAACCTCTGACAGTGGCGGGACCACGCGGCAGCCAGGCGCGCGTCCCGCTCGTCCACCAGGTGTATCAGCTTGAGCAGCCGGCGCTCGAATTCCGGGTGGCATTCCGGAGTCCGCTGCAACCGGTTGCGGGCTTCGGAGATGCGATCTTCCAGGTTGGCGGCCGGAGGCTCGGTCCCGATCATAGCTAACCATAGAGTGCCCGGCCGCGGAAGAACTTCTCGCCCAAAAAGCGGTTCGGGGCAATTTCAAAGTCGCGCCCCCGCCGGGGGAGGACTCTTAGATCGGCTGAAAGGCTTCCACCGAACGTATGCCCTGCGATTCCAGCGCCAGCGCCATCTTCTTCAGCGCTGTCTTATGAATTTGCGAGATACGGCTTTCGTTGACGCCCAACAGGCTGCCAATCTCCTTCATTGTCATCTCATTGGTGTAGTACAGGAACACGACCTTCTGATAGCGCGCCGGAAGCGTTCCGAGCGCCCGGGCGAGTGTGCTTTCCAGTTCGCGCCGCTCGCACATGCGGTCGGGCTGGAGCTCGGCGGTGGCTGGGAACTCCCGCGGGCGCTCATGCTCCAGGTCGTCCCGCTGCGAAATCGAGATCTGCCCGAGATGCCGCAACTCGACCTGAATGCGACGCAGGCGGTCGGTGCTGACGCCCAGTTCCGAGGCCACTTCGCTTTCATTCGGGTTGCGGCCCAGCTTGAAGGCGAGGTCGCTGGTCACCGCGTCAATCTGTTTCTGCCGCTTCCGCATATCCCTCGACGCCCAATCGAGTTGCCGCAAGCTGTCCAGGATCGCCCCCTTGATGCGGTGTTTAGCATAGCTGTGGAACTCCACTTTCTTTCGCCGGTCGAACTTGGCGACGGCGTCGAACAGGCCGAGTACGCCAGCATGGATCAAGTCGTCCAGATCGACATGCACTGGCAGGTTTTCGTGGACCCGGATAGCGATCGCCTTGACCAGGGGAAGATGTTCAAGCACGATTCGATCGCGAATCTCCTGCGAAATCCTGCCCTCTTTGCGGGCAGACACACTTGGCACCTTCATAAAGTTCCGTCCTTTTTTCGGATTTTCTTGGTCCGGTTCGAGCCGACCGGCGCACCTAGGAGTGCAGCCCTAGTGCCAAGGGACTTTAAGCCTTAAGTACCTGTTTTTCTGCGACTAGACGACGGAACACCCGTTCCGAAATGGAACGCGTTTCAGGTTGGAACAAAGGAGGGCTTCACGCGGGGTCAAAACGGAACTGAACATAACGCTTCCCATCGGCCAGTATTTGCCGAGGGTGGCTGGAAGACCGGCGGCCCTGAAGTCCGATCCGAGTGACGGGAAGCCATGGAGAGAGAGTGGCGCGGGCGTGCTACATTAGCGTCGAGTGGCGGGTGAGCGGTTCACGTTTACGGCCATTCGCTGTGACGGCCTCGTGGGGCACATAGAATGGAACGCGCACCGCTGGTGTACTGGATCCGCCATCTAGTGGGCAACACCTTCCGCCTTCTATTGCACCCAACCGCACTGGGGCGCTTCGCCCTGCTGTGTACGTTTCTGCGTCTCGAATTCAAACGCAAGATTCTGGTGGAGCTCTTCGGCAGGCGCCTCACCTCGGAACACGTCTTCGGGCAGACCATCCATTTCGGCGATTACAGCATCTTCACGCTGGTATTTGGCGAAGTGTATCTGAGCGGCGTTTACTACTTCCCGACCGGCATTAAGGCGCCGTTGATCATTGACGGAGGCGCCAACATTGGCGTCTCTGTGGCTTACTTCAAGACCGTCTACCCTGGCTGCCGGGTGCTGGCGTTTGAACCGAATGCGCGGAATTTCGAACTGCTGCAACGAACCGTGCAGGCGAACGGCTGGACGAATGCCGAGATCTATCCATACGGGCTGCATCGCACCGCCGGCCAACAGTGGTTCTTCGACTACAACGGACTCCCGGGATCTCTCTCGGGTGGTTTCTGGGAGCCGGCGGAAGCGGGGCCGGCGAAGAGCAGAACAATGGTCGAGACCGTTCGACTCTCCGACTACATCACCGAAGACGTCGACCTGCTGAAACTGGATGTCGAGGGATCGGAGATGGCAATCTTGGAGGATCTGATTGCCGCGGGCAAATTGGAGCGGGTCCGGCAGATCATCGGGGAATACCATCACCACGTGAAGCCGGATGAGGATAGGCTGGGCGAATTCCTGTCTCTGCTGGAGCGCGCGGGCTTCGGATACCATCTTTGCGCCGTCTTGCCGCTGCCGTTTCCCCAGCGGCGGGTGCAGAACTTTATGTTTAGCGCTTACCGGAAGGCGAGGGGATAGGCCTCAAACAAGAGTTGGCGGCTTGTGATACGCTAACCGGAAACCGGGAGGCGAAATGGAAATCCCGGCTGAAAGCCAATGCGGAGGAGGACGCATGCCATCCAGACTGACTAACCTATCGAAAACCCTGACTTGGAACGATTTCCCCCGTGCAAACAGACCCGAACCGCCCCCCAACGGGACGGCGCACGGGGCGCAGATCGGTGTGGAGATTGTGAACCAGGGCCTCGCACTTGAACATCCGGCAGGCGGAGGAGTCCAGATCCATGACAGTATCCACGTGGATATCCGGTACCGGCGCGACCAGAGTTGGGTCGCCAACTGGGTGTTCAACCGGCCGCAGTCCTACCAGGACGGACTGCTGGCCCACGAACAGGGACACTACAACCTTGTGGCGCTGTTGGGGCGGGATTTCTTTCTCTCGCTGATGCGGCTGAAAGCCGCCACTTACCCGAATGCCGGCGCAGCCCAGGCCGATCTGACCGCAGCCTCCGCGGCGACGGCCGGCAAGGCCCAGGCACTGCAAGACCGCTACGACACCGACACGCAGAACGGCACCAACGCGACGCAGCAAGCCCGCTGGCTGGGCTTCATCACCACGGCATTCACGATGCCCGTGTCTCCTCCGCAAACCGCGGCCGACGGGGCGCCGATCAAGGTGCCGATTCTGGAGGTGCTGAGGCGGAACGGAATTGTGATCTAGGCACCGGCGATGAGAAGGGAGAACTCAGAAGCGGGTTGCTCGGGCAAGTGCTCCAGCGAATGATCTGCTGGCCGCCCGACGGCGAGCGGGAGTCTCATCGTCGGATGACTCGACTCAATGGATGCGGATCGGGTCGGCCCAGGACCCGCGGAAAAGGAACTTCTGCGCATAGATGGTCTTTGTGAACTTGCCGTAGCGGATATCAGTACCGGCATAAAGTCCCAGCACAAAGCAATCGTCGGGCAGCGGGAAGGTGTCCGAGACACTCTGCTGTTTCCGCTTGGGGTCGATCGTTCGCTGATGGGTTTCTCCGGGCTCCCAGCCCTTGTGCGGAGCAAAGACGTACCGTAACTCGCTGCCGAGTGAGAAAATGGCGTTGTTGGTGAGCTCGTATTCCACCGGAACTTCTTTGGCTTTGCCCAGGTCCGTGACTGGGGTGCGCAACTCGAGCGTGGGCCATACGATCGGCTCCTTGCCCGTGAGCACCACGACCGACTCGTATTTGAGCAGACGGCCCTCGGCGTTGTAGCTCTCGAATACCAATTCGCGATCCTTGAGATCTTCGCCCGCGAACGAGAGCTTCCCGCTGACATATCCATAAGCGTCGGGCGTCGCTTGCCAAAGCACTGCGTCCTGGTAGATGACCCTAAACCGCTTGACCCCCGGTCCCAAGAAGGCTTCGACCGGAACCTCATTCAGGTAGAACTGCTGATCCCTGGGCGAGGCTACCAGCGACTGGTTATAATCCGCGATCGCATGCCACGCCGGCCGCGGATAGCCGGTCCGGTCGTTCAGGCTCTTGAAACCCCAGAAGCCGAACCACTCTTCGGCCGTGTCGTTGTGCACGGCAGGCTCGCCGCCCTTCCACCATCCATCGGCGTAAATGAAGGGGCATACGCCGGCGACGCCCGAATCGAGCAGGTCGCGATAGGCGCGGGTCATGGCCCGCGCTTGGGTCTCCAACGTGTTGCCACCGTACTGGCCGGCGCCTGCGCCCTGGCGCGAGACCGAGCGGCCGAACTCGGTGACCAGCACCGGCTTCGCGCCGCCGTTGAGTTCCGCTACGAAACGGTTGGTGTTGGCATAGCCGTGCGTAAAGTTGGACCCTTCGGTGGTGTAGTCGTAGGTGTTATGGCTGTACACGTCGAAGACGTTGAGATTCAGCCAGCCGGTAATGGCCGTATTTCCCGAGATCGCGACGGGGACTCCCGGATGTTCGCGATGGATCAGGTCGCGGAGCTTGGTCCACAGATCCAGGGTCGCCTGCGCTCCGACCTTGCGGATATGTGCCGGCATCGGCTCATTCATGATCAGATACGTGATCACGCAGTCATACTTCTTGGTGTACGCAACGACGCGCTTCGCCGACTCCAGGTCCCGCTCCACGACCTTGGGATCGCCAAAGTCCTCATCGGGCTTGATCCAGATTCCGAAGACGATCTTCAGGCCGGATGCCTGCACCAGCTTGAGCTCGTCTTCGGTCATCTCCGACCACGTGCGTACGCCATTGAACCCGGCAACCTTGATGTTGTCCAGATCTTGCCGGGTCACCGCCAGATCGGTGACGCGATGCTCGTAAGGATGTTCGCCGGGCCGCGCACCGGGCTCGTAGCCCATGGCATTGACGAAGAACTTGTGGCCATCGATGTAGTACCAGCCGTCCTTGATTTCGATTTTGGTTCCGGGCGCCGGCGCGGCCAGAGCCGTGACGCAGCAGCCGAGGAACGCCAACAGGGTACAACGATGTAGAAACGATTTCATAAGAAGGCCTCTTGGTCACACTCCGGGACGCAACGGAAATGACCGACCAGAGTGGCATGTACCTTCGCACGACCCTGCCCGGAGCATATCCTTCCACTCGATGCAGACCACCCGATCGGCGCTTCAGTTTATCACCTCGCGCTGCTGCTATTCGGGTGTGTCGTCTCTAAGCATCGGATCGGAGCAACCCCATCTCGCACAGCCGAGGCTGTGTCTGATGCAGTTGAGGGGCGGACGGACAAATACAAGCGGTGGTTGGGGAGTTTTGCCGAGAGCGTGGATTGAGCTTGTCGGCACTGCGGCGCTATCGGAAGCGGCCTGCACAAACCGCCGCAGCAGACGCGGGGACGAATGGGCGAGGGATCCGTTGTAAGCGATCGTGCCTCGTGATACCTTCAGATTCGGACGAAAGCGTCTCGAAAGTGAGGGCACGACGGATGAACCGCAACGCACGCATTTTCTGTTTTCTCGTACTTACGCTTGCCGCCTTGGCCGGTTGCTCCAGCCAGCCAGCCACAGAATCCAAGAAAGCCGGGACCGCGCCAGACAGAGTCCAGGGCAAGGCCAAGGTTATCGAGGAAGCCAGCGGGGCGACCGATGCCGCGCTGAACGCGGGTGGGCCGTCTGTGTACATCAAGGAAGGCGACCATCGCTATCGCCTGTTCTTGAAGACGGCCGTCGAGGTAGTGGACGGGAAAGAGTACGTTGCTGAAGGCGTCTACGCGCAAAAGGCCATTGACGATATTGGCGATCCCGACCAGGGCAAGAACGGCTATCCGCTCCAATCCAGCTGCGAGCGTGTCGTCAGGATGGCCTGGGGCGACCTGTCTTTTGACGCATTCGATGCGGATGTCTCGCTTTTGTGCGCCAAGGTGAAACGATATCCGGCCAGGCCCGTGTTTCTGGTTACGCGGATACGGCCCGCTACATCTGCGGATAGCAGCGCTGCTTCCGCGGAACCGAAGAAAGACGCTGACGACGAAGAGAAGGACGTCCCCGAAGTCTCTGTTGCGGCGGATAAGCAACGCGCCTTTCTGATTGCGGGTCCGACCGTCCAGACCGCACCCCTGTGGGAGCCCGCGGGGGGAACGGTTCGTTGCAAAGTCATCATCGGCCCCGACGGGAAAATCTCTTCGCTCGAAACCGGCGTGCAACTCTGTGAATCTATGCCCTGGTCTCAGTTTCGTTATCAGCCCCCGGTCCAGGGCGGCCACCCCGTCAAAGTGAACACCGAAATTGAAGTGCGCTTCGAACCGCGGAAGTGAAAGCCTCGATGCGGTAATCCGCCACTTCGGGAACCGTAAACGGTCCCGCCCGTCTGCCGCTAAGTTCTTCGGGCGCCGAAGCTCTTCCCCTATGGGAGGAGAAATGGCCGGGAGCTGTGATCAAGCTAGTCGGCCCGCTTGCTGCTCGCTCGCCGTGGCTTCGGGTTGCTCTTGCCCTTGAGATTGAGCGCCACGGCAGCGCGGACGAGATCCCGCAAGGCCGCCTCATCGACCTTGTCGCCTTCGTGGATGTCGATGGCGCGCCTGACATTCCCGTCGAGGCTGGAGTTGAATAGACCTGAAGGGTCATGCAACACAGCTCCCTTGGCAAATGTCATCTTGACGACGCTCTTGTATGTCTCTCCCGTGCAGACGATGCCGCCGTGGGACCAGACGGGAGTCCCCATCCACTTCCACTCTTCGACGATCTCAGGGTCCGCCTCGTGTACGATTTCGCGCACTTTCGCGAGCATCTTCCCGCGCCAGTCCCCAAGTTCCTTGATCTTCTCGTCGATGAATGCAGAGGCAGATTCCACCGGGACGGGCCTTTTCATATACAGCTCCAACTCTCGCGCCTATTTTAAGCCGCGCTCCCCGCAACCTGCAAACCGCAAGTGGAAGCCTTTTCGGGTTCGATAGCAGTTCGGAAAGATGGTGGCAACCCACCGTGCCAGCTGAATCGGGATGATTTCTAGTAGCTCGAGTGCACGGTGCGTTGTGTTCCGATCCACCTCGATTCACGACTTTTGGGCCGCCCGAGGCAGCCAGTTCGGCGTTTCGATACCGAACTGCTTGGCGTACTCCGTGTTCAGCCGCTGCCAACCTTCGAGCTTCATCGCGTCGCCACCGACGATGCGGGCGATGGGAGTTCCGCTGAGAAGCTGATCGAGTACGTCGAAGCAAATGTGCCAGCCCGCGGCGCCCCACGAGATGAAGCGGCGATCGATGCTGTGCCACAGCGTCAGGCGCGTGCCGCCGCCGAAGGCTTCGAGTTCCCACCGGATATCGCTGTACTCGAGCAACCTGGGAGCGTCGGCTCGCGTCACTGTTGTTTCGATTGGCTTGGGCGTTCCCACCCAGGTGAGGTTCACCGTGGCTCCAACCGTACCCAGGCTCCCATCGGCTACGAAGGGAGCCCACTCGCGCAGGTGCGCCGGGTCGGTGAGCGCCTGCCAGACTTTTTCCGGCGCGTGGCGCAGTTCTCTGACGAGAATGAGCGTCCACTTCTCTCCGTCCTTTCGTACCTGCGCCCCGTTGGCCTGACCCGGTGTGTACTGCTCGCGATCGGTCATCTTCTTCTCCTTGTCTTCCTTTCCGCTGGCGTGGATTGATCGATGCGGTTGAGGTGGCGCTCGAGAGCATTTACGTGAGCGGTCCAGGACCGGCGGAACTGCGCCATCGTGCGGAACCGCCGCATTTAATAGCGTGCCAGTTGGGTGAGCTGAATAAGGTTGCCGCAGGTGTCGTTCAACATCGCAATGGTCGAGCCGGTCACGCCGGTGGGCGGCATCGTGAACTGGGCGCCGCAGGCCTTGATCCGCTCGTAGTCTCCCTTGACGTCGTCGGTGTAGAACATGGCTGCGGGCTGCCCTTGTTGAAAAATCGCCTGCTGATACGCTTTGGCAGCGGGGTTGTCGTTCAGCGCCAGTTGCAACTGAGTGCCGTCCGGCTCCTCGGGTGAGGCCACGGTCAGCCAGCGAAATGGGCCCTGACTGAAATCGGTCTTCTTGGTAAAGCCCAGTACTTCCGTGTAGAAGCGCAGGGCCTTGTCCTGGTCGTCCACGTATAGGCTGGTCACCTTGATTTTCATTTCGTTTCTCCTTTGTCACGTTCGCGGTTTGGGCCGCGTCGTTTGCTCCTTGTCTTCCTTTTCGTTGGTGTGGATTGATCCATGCGGTCGAGGTGGCGTTCGAGAGCATCTACGTGAGCGGACCAGAACCGGCGGAACGGAGCCAGCCATGCATCCACCGCCTGAAGTGATTCAGGTTTCAGCCGGTAGAGACGGCGCTGTGCGTCCACCGTGGATTCCACGAAACCGGCCTCGCGCAGCACTCGCAGGTGCTTCGACACGGCCGGCTGCGGCATGTGAAGTTGACGCTCGATCTCTCCAACCGACTGTTGTGACGAGGCCAGGAGGCTCAATATCGCGCGGCGGTTCGGCTCCGCGATGATCTCGAAAACGGATTCCACTCTCTTCATATACTCCACAGAGTATATGCTTGTCAAGGCATATTAACGCCGGGGCCAGGCAGAAGCTTCAGTCGCTGTGCGGGAATGCACAGTCTGATGCGTTTTTTTGGCGGGTGCGATTCAGAGCGAACAATTTCCAGCACAATCGAGATGCCAGCGTCGCTACGCTCCGATGGTGTTCGGGATCATTCCGGAATGCCGTTCGGCTTTCCTGCGGAACAGGCGTTCAGCTTCGCCGGAATCCCCAGAACACCTTTCGTAATATGGGGATCACCTCTCGGTAACGCCGGAGCACCTTGACCGAGCCGTCGGTCTGGATCTCGTCGTCGTAATAGCGAAAGATCCACGGCCAACCGGCCCGGTCCTTCCGCGGCTTCACTCCGGGGTGTTGAACGCGCGCCTTGGCGCGGTGGCGGGCTCGGGACCATCATTTTCGCGAACGATCATCGTCTGATCGGAATAGAAGCTCCGTTTGCCGCTCCTGCCATACGACACCGGGACCGCACTAACCATGTACCCGCCGGGGACACACGCCACAAAGAATTTGTGACCCTGCTTTTCACCGCTGGCCAGATTGCTGGGGATGAGGTCGGCTGGCAGGGCGCTTGGCGCGCCATTGGCCGGCGGTCCGAGCTCGGCCAAGGAACATGCCCAGCGGCCGGTCGAGCCCGACCGATGCCGCGGGGTGGCCCGATTCTCGAAGTATCCGCACGCACGTATTTCGGTCCAGGCTCAGTTCTTGGCCGTGCCGCCAAACGGTGACGCGGAGTGGCGGCTCCGCATCCTCGGTAGACTCGCGCTCTTCCAATTGTTCGACTCGACGTGTCAGCTTTGCGTTCATATTGGCTGCATGTTCTTCACGGCCGCTGCTGGCTCTTGATCAACAACGGGGGCAGGCCGTGATCCCAAGTTGATAAAACAATCTTGGGAGAAACGTTTTGATCAGCTCTGAGATCCTGTTAGGCCTGCCCGGTTACCAGATTACCGGGATTGA
>Ga0181529_10005089_pt1 | contig 13879 bp, 13 predicted proteins | sample PEATcosm2014_Bin_36_FD_119763 | JGI IMG/M metagenome (GOLD analysis project Ga0181529, IMG submission 119763) | Peatland microbial communities from MTU Mesocosm Facility, Houghton, MI, USA - PEATcosm2014_Bin10_30_metaG | ecosystem: Environmental > Terrestrial > Soil > Wetlands > Peat | place... | reverse complement strand
GGGCGAATTCTGCCGCAGCGAACGGGCTGATTGTCGCATGCGGCCGGTTTCGACAAGACGAATGGCGCGCAGCCGCTGACGGGCGTAGTCATGGATGCCGGCGGCAACCTGATCGGAGCGACGTACGTCGGCGGCTCCGACAGCCACGGCACAATATTCAAATACTCGGCCTCCAAGGGGCCGCAGACGGCCGGGACGTTTCACGGCGCGAACGGCTCAGGTCCAAACAGCACGCTTGCGTACGCCGACGGTTACTATTACGGTCTGACGACCTGTGGCGGCACGGGATATAACGGGCAATGGGACAGGGGCAGCGGCACGATCTTCAGGTACACGGCGGCCGGCGGCATCCGGACGCTCGCGTCGTTCAGATCGACGAACGGCGCGAATCCTATTGGCGGCCTCATAACGACAGGCACCGGAAATTTCTACGGAACGACTGAAATGGGCGGCAGCTACAGTGACGGCACGCTCTTCAAGTTGACAAGGGAAGCCTCGACTCCGGAGGCGCCAACCTGGGTCCTGATGGCTTTGGGCGGCGTCGCAGCCTTTGGCCGCGGCCTTCATGCGCAAACGGGGGCCAGGCGAAAGCACACGCGGATGGGAAGTTAAAGAATGCGAAGGCAAAATTGGACAATACCATCGGGCCGGGGGGCTCGGGTCTCTGACGACGCGCCTCACACGCTAAAGCGTCGAAATCGGCGACGGATCGGGCTCCTAGACTGCGATCTCCTCCCAACGCGCCGCCGGCACGTAACGTGAGATGTGCCCGACGTTCGTTGTTGCGACGATGATTTCACCGGCAGGCAACGCAAGCGTGAGCGCCTGCGCAGCGAGGATTACGTCGCCGTCAAGCGACTGAGCTCCCGCCGTGGCCCATCCGCGGTTTCGCGCCTGCGCCCAGAGGTCCGCCGCGAGCCGCATCGACCGAGTGCTGATGGGCAGGAATTCGACAACTCCCAGAAGGACGTCCAGCCGAGCCAGACCGGCCCGCTGGCCGGATCGAATCAACTCGCGCCGAACCTCGTAGTCGGCAATCTCCGGCACGTAGACCGCGGATCCGGATGCCAACAGTGCCCTGAGCCACCTTTGAGCTTCATCGACCTGAGCAGAGTGGCCTGCCCGCTTCGTGACCGTGCCGAGCGGCCCGCTGTCGAGTAGGACCGACAGGCTCATGGGTACACCGCCGATCTTCCCTCAAGAACGCGGTTCGCGTTCATATTCGCCTGGAAGTCCTCCCACTCGCGGTCGGCCTCATGCCGTTCGTCCTCGCTCATTGCGGCGTCTTCGGCAATCCAGGAGTCGAGCAGTGCGACTGCCTCCCTCTGCCTCTCCGGGAGGGCAGGCATGTCCGCGATCATCCTGCGGATGACCTCCTCAACTGCCTTCCCCTCCGCCTGGGCCCTAGCCTTGATCCGCGCTGCCTCATCGTCCGTCAGTTCGATTGCCAGGGTAATGCTCATGGATACGTTTGCCTCCTCATCCTCAGGTTCGTGCCGGCACGAAAACGCGCGAACATCGTCCCCATCCTTGCGTACCGCCGGCACAACCGCGATTCTACCATACCGAAGACTGAGGCCGAGTCCCCAGGGTACGGCGCTCGGATCTCTGACGACCCATGTTTACCGGCCATAATCCACGCAGCCGTCGCTCAGGGCTGCGATACCTCCACAACACAAAGCGAGTGCGGAGGCAAAGAGACCCTCCCGCCGCGAAACTCAAACTCGATCGCTCGCGGGTTAACCCGGTCTGGCTGCTCTACGCTGTTGAACGCATCCGGCGAGTCGCCATCCAGCACCGTCGCGCGGAACCTCCCCTCGACCGGCGCGCCGCCAAGCGTCACCGAGCATAACAGCGAATCCGTCGGATGCCGGTTGATCAGAACGATCCGCCATCTCTTCCGCGACCGATCGCACGTCGCAAGCGCGTCCAGCGTGCCGACCGAACGATCGCCGAGGCGCAGCCTTGGGCTCTTCACCGAGACGGCGGCCACGCGCTCGCCCAGCAGGCGAGCGTACATGGCGAGGACGTGATAGGTCGTTCGCTTTACGATTCCGCCCGGATGAACGAAGAGCGGCCCGCGCGTGTTCACGATCGGCGCGATATTCGCCATGCCGACGTCGGCGGAGTGGCGCAGGCAGGCGTTCAGGAAGGAGGCCGAGAAGAGCGCGTCGGCCATCGTATACTGAGACGGAATGGCGCTCTTCTCGCGCGCCCGGATGAGCGCGGCGGCCTCTGCGTCGTTCGGATCGACGGGCGCTTTGCGCGGGAAGCCGGGATGGTGCCAGCCGCGCAGGTTCCACTCGTCGAACGCGATCTTGATGCGGCCACGCAGGCCGGCCTCGTCGAGGAGACGGATTACGGAGAGGATGGTCGACTCAGGGCCGTCGGCGTTCATGATGCAGGCGACGTAGGGCGGCGTCAGGTTCTCGCCCCAGCATGGCAGCCAGTACTCGTGGATCGCCACGTACTGAAGCTCGTCGCCGGCGGCGGCGAGCAGAGGCAGCGTCCAATCGCGGGCGGAGGTGGCGGCGGCCACCAGCTTCAGATGCGGATCGGTCTTGCGCATCAGGAGCGCGGAGCGAGCGACGAGCGGTCCCCAGAGCGCCGGCGTGCTGGCGCCGATCTCATGGCCGCCCCAGTTCTCGTTTCCGATGCTCCAATAGCGAACCGGCCGCCTGCCCGGCGCGTTGCAGTGGGCGACCCAGTCCCGCATCTCCTCCGGCGTGCCGCTCCCGGCGTTCGTGCAGATGTAGGGCTCGCAGCCCACGCGCCTGCACCACTCGACGAACTCGTCCGTACCGAAGGTGTTCGGATCGGTGACGCCCCAGACGGGATCGGGGACAGGCTTGCGCACTGCGCCGACGCCGTCCCGCCAGTGATAGCCGCTCGCGAAGCAGCCGCCCGGCCAGCGCACGACGGCGATCTTCAGCTCTTTCAGCGCCGCGATCACGTCTTTGCGAAAGCCCCTATCGTCCGAGAGCGGCGAGCCCGGCTCGAAGATGCCGCCGTAAACCTGGCCGTCGAAGTGCTCGACGAAGCCGCCGAAGATCATGGGGCTGTACGCGACCAGAGGCCCGCTCGCGTCGATCCGGACCTCAGCGGCATCCGACATGGGTTCGATCCTTTCCAGGGCGATCGCATCGTGCCGGGCCTTTCCGGCGGAGGGTCCCCATGTTCCGGGCAGGCAGTTCATCTGCGCCGCAAGCAGCAGTGCGGAGAGCAGAGCGGCACAGAGATCCATGAGATCGCTCCCTCTTTCAGAGACGCCCAACATGTCCGAGGCGAGCCAGCACTGCGCCGGGACGAGCGCCCGTCGGCTTATCGTCGAGGAGGACGGGGACGCCGTTGACGAGCACGTCATGGATGCCGACGGGAGGCGAGGCCGGCGCTTGAGTCGTGGAGGTATCGATCACGGTCGACGGGTCGAAGACGACCACGTCGGCCCATCGGCCGGCGCGAAGCAGCCCGCGGTTCGCAAACCCGAACCTGCTAGCCGGCAGAGACGTGGCCTTGCGGACAGCCTCCGGCAGCGTCAGCAGATGGCGCTCGCGCACGTAGCGGCCGAGAATCCGCGCGAAGCTGCCCGCCTTGCGCGGATGGCCTCCGCTCGGCTGTCCGTCCGTGCAGAACATGATGTGCGGGTCTTTCAGGAAGGCGTCCAGATCGTCCTCCGTCATCGCGGTTACGACCACGGATTCGAAGCCCAGGCGGCCGGGATCGTGCGTCCGGTGAACGATCTCCTGGATCACCGTGACCGGGTCTTTCCCCGTTGCGGCCGAGATCTGCGCGATCGTCTTGCCCACCCAGCTTCCGTCCGCCGAATAGGCGGTGAGAAGCACGTGCTCCGGTCCCCCAACCTCCTGGAGCGCCTTCGACCACGCGTCCCGGTTGTCCCAATTGCGATCGAGAGTCAGCACGGTGATGGTCGATTGCCAGTAGAGGTAGGGATAGACGTCTGCGGTCACGTCGAGCCCTGCGCGGCGCGCATCCGCCATCAGCCGGAGCGCGTCCGCCGCTCTGTGCCAGACGGGCGACGTATCCAGTTTGATGTGCGAGATCTGAGCCGGCAGCCGGCCCTCCCGCGCGATGCGGATCAGCTCGCGGAAGGAGGCGAGCGCGCCGTCGCCCTCGTCGCGGACGTGGCTTATGTACATGCCTCCGCCCTCGCTCGCCGGGCCGGCGAGCGCCACGAGCTCCGGCGTCGAGGAGTAGTATCCCGGATCGTACTCCAGTCCTGAGGAGAGGCCGAGCGCGCCGGCCATCATCTCCTGCGCGACGAGCGCCTGCATTCTTCGGATCTCGTCCGGCCGCGCGCGCCTCTTATAGTCCGTGCCCATTACGCGCGCCCGGATCGTTCCGTGGCCGGCGAAGCTCGCCACGTTGATCGCGGTTCCGTCAGATCGGAGCGACCGGAACCAGCCCGCGAGCGGAAAGTGGGATTGGCCATCCTGGCCGACGACGACGGTCGTAATGCCCTGTCGGAAGTTGAGCGCGGCGCCGGGCAGATTGAGGGCGCCCTCGTCGGCGTGGCTGTGCGCGTCGATAAAGCCCGGCGCCACGACCATGCCTCGCGCGTCGATCACGCGCTCGCCTGGCCGGCGGCGCAACCTGCCTATCTCGCGGATCCGGCCGGAGACGATGCGCACGTCCGCCCGGCGCGCGGCCGAGCCGGATCCGTCGACCACTTTTCCTCCGGCGATGAGAATGGACTGCGCTCCCGCCGGGAGCGTGGCCGCCGGAATGAGCAGCAGCGCGGCTATCGCAAGAAGTCTTCTTAACATAGGTCCACCTGTGCCGTTCAGCGCGCGGCGCCGGTCGTCGTGAGAAGAGCGCCTGCAAGCGCCGCCAGCCCGATGATCGCGACGATCGGCACACGGCGCGTCCATGCGAGCAGTACGGCGCCAAGAGCGATGGCGATGCTCGACCGGTCCGGCCCGACGCTCATGAAGAGCCGGCCGAGCACGACGACCGAGACGCCTGCGACGCCGAGCGTCAGCCCGAAGATGAAGCCCTCCATTGCCGGATGGCGCTGTACGCGCTCGTAAAGCCTGGCGACGGCGACGATGGAGATCGGCGGGATCGTGACTGCGAGCGCTCCGGCAAGCGCTCCCGGCAGGCCGTACGAGAGATAGCCCAGGCTGACCACCCAGAGGCCGTTCGGTCCGGGAGCGATCTGCGCGATGCCGAGCGCCTCGGCGAACTGTCGCTCGTTGGCCCAGTGCAGGGCAGTGAAGTCGGCATGGACGCTCGGAAGGTTGCCCGTTCCTCCCGTCGAGAAGAGGGAGGCTTTGAGCATCAGCAGAAACATCTGCAGCGTATGCAGGATGCTCACGCCGCCTCCTCGCTCTTGCCGCGCACGGCCCAGACCCGGGCCGCAGATCCCGAGAGCGCGGCGGCGAACAGGATTCCGACGACCGGCAGCCCCGTCCTCAGCAGCGCCAGGGCGCTTCCCGCGAAAAGCAGTATACCCACAACGATCTGCGAGCGGCCGTACCGTCTCCCCTCGTCCGCCATCGGCTTTGCGATCTTCGCCATGACGACGACGCCGAGCGCGAGCACGGCGGGCATGACGCCGCGCATGGCTGCGCGCACGACCGGAAGGCCCTCGAAGCGCTGGTAGGCTGCGGTGAAGAGAATCGTGATGGAGACGCTCGGGGCCATCAGTCCGAAGAGCGATGCGGCGATGCCGGCATTGCCGCCGGCGCGTCTGCCGATGAGGATTGCGAGCGCGAGCAGGTTGATTCCCGGCGCCACCTGCACGAGCGCCCACATGCGGGCGAACTCGTCCGGCTCTACCCATTGTTCCTGCTCGACGGCGGCCCGCTGAATGAGCGCTAGAGTCGCGACGCCTCCGCCGAAAGATTGCGCGCCGATGAGAAGCCAGACACGAAGGATGCGGGAGAGAGAAGCCGGGCGGCGCGGCGAGGTGAGTTTGGATGACGACATGGGATCGGCGGGTTCGGGCATCTGGGCGGCCTCTGTCCGGAAAGTTCGACTTCCCGGTCCCGCTTCCCTCCGAACAGGCAGCGTCCTTGCGGAAGCCGTTGTGCGGCGAAACGACGCGCGGGGCTAAGCGGCCCGCGTCGCGGACGTGAGGCGAGAGGGATTAGCGCACGATCTGGACGGGCAGGGATTGACTCGCCACAACCTGGCCACCGAAGCTGCGCACTTCGAGCGTAAGCGTGTGAGGACCCGGCCTGACGCTCGAGGAGTCCCAGATGCACTCCCAGGCATCCGGAAGCCAGGCTTTGTAGATGAGGAAGCCGTCGAGACGGTATCGCACGGAGACGATGTCGGACGGGCCGCGCGCCCAGCAGGAGAGCCTTACCCGGCCGCGGAGAATCTCGTTCGGCCGGCACGGCATCGGGATCGGGCGGTCGCCCGGTGGATCGTCGCCCCTTCCGGTAAGGAAATATGGAGAGGCGACAGCGGCCCGATAGGCCACCACGACGTCTTCGTCGTCCGTAACGCTGTAGTCGTTAAAGGCCCGGCCGGCCGCATACTGCATGTTGTTGCTGTCGAAGTAGTTGATGCACTTGACGCGCGGGTAGAGACGTGGGAGCGCCGTGTAGAGAGTCAGGATCTTGCGGACGGCGAAGTCCGAGCGTACGCGTTTTTCGCAGGCCGCCCAGTGCGTCGCTCCGAACTCGCAGATCATGATCGGCTTTCGCGCGGCGTAGTGGCCGTACATCCAGTTCAGAAGGTCGCAGGGATGCTCCTTCTCCGCCGGCAGCGAGAGATGGTTATCGTGGTACGTGACGTTGTAGAGGTTCACGCCGACCCAGTCCGTGGCGTCGTCGCCGGGATAGTAGCTGTCGATGTTGTAGGTCGGCTCCATATAGGGGCACCAGACCATGGCCACGTTGGGCGCCCGGCGCCGCATGACGGCATGGACAAGCCGGAACTTCGCTCGGTAGAGCTTCGGGTCCTTGTGATAGTTCGTCCAGTCCCCGTTCATTTCGGAGGCGAAGCGCAGGAAGATCCTCGCTCCGGACGCCTTCAGGTCGTCGGCCAGCTTCGCCAGGTAGGCGTCGTTGCGAACGCGCGAAAGGCCTGCGTTCGGCTCGAGCGCAATGTGCACGAAGTAGTCGCGGCTTGCCAGCCAGCGGAGCCACTCGATCGGGACCGGCGTTCCGTAGCCCATGTAGAAGAAGTACATGGCGTGCGATTTCTTGACGATCCGCTCGAAGCCGGTGGGATCCTTGTGGAGCGTGTGGTTGCGGTCGACGACGGCGGTCTGATGGACGCTGGGATCGAAATCGATGAACGCGCCGAGGTAGCAGCCGGCAATAGGCTCGAACTTGGCGCCGGAGTATCTGTGCGCGAGCTCTGCGCCTGTCGGCATCCGGTCGATGAAGATCTGCGCCTGCGCGCCGGGGACGTGGCCGAGAGTTTTTGCGGCGTGCGCGCGCGCCGCTCGCCCGCGGCCCGCAGCAGCGGAGCTTCCGTGATGCGCCGCCTGCGCCGGAGCGAGCCACAAGAGGACGGCGGCGAGCGCCGGAACAAGAAGGGCGCATCTCAGGATTGCCCCGTGCCGGATGCGGCGCGGCGTCCGCTGCCGGGCGCAACCATGCGTGGACGCGCAGCGTGAACCTGCGCAGAGAGGTTCGCCGGGCGTGCTCGTGGGAATGGACTGCTTCAGGCTCAAGTCAACGGCCTCTCGGCCGCCGTGAGCGGGCATCTTCGAAGATAGCAGGGCGCCTGCGGCAGGCAGGCGGATAACGTGTAATCGGCATCAGTGGAATCGGCTCGCGACAGACGCCTGGTATCATGCGGCTCACCAGCGCGTCCCGGTACGGATTGTAGTGGCACAGAGATCGAGGGCCCAGCAGCTCAGCCACCAGGACGGAATCGGCTTTCCTCGACGGGTTCGCCTTTCCGTCGAGACAGCGTCGCGCCTCCAGATCGTAGCGCGGACATCTTGGGCAGCTCATCCGCTTCGATTCTCCGTGCGCGTCCATCGACCTCCCTGTGCCCTTGCCGGTGAATTCCTCGCTTCCATCCGGCAACGGGTGTTTCACCTCCGTACTGCCGGAATCCTGCGCCTGAGAGCGATGTTACATGTTTCCGGCTTACCGTCGGCCAGTCCGCTCGAACCGTTCCCCGAAGTCGTTATCGCGGCGGAGAAGGGCCGGAATCGGGGTTTCCGGGAGCGCTATTTCCCTCACGAGCCGGCAGGAGTCGGGGGCGCGACAGGCCTCCCGGAAAAAATACCTGCAAAAAGGCCGCAAACGTACAAGTTTGGCATGAAATATGCAAGACTGACTGGCAGGGATTGGCTAGCCGGGGATCTCGGACGATTCCAGCGTCGCTCGCTTGTCACGGCGACGTGTGCCGCGCCGATCTGCTTTTGCGCACGCGCACGAGACTTGCGAACTCTGCAAATCGAAGTGCTGTTCCACTCCTGTGGGCAATTCGCGACCGATTGCCTGAAGAAAGGCGAAGCCAATGAGCTTGACCTTACAGCATATGACGCAACCGGTTCTGTGTACAATGGGAATCCACCTGACGCCGCCGCCGCGCACTCCGCATGGCCCGATCGTCGAGTTGTGTCCTTGCTGCCGCAAGTGGGTGTACTTTTATGGTCTGTCCGCTTACGGACTTGCGCAGCCGCCGAACTTGATGTTGACTTCATTCCCGAGGCTGTTGTCCGCCGTTCCTGCCATACAGGCGGCCTGATCTCTGCGCCCGCTTCGTACCGCAAGCCAACGGCTCGCATGATATCGGGTTAGAGATACGTGCACGACGAAGTTTTTTCAGAGGCCGGCAGTACCAAGCCGGCCTCTTTTCGCTTGCCGGCCGATAACACGACCCGAGTTCGCGTCGCCCTCGTCGGGTGCGTGAACGCTCCCCTGCTCTACGTCCCCGCGCTCGCCGCACATCCGCTCGTTGACCTTGCCGCGCTCGTCGACCGCGACCGTTCGGCGGCGCGAGCATGGTCTCGCCCTTTCGGCGCTCGAATTCCCATATTCGAGACCGTGGGCGAGCTGCTCGCCGAAGCGCCGGCCGTTCAGGGCGCGGTGGTGGCGTCGCCGTTAACGGAGCGCGCTGCGGAGGCTGCCGACCTGCTCTCCGCCGGAGTCAACGTGCTCTCCGAGCCTCCATTCGCCGCCACGCTCTTCGAGGCCGAGGCGCTTCTCTCCGCCGCGGAGGCCGGCGGCGCCATCCTCATGCCCGCCTTTGCGCGCAGGTTCGAGCCGGGAATCGCCGAGTTGGAGCGTCGGATCGCCGAAGGCGCAATGGGCGCGCTGCGGCAGGTACGCTGCTTCTGGCGATTTCCCTGCCTCGGCACACCGCTGGAGATGGCTGCCGACGCCTACGTCCTCGGCTGGAGCGCGCTCTGGCCGGCGCTCGCCTGCCAATCGGCCGATCTCGCCAGATGGTGGCTTGGAGAGGCGCTGGGCGTAAGCGCCGACATCGAGGAGTCCGAGGGCGATCCCCGCGCGCGCCGGACGGAGGCGTTCGCGAACCTCATCGTCCGCCACGAGCGCGGTCACGCCATCCACCAGATCGCGCGCATCCGGTCGACCTTATCCGAGGAGAGCTACAGCGTGACGGGGGCGGAGGGCGAGATCGAGATCGGTCTCAGCGGACCCGGCATCTCCGGCGACGAACCCGTATGGCCGCTCCTGCGCCCATACGGCCGCCCTACCGAGCTTCTCGCGCCTCTTGAGATCCCGGAGGTCGATCCCAATCCGACGCGAGGCGCGGCTGCCGTCGCGCGCTACAGAAGGCTTCTCGGCCACTTTGCGGACTGCGTCGCCGGCCGGGCCGAGCCGCAGCTCAAGCCGGAGGATCTCCGGGCCGCGATCGAGATTGCCTGCGCTGCCGTCCTATCGAGCGCGGATGAGGCGAAGGTGCCGATTCCGCTGCGCGGACAGGCCGACGCCGGCGCGACCATCCTGAAGAGCCCGCCGGCCTCCTAACCCCCCGGCCCGCCTAACCCCCCGGCCGCCTAACCCCCCGGCCCCCTTCCCCAAGGGGAAGGGGGAGGAATGGCAGCAGGCGGTTGGCGTGGACTATTCGGGTAACGTGACATCGAACACATAGAACTGCTCGCCGCGATCCGGGGCACGGACGGCCCAGCGGCCCTCCGGCGAGACGACGCCCGACGGCGCAGAGCAAGGCATGTCCGTCGGGAAGCAGTTGTCGGCGGTGACGATCCATATGCGGCTGGCTCCGGCGCGCATGAGCAGGTTGCTTTCATGATAGCGCCAGCAGAGCTCGCCATCCGGGCCGCCGCGCCCTCCATTGACCGCGTGGAAGATGACGCGCGCGCCGAGCCTGGCGAGGCGGTGCGTGAGGTGCGGGTCGTCCTGGGGCGTGCAGCCGGGGTTGGCCCACAGGTCGTTGCAGATGAGCGCGCCGGCCGTGACGCCGCACACGTCGAAGGTGCGGAGAGGCGCGACGGCGTAGTGCTCGATCTCGCCGCGCGGCGGATCTGCCAGCGAGCCGCAGGTGAGAGTCTTGCTATGAAAGCCCAGGTACGCGCCGTCGGGCCGGTAGAAGCGGACCTGGTTGTAGCAGCGCCCGTCCTCCGGCTCGACAAAGCACGTTCCGAGCGCGAGGCCGACACGTGCGCCGGCCGCGGCGCCGGTTACGTGCTGCAGCGCCAGTGCGACGGCCCTCCGATCGAATTCGTGCGTGTAGCCGCTGAGCGACCCCTCCGGAGTCAGCAGGATGTCGGCTCGCACGCTTGCGGCGTATGCGATGGCGCGCTCGATGGCGGCCACATTTGCGGAGATGTCTGGCGTTATGGGTATCTGCGCGCCTGCTGCTCGAATATGCATCGATTCGCCTTTGCCTCCGTCCCGGACGCGCTGCCGGGCGCTGACCATGTCATGCTCCGCGATCGCGGCATACGCTTGCTCCGCGCTCGCCGTTGCCCTTCTTGCCGCCGGATGCGCGGCGCCTCCGACCGCGCCTCCGACCGCGCTGCCGGCCCGGCCGGCCATTCGACAGCCTGCCCGCGCCCGCCTCTCCGATGCGGAGCTGGCGCGGCTTGGCGTGAACGATGCCGGCGACGTCCCGATCCTCGAGTATCACAATATCGGCCCTGGACGGACCGCCTACGACCGCAGCCCCGCCGCATTCCGCGCCGATCTGGCCCGCCTCTACGCCGAGCGGTATCGCCCGGTCTCGCTGGGCGAGTTCCTGGACGGGACGATCGACCTTCCGGCGGGAATGAGGCCGGTCGTTCTTACCTTCGACGATGCCCGCGAGAGCCAGTTCCGCTATCTGCCGGACGGCCGAGTCGATCCGGCCTGCGCGATCGGCATCCTGCAGGGGTTCCACGCCAACCATCCGGACTTTGCCGTCAAGGCCGTCTTCTTCATTCTGCCGCGGGACGCCTTCGGACAGCCGTCGAGCGCTGCGCGAAAGCTCCAGGCCCTTGTCTCGATGGGATGCGAGTTGGGCAACCACACCGTGACGCACCGCTCGCTTCGATCGCTGAGCGATGCGGAGGTGCAGGAGGAGATCGCCGGGTGCGCGGCTGCGATCCGGAAGATGGCGCCCGCGGCGCGCGTCGATACGATCGCTCTGCCGATGGGTATCGCTCCAAGGAATGGCGCGCTTCTTGCGCACGGAGCGGCCAACGGCCTGACCTATTCGAACCGAGCGGTCCTCCTGGTCGGCGCGGCGCCGGCTCCCTCGCCGCTGACGCTTCGCTTCAACGCCATGAGGATCCCGCGCATTCAGGCCCGAGAGGGTCCGTTCGGCATCACGTACTGGCTCGACCGGCTTGCTCGCGGCCGCTGCCGGGTGTGCGGCGGCGATCCGGGCGTTGTCGCCGTCCCCGCCGGCGCCGTCCACGCCCTCGATCCGGCGCGGCTCGGATCCATCAGGCTTCGGACGTACGGGAAGGCCCCTCACGCCTGACCCCCCATCCGTCTTCACCACACTGGAACGGGTAGAGGCGGCTAAGAGTGCGAGCGCGGGGGATCAGACCCGAATCTGGCCTGCGCCGCGGATGATGCACTTGTAGGTCGTCAGCTCGACCAGGCCTATCGGTCCGCGGGCATGGAGCTTCTGCGTGCTGTTTCCGACCTCGGCGCCCATCCCGAACTCGAAGCCGTCCGTGAAGCGCGTGGAGGCGTTCACGTAGACGCAGGCAGCGTCGACCTCGCTCGTGAATCGCTCCGCGGCGAAGTAGTCGGAGGTCACGATCGCCTCCGAGTGGTTCGTCCCGTACTGCGCGATGTGCTCGATCGCGTCGTCGAGCGAGTCGACAACGCGGATCGCCAGAATTGGCGCAAGGTATTCCGTCGCCCAGTCCTCTTCCGTTGCTGGCAGCGCATCCGAACAGAGCGCGCGAGTCCGCTCGCAGCCGTGCAGCTCCACTCCGGCCGCTCTCAGTCTGGCGCATAGATCCGGCAGAAGTCCGGATGCGGCCCGGGCGTGGACGAGCAGCGTCTCCATGGCGTTGCAGACGGAGGGACGCGAGACCTTTGCGTTGAACGCGATCTCCGCCGCCATCGCCAGGTCCGCCGAGGCATCGACGTAGGTGTGGCAGTTGCCGCCGAGAGAGGTGAGCACCGGGACGGTCGCGTTCTCGAGGATCGTCTTCTTGAGGCCCTCGCCGCCGCGAGGGATGAGCAGATCGACGAGGCCCTCCGCACGCATCAGCGTGCGCGCCGCCTCACGATCGGCAGACCGGATGAGCTGAACGCAGTCCGCCGGCAGCCCGGCATGCTCAACCGCATCGGCCATGATCCCGGCCAGCACTCCGTTGGAGTGAAGCGCTTCGCTCCCTCCGCGCAGGATGACGGCGTTTCCAGACTTGAGGCACAGCCCTCCGGCGTCTACGGTTACGTTGGGCCGGCTCTCGTAGATGACGCCTATCACGCCGAACGGGACGCGCACGCGCTCTATCTGCAGGCCGTTCGGGCGGCGCGTTCCGTCGATCACCTGCCCTACCGGATCCGGCAGCTCGGCGATCTGCAGCAGCCCTACGCCCATTGCCCGGATGCGAGCGTCATTCAGCGTGAGCCGGTCGAGCAGCGCGCCGGACAGACCCGCGGCGCGGCCTGCGTCGAGATCCAGCGAATTGGCTTGCTTGATCTCCTCGCGCCGATCGCCAAGCAGCCCTGCCATCGCCACGAGCGCCCGGCTCTTCGTCCCCGAATCCACGGTCGCCAGCCGCCGCGCCGCCTGACGAGCCCTCCTTGCCTGCTCAAGAACCGTATCCATCAAGGCCGTCGCCTCCTCGTCTCCGATCTTTTCATTAGTATATCACGCGCGGCGGCGCCTGCCCCACGCGGCGCGCCTCTTCCGCCGGGCCGATCCATGCAAGAATTCCTGAAATTGGCCTGTTGCGATTCGCGCGGCACACCGATAAAAATACCGGTACAGCCGCGAAAAAGCGCACAAGTCGATAACCCGAAATCCAGTTAGGACCGATACTTCCATAGAGACTCATGATGAGTAGACCCACCAGCGAGATGATCCCCTGCAGCAGAAAATGGATTGATGCCGACGATATCGCCGCCGTCGCCGAAGCGTCGCGGACGCTTGGAGACGCCGATACCGATCGGAGGGCCTCCGAGCGTCGCGAGGCGTTCGAGAGGGATTTTGCTCAGGCCGTCGGCTCCCGTTACGCAGTGGCCGTGACGACCGGCATCGGCGCCATGCACGTCGCCTGCCTGGCCGCCGGGCTGCGTTCGGGCGCCGAGGTGATCCTATCTCCCATCGCTCCGGCCAAGACAGCCAACGCCGCGCTTCTCTGCGGCGCAACGCCGATCTTTGCGGACGTGACGGAGGATACCGTCAATCTCAATCCGGATGACGTGGCCGCCAGGCTCACGAACCGAACGGCTGCCGTCATCGCCCACGATTTTGCCGGCCACCCGGCCGATCTGCCCGCGCTGCGGCCCGT
>Ga0181529_10005088_pt1 | contig 13884 bp, 5 predicted proteins | sample PEATcosm2014_Bin_36_FD_119763 | JGI IMG/M metagenome (GOLD analysis project Ga0181529, IMG submission 119763) | Peatland microbial communities from MTU Mesocosm Facility, Houghton, MI, USA - PEATcosm2014_Bin10_30_metaG | ecosystem: Environmental > Terrestrial > Soil > Wetlands > Peat | place... | reverse complement strand
GCCATCAACTCCAAGTTGCGCCGCGCGGCTTCGCGGAATCGCGGATCAAACTTCGACATCAATACAAATCCCGGATGGCAGCCGTCGCTGGTCCTGCTGCCCCACCAGCTCCACTTGTAGTTGCGCGAGCCAAAGCTGTTGTCCCATGCGCCGTCGGGCAGCATGAACTCCATGTGGGTTTTCATGGCAGCCACGACTTGCTGCTGCACAGGTTTGTCGTCGGCCAGCAGGCTGTAGAGCGCGAGCGACGGCAGCGACTCTTCGACGTTGTAGCCCATGTCGACAGGCCGGCAACCCTTTGGCGACACGCCAGTGAGGGGATGGCCCTCGCCGGCGAGAAATCCATCGGCCGAAAACTGGCTCAGGACTTCGTGCGCCAGGGCGCGCGCGCGATCGAAGTAGCGGGAATCGCCCAACACCTGCCCACAGAGCTGAAAGGCCAGCGTCGCCGTGACGGGATAATTTACATTTCCGGTTTCGATCGTGATGAATCCGTCGAGGAATTTTGCCGCCGCAACCAGGCGATCTTTCCACTTGGCTCGCGTGGCCGCATCGAGCACTTCGCCGTGATGTTCGAGAGCCTCAGCCAGCGCGATGGTATGAAACACGGTGATGCCCTGCCAGTTGCTCAGCGTGACGTCGTTGATCCAACTGCCGTCGCTGCGGCTCACCTGGACCTGCGACCACTCGTGCACCAGGATCGCCCCGCGAAGATACTTGGCTTCGCCGGTGGTGTGCGCCATGCGCAGCAGCGGATACACCGCGTCACCGCAACGGCCGTGGATGAATACGCAGGAAGGGCAAAGCAGGCCGCCGTAGAAAGCCGGGTCGCGCATTTCGGTTACCTGCCGCGCCAGCAGTCCGTCACACCATGTCTTCAGGGTTTCGGCGTAGAGGCGTTGTTCCGGTGTTGCGTTGCCCGCACTTTGCGCGTCCGCCGCGATGGAGGCAAGCCCCGGCAAGGTGACACCGGCGGCAAGCGCGGCCGCACTGGCCGCGGATCGCCGCAATAGCTCTCGCCGCGAGATCCCGTTGGGAAAAACCTGAGTTTTCATCACGGAGAATACTATCGTGATTTTCTATTTTCTGTATACGGATGCAAACAACAGAAATTGCCGGCAAATCTACCGGCTGCGTACCTTCTTTTCTTTGTGCTACCAGCTGTAGTAAGTCAGAATCGACGGCGCTCCGGTCTTGCCTTCAATCACGCTTACCTTCAGGACGGCTTCGAGGTTGCCGTTAGCAAATCCGCTGCCGATACTCTGTTTGAGCAGTTCCATGTAGTGGGGGCTGGCCACGAATTGCGCTGCGGCTTCGGTGCCGTTGCGGCCGACCCCCGCAAGCACCACCACCCATCCGTCGATCGTTGGATCGCGGAACCGCGCGACGAGTGCGTAATCGTCGGCGCTCGAGTAGGGCTGCGAAGTATCGCGTTCCCAATGCGCTTGCGGCTGCGTCTGGTCCCCAATGCTTTCGCTTCCATTGAGCGCATAGGGTTGGAAATGGAAGCGCAGAGGCTGCAACAACCGCAGCGTCCAGTCGTTGTTGTAGCCGCCCAGCAGGATGACCGAGTGTTCGCGCAGATCCGGCAATGAAGTAGTGGCCGAAGGCAACAATTCTGTCGACACTCCGGAGTGCTCCAGAGTGCTGCTGATCTGAGAAATTGCCGAGGCTGCCTGGATGGAGACGAATGGGTACTCAATGGTCTTATCCGCCGTAATCACGCCCGAGTAGTTATTGGGAGCAAATGCCGAACTTCCCGTACAGAGAATGACGGAGTGTTGATCGTGAATGACGGGAGCCCAGAAGGCGTCGATCGCCGTTTGCGGAGCCGCTGCGCGGTACTTCCAAAAGAAACCAGCTGTCACAGCAAGTAAAAGGACCACCGCCGCAGCGATCCACCACACCAGTTTCCTGGATCCGGCGGTATGCTCGGATGCCGCGTGCTCACCGGCGCCAGCGTGGGCGGTTTCGTCCGCAGTCGCCGCCGGTACGCCCAGGCCCAATTCGTCGGCCTCTGCCCCCGGATGCGGAAAATGTTCTGCCTCGTGCTCGTGAAGATAGGCCGCGCGAAGTTCCGCGTCGTCGGGGATCTCTCCATGGCCATCGTGCCCATGCAGAAACTCCGCCACATAGGAGCCGGCAGGAAGGGATATCCGGATCCCGGAAATGCTGGCGTGTTCCGAATAGTAGAGTAGGAGCCGTTTGCGCACTTCACCGGCGGTGTAGCGCACAACGGTATCCGTATTGGTGTCGTACATGGGCGGGCGGTCGAAGACCTCCACGCCAAGGGTCCGCTCTTTGAGGGAATCGAGCTTGCCCGCAAGGGTATTTTCCACAATGTATTGCAACAGCGTGGGATAGCGCTTGCTGTTGCAAAAATGCGGGCTGGCCAGGACCGCCTCTAACTCACGCAGGATCGCATCACGGTCTTGCTTGGATTGCGGGTGCCATGCTTCCCGAGTTGCATGGGCTCGATTCATAATTTTCACGAATCATACGCGACTTTTCTACGTCACGCAAGACGTTTGACACAACCAAATGACGCACCGTAACAAAAACATTCCATTCAGTTTCATAGATTTATTCGGTGCCAAACGGTGAGTCACTTGCCAAGTCTACCTGCAATTCTGTTAGAAGGTTGGCCGGAGGGAAACACTCGGTCCCTGCGTTCGCGTAAAAACGCAGCGGTTCGTGTGTTTTAGTTGTGTAGCCTCGTCAAGCAATTCAGAGGTCGGGCTGGGAGCGGTGCTGCTTCTGATTCCCCGGAAGCAGAAAGCTTTGATCGCAATCGTCGCGCCTAGGCTGGAATGTATACCGGTTCAACAAGTTAGGCCCGTTCGGCCTGGCGGCCGAATTGAGCCAGTTTTTAGGGAGTAGGATGAAAACGAGACCGTTAGCGTTAACATACAGCATTCGACTCACTTTCTACTCCGGACAGGCAACCTTTTTCGTCGCGGGTGCATATGCCCCAAGGGGCGCGCGAAATAAACCTGCACAGAGCCAGCAATATTCGCTGCCCGCAATTGCAATGAAGATTGACTTCGGAGGCCGGCGCGGAGAGACCGGTCAAACACAAACCTGAAAGAACAACAATCAACGATTCAAAAAACAGGCTTAACACTTTAGAGGAGGAAATCTGATGAACAAGTTCGCGGCTTGCGTTACCCGCACGCTGAGCACAAGAGTACCGATGATCGCTGCAATGGCCGTCCTGTTGGCAGGGACGCTCTTGAGCTCCGTCGCCCTTGCGCAGAGCGGCGCCGGATCCATTCAGGGCACAGTCACCGACTCCACCGGAGCCGTGATCCCCGGCGCTTCCGTCCACGTTGCTAGCCAAGCCACAGGCGTGGCGATCGACACGAAAGCCAACGCTGTCGGCTTCTACCAGGTCCCGGGTTTGAATACGGGGACGTACATGGTATCGGTCTCCGCACCGAATATGAAGACCACTACCGAATCCATCGAGTTGCTGGTCGCCCAGAGCGCGGAGGTCAACGTCTCCTTGACGACGGGGTCCGTTTCCCAGCAGGTGAACGTCTCCGCGAACACTGTGCAACTGGAAACCACCGACAACGGCACCATTACGTCCACGCTTGAGAATGCCAGAATCAACGAGTTGCCGATGAACGGGCGCAACATCGTCTCCCTGGTGAATGAAACTACGCCAGGCCTGGAAAGCTGCCCGGAGTCCAGTTCGTGCGGCAACGGCCAGGAGGGTCCGTCGACGGAGTATGAGAGCGACGGCGCGACCCTGACCAACCGCGAGTTTGGCGGCGTCCACCAGGGCCAGAACCAGATGATCGATCCCGATGCGGTCCAGGAAGTCCGCGTGATGGATGCCACGGCCGGCGCGCAATACGCATCCCCGACGACGGTTGTTCTCAGCACCAAGTCCGGAACCAACCAACTGCACGGCTCGCTGTTTGAAACCGCGCGTAACAACGCCATCGGAATCGCCCGCGGCCGCAACAATCCCTCCAATTATGTCGCGCCGCAATTAATCCGCAATGAGTTTGGCGCTTCGGTGGGCGGCCCTATCACCATTCCACACCTCTACTCCGGAAAGAATAGAACCTTCTTCTTCTTCGCATACGAGCGGTATTCGCTGGCACAAGCTCCCAACCAGAACGAGGAGGTAGCGACCCCGGCGATGGTGAATGGCGACTTTAGCCAGCTGACCAACAGTTCGGGGGTCCTGCAGACGCTCTACGACCCGACGACCACCGGCACGTATGGCCAGGGCACGAACGCCTGCTCCGGTTCTACCAATGCTTTTTGCCGAGAGAGCTACACAGCGGAGTACACCGAAGGCCCTGGTTCCGGGCCCACCAACTGCAACGGCGACACAAATTGCATGCCGATCAGCCAGCAAGCCGCCGAATTCAAGACGCTGATGGCCATGCAGGCGAATACCACGGGCCCCAACGGTGTTTTGTACCCCACCATCAGCCCGGACGCGACCAACAACTTTACCGGGCCGGTGAAGGAACTGAACGTGGAGCCGCAGATTACCTGGCGCCTCGACCAGGTGTTCAACGAGAACAACCGGGCCTACTTGCGGTATACGCAGAACTTGACTACCAGCATTGCCCCACGCAACGACCCGAATGAGGCAGGGTACACGCTGGCTGCGACGGCGCCGGGCGGGGCGAGCATTCCGGCCTTGGCCAGCGGTGTGTCGGTCACACCTTCCAATGTGTATGCCGCCGCACTCGGTTTCACGCACGTGTTTTCACCCACGTTCTATTCGGAAACGGTCCTGAGCCAAAGCTGGTACGGCGAACACAACTTCGCCGGAGGAACGCCGAACGCAGATTTCGAGAAGGAACTGGGGATGCCCAATAACTTTGGCGAGGTGGGTTTCCCTGAGATTCAAGGCACCTTCTCCGAATTTGGCGGCACGCAATTTCAGTACAGCGTGACGACAACAACGTACAACGTGGACGAAAACCTGAGTAAGACGCTGGGCAAGCACCAATTGATGTTCGGAGCCCGCTATCGGTTTGAGCACATCGGTTCGATCCCGGACGAGATCAAGGACAACTTCCAGGCCGGCGATTACGCGACGGCAATCCTCAATCCCTCCACCTACAGCGCTTCGGCTGCTACCGCCGCTACGAACACTGGGAATGCCAACGCCGACTGGTTCCTGGGCGCGGCCTACACCTACAGCAACAACATCGAGCCGCCTTATCAGCACCTGCACGATATGGAGTTGGACGGCTATATCCAGGACAACTACCGTTGGCGCAGTAACCTGACGTTTAACCTTGGTCTGCGTTGGGAAGCGCATCCGGCCATGTACGAAGGACAGGGAGCGATGATGGGCTTCGACATTAAGAACGACGCCATCGTCACGTCGGGTCCGCCATCGCAACTGGAAGCGGAAAATCTGACCACCGCCGCGATCATCACCAACGACATGAATGACGGTGTGAAGTTCGAAACTCCGGCGCAGGCGAACCTCCCGCCCATGCTGGTGAACAGCTACGACGCTACCTTCAGCCCGCGCATAGGCGCAGCCTGGCAGCCCTTCGGCAAATGGGGCACCGTGTTGCGCGGCGCGGTCGGCCGGTACATATATCCTGTCCCGGTTCGCGAGGAAGCCCGCTTAATCAACCGCAACAACCCCTTCACTGCCGGCTACTCGGAAAGCTACACCAGCTCCACGTACACGCCGCATACCAACTACATGATGCTTTCCGGGCCGAACTACTCTCCAACCTTCACCAACAGCACGGTGACTCCGACTTCCACGTTCGGACCCGGCAGTTCCGCCAGCTCGCCCTATGTTCCCGGCTCGCCAGGCTGGCCGATCATAGGCCTGAACAGCACGAGCCTAATCAACACCACCAGCACCACCGCGATTACGCCTGGTCTGAGCATCGTCAACATCAATCCCGACAACCCGCCTTCCTACGTTGACGAGGGGGATTTCACGATCGAGCAACCGATCAAAGGCGGCTCTGTGTTGCGCGTCAGCTACCTCTACACGCACGGCACGAATCTGAACAACTCCTTCTACTACAACGACCATCCGTCGGCGTACAGTTGGGAGATCCAGCAGGGCGCGCCTACACCTGCCAATCCAGGCAGCGCGGTCTCACCCTATAACTCCAGCACGGGTCAAGGCCCGTACGACAATCTGACGTATGGCAGCGGAAGCTACCAGATCCAGAAGTCCGGCTGGTCGAACTACAACGCCCTCCAGGCCGTATTCCAGAAGCTCTACCACAACGGTTCAGCATGGCAGGTCATGTACGTGTGGGAGAAGAACCTGCGCACGGGCGGTGACTACGGCGGTGAGAGTGGCGACGCCATCAATCCGTACGTCAACTACGTCAACACCTACTTTGGCACCGGCGGCGGTGTCGGCAACGGTCAAAACTACGGCCTGGCCGGCACGAATACGGTAACCGTGGCGCAAGCCGATGCGGAATCGGTATTGCCGGCCCCGCCGAATCTTCCGCCGCCGCCGCCCACCGGCACACCGGTCTGGGGTTACTACAAAGCCCTGAATCGCTGGCAGAACTACATGGTCGACACCAACACGCCGCCGCAGCACTTGCAGTTCAACGCCCTGATCGACTTTCCCTTCGGGCGCGGCAAGCGCTGGCTGAGCGGTGTCAGCAAGCCAATGAACGAATTGGTGGGCGGGTGGCAGCTTGCCGCCGCAGGGCGGATTCAGGTGTTGGACTTCGCCGTCCTGACCACGAACTGGGGACCAACCGCGAGACTTGTGAAGTACAAGAAGTCGGCGCCCATCACCGATTGCTCCAGCGGCCAGTGCGTGAAAGAGTACGAATGGTTCAATGGCTACATTGCCCCAACGACTCTCACCAGTAATTCATCGGTCGACGGTGTTCCAGGCTGCGCAGGGACATCGACAAAGACCGTCAGCGGGCTGCCTGGCAGTTGGGAGCCTTATGAGGCGCCTATGGACGTCTATTGCACGGCAAACGGCTCTAGCCCTACCACAGACAAGTACTACGGGCTGAATGATGTCGCCATGAGCGGCGTCACCGGACTTGCCTATCCCGGCGCCAAGGCACAGGCCAATGGCACCGTGATTGGCTACGGTGACGTCCCCTCCAACAACGACAACGGCGCTTCGGAGAGCACCATCGACGTCACCAACCCATACGGCCACACCATCCTCAACGGGCCAATGAATTGGGGCGTCGATTCTTCGCTGTTCAAGGTTTTTCCGATCACGGAACGGATGAACTTGCGCATTAACGTGGACGCCTTCAACACCTTCAACAACCAGGGCTTGGCCAACCCAAGCTCGACCACGGGCGAGACTTGCGTGTCTGCGGGAACCTCGGCTTGCAGCTCCTACAACACGCCTCGCCAATTGCAGATCTCGGCGCGCTTCAACTTCTGAGCGCACCATCGGTCTATTTCGAAGGCCTGGCCGGACATCCGGCCAGGCTTTCTTTTGACGCGTGATGCCGGTCTTAAGCGCCGGCAAACGCATCGGTGTATTGCAGCACGCTCAACCACTGAAAAAAAGGATATGAAATGCGAATCGCTCTCAGAAATTGCCGGCTCCTGGCTCTTCCCTTCCTTCTTGCCGCGCCAATTGCGCTAGGCCAGATCTATGTTTCGCCGAAGGGCGACGACACGCACCAGGGAACCACAGCCAGCCCCGTGCGCACATTGCAACGCGCCGTGGGGTTAAGCCGATCCGCAAAGGATCGCCGCATCGTGTTGCGCGGAGGAACTTATCGCATGGCGCAACCGTTGCAATTGACGGCGGCCGATTCAGGAACCGCGGGCCACGATCTGGTCTTCACGGCTGCTCCCGGCGAGCATGCGATCTTGAGTGGCGCCGTGCGCATCGAGCACTGGCAGCTGGCCGATCCTGCGCGGCATCTATGGAGCGCACCGGTTCCTGCATCGGTGACGAACACCCGCCAGTTGTACATCAACGGCTGGCGCGCCACGCGCACGCGAGGTCGCGTGCCGGCCGCGCTCACTATGACTCCGACCGGCTACACCGCAACCAGCGACACCCTGGCTTCGTGGAAGAATCCGGCTGACATGGAATTTGTTTACACCGGCGGCAATAGCTTGTGGACGGAACATTCCGATGGATTGGGCTCGTGGACCGAGCCGCGCTGCCCGATCGCTTCGATCGCCGGCAACGTCATCACCATGGCGCAGCCCTGCTGGGACAACTCCACCAAACGCGTGATGCTGCCCAGCGGCGAGCGCACAGCCAACCTCGTGGGCCCCATGAGTGTAGGCAAGCAGCCGGAGTACGTTGAAAACGCCTACGAACTGCTGGGCACGCCAGGGCAGTTCTACTTTGATCGCGCCGCCCATGTCGTCTACTACGTGCCGCGCGACGGAGAAGATATGCGCACGGCGGATGTGGAGATGCCGGCGCTCGAAAAACTGATCGATGCCGACGGCAGCGCCGCTGCGCCGGTCGATCACATCGTATTCTCCGGCTTGCAGTTTTCTTATGCCACCTGGCTCGGGCCCAGCAGCAACGAGGGTTTCTCCGAAATCCAGGCCAACTATCAAGTGACCGGGCCCGACGGCTACTCACGCCAGGCATTGTGCGCGCTCGTGCCCAACGGAGCCTGCCCTTACGGCGCGTGGACTCCTGCGCCCGGCAATCTCGATTTGCGATTCGCGCACAACATTCAGTTTGTGAACGACGCGTTCCTTCACCTCGGCGCTGCGGGGCTTTCGCTCGGCGACGGCGCGCAAAACGACGTGGTCGAGGGCTGCATCTTCTCTGACATTTCGGGCAACGGCGTGGAATTGGGCGGCGTGGATATGCCACTGGCGCCCATCGCGGAGTTCACGGCCAACAACCGCATCGAGAACAACATCTTCCGCAATGTCGGCGCGGAGTTTCGCGGAGGCATTCCCATCGTCGTCGGCTATGCGCGCTCCAGCGTCATTGCGCACAACCAAATCGACCACATTCCCTACGCGGCCATCTCCATGGGCTGGGGCGGTTGGCCCGATAAGATTCGCAAGGCCGGCCAGGCCAACAACTCGGCGCTCAATGAGGTTCGCAACAATCGCATTCACGACCTCATGCTGGTGCTCTCCGATGGCGGAGGTATTTATACGCAGGGGCTCACCGGCAAGGATCTCGCCGACGGCGAAAAGGTGACGGGTAACGTGATCTACGACCAATACAGCTCCGGTCACGAGATCTATTCCGACAACGGATCGTCGATGATGACCATCCAGGGCAACGTGATGTTCAATACCGATCACGATAACTGGGGTTCGCGTCATCGCGATTATTACGACGGCCAGGATGGCAAGGATTCTGATCCGCTCACCATCGAAGACAACTACTGGCAGCAAGGCGATCCGGACTCCTCAAAAAACAATGTGACCGAGCAACACAACCACCTGATCGCTTCGCTTGCAGAGGTTCCGCATTCGATTCTCGACCAGGCAGGATTGGAACCGGCCTACAAAACCAAACTCGAAGCGCGCTATGCGGAGCTGATCGGCGCCGGCCGCCCTGAAGCGCCCAGCCGCGTGGCCGCCGCGCCCGGCAACGATTTTGCATACGTCACCTTCAGCCCGTCGGTCGCCGACGGCAACCGGCCGGTGCTGTCATACACGGTCACGGCATCCACCGGCGCTAAAGTCACGGTGGCAGCCGGTGAGTTTCTCAAGCTCGCGTACATGCGTGTCCCCGCGCTCGCCAACGGCCAGCCGGTCACGTTCACGGTGACGGCAACCAATGCCATCGGAACCAGCGTTGCGTCGCTGCCTTCGTATGCCGTCACGCCGTCCGATCGCAAAGTCACTCCGCCTCCACCACCCGCCGACGTCTCCGCGCATCCCGGTGAGCACGGCAACGTGAGCATCCACTTCCAGAGCCCTGCTCCGGAACACAATGGGGAGGAACCCAGTCCCATCACCGCGTATGTGGTCACTATCGAGCCGGGCGGCAGAGCGGTTACCTTCACGGGGCGCAACATCGTCGTCTTGCAGGAAGGAAGGCATACGACCTTCAAAGTGATCTCCGGCCTCAAACCCGGCACGTACACTTTCCACATCGCGGCCGTAAACGCGGCGGGCGCGGGCGAGGCTGCCGTCACGCCGCCGGTAGTGATCCCGTAGCGTTGCATCGTCCCGGTATCATAGACACAAGGGAAACGATGACAATGGCAGCCAGCACCCCGGCGCAGCAAAGCGCCGAGGACACGAAACCCATCACCATCGGCGTGCTCGCCCTGCAAGGCGACTACGAGGCGCATGCGCGCGCCTTTGCCAACGCGGGCGCGCGCACGGTTCTGGTGCGCAAGCCTGAAGAGCTCAAGGGGCTCGACGGCCTGGTTCTGCCGGGCGGCGAATCGACAACCATGCTCAAGTTTCTTGAAAAGCATGGATTCTTTGACACGCTGGGCGAGTTTGTTGCCACCACGCCTTGCTTTGCCACCTGCGCGGGTTGCATTCTGGTGGCGCGCGAGGTGCTACTTCCGAAGCAGCGCAGCCTGGGCGTGCTCGACGCCACGGTGGAGCGCAACGCCTACGGCCGCCAGATCGACTCCACCATCCTGACGCTTCCGACGGCGCTGCCGGGCGGCCCGCTGGAGATGGTCTTCATCCGCGCGCCACGCATTACGCGCGTGGGACCCGGAGTGAAGGTTCTCGCCCAGCGCGACGGCTTCCCTGCCCTGGTGCGCCAGGGGAAACTGCTCGCAGCCACATTCCACCCCGAGATGACTTCTGACACACGCGTGCAGCAACTGTTTCTAGAGATGGTGCGCCGCCACAAGAAGGCCCTTGGGCAAAACGAATCGGCTCCCGCCGGCCCGCGCACACTCCAGTAGAGCAACCTGCGGCGCAGGAACGCGAGATTCCGAGTCGGCAAAGGAAACCTCAGTTGCGAAACTCCTCTCTCTCGGCTCTGCCGTACCATGGAATCCTATGGGTTTCACCCTGTCCATGCTGACGGTCGCCATGTGCTTCGCCGTGTGCTTCTCCGTCTGCAAGAGCAAGTTCAGCAAGATTTTTTTTCTGGTCATCGTGCTTGCCGGCAGCCGATTGCGCGGCGAGACGCCTTCATTGCCGGAACCACGCGTGACCATCGATTCTGGAATGCTCAGCGGAACAACCTTCGGCGCCGATCCAGCAGAGGCCGCTTTTCTCGGCATTCCATATGCGGCCGCGCCGACCGGAAATCTTCGCTGGCGTCCTCCGCAATCTTTTCCAGCATGGAAAGGTGTCCGCGAAGCCGGGGCATTCGGTCCAGCTTGTCCCCAATTGCCGAGCGGCTGGCTGCCGGAAATGCTCGGCCGCAAGCAGATGGTGACGGACGAGGCCTGCCTCTATTTGAATGTGTGGACGACGAACCTGCCCGCGAGCGCGAAGTTTCCTCACGCGTCCTCGCTCCACAAAGCTCCTGTGATGGTCTGGATTCACGGCGGCGGCAACATTGAAGGTTCCCAGGAGTGGCCTCCGCTGGGTCCGACATTAGCCAGGCACGGAGTCGTCGTCGTCAGCATCAACTATCGCCTCGGCGTGTTCGGCTTCTTGTCGCTCCCGGGGCTCACAGCCGAGTCCGCCCAACACGCTTCGGGAAATTATGGATTGCTCGACCAGATCGAAGCGCTCAAATGGGTACGCAAGAATATCGACAAGTTCGGCGGCGACCCATCAAATGTAACGGTCTTCGGCGCTTCCTCAGGGTCTCTCGATATCTGCGACCTGATGGCTTCTCCTTTGGCGGCAGGCCTTTTTGAGAAGGCGATCCTGCAAAGCGGCGTCTGCGTCGACGGCACGTCGCCGACTCTTTCCGAGGCCGAGGCCCAGGGGAAAACTCTGGCGCAGCAATTCGGAGTCTCCAGTGACGATACGCAGGCTCTCGACAAGCTGCGCGGAATTCCTGCGGAGCAGATGCTGCAACAAGCCGCAAAGGACCACGACATCGATTTCAATCCCATTGCCGACAAGTGGGCCCTGCTCGATCAGCCATGGCGCATCTTTTCTGAAGGCAAGCAAGCGCACGTCCCAGCGATTGTTGGCAGTAATGACGACGAAGTGTCAATTTTCGCGAGCCCTCTTGTCGGAGGCGCCTCGCACCGCCCCAAGACCATCGCCGAATACCGACTGTGGTTGCAGCACGTGTTCCACGATTTTGCTCCTGAAGTTTTCGCCGCGTATCCGGCCGACACAGACAACGATGTTCCCAAAGCTTTTCTCAAAATGGATTCGGATTTTGATTTTGGGTTTGGTGCCTGGCTTTTGGCGCGTGAGACGCAAGCCATTGGGCAGAATGCGTTCCTTTACCGCTTCACTTATGTTGGCGGCGGAGAATTTGCATCCCTTGGGGCATTCCACAGCGAAGAGAGCATTCTCCTCAGCAAACGGTATTGGACAAGCTGGGTGAGCAGCCCTGACGACGAACCCATGTCTGAGCGCATCATCGGCTACTGGACGCGATTCGCCAAAACCTCGCGGCCCGACGGACCAGGCCTTCCATCGTGGCCCGCCTATGAGCCGAGCACAGATCAGTACCAGGAATTAGGCAGGCATATCGGGCAGATTGCCTCCCACTCTTCCAGGTTCGAAGGCTTTATGAAATCGTTCGAAGCGGAACGGTCGAAATGAACAGCCACTTTCGCCAATCCTGCTCATCCAATATGCAGACGCCGCGCTCCGTAACTCATAGTTTTTGATTACATTGCACCTGCGGGGCGCTATACTCTTCGCATCCCCCGATTGACCCTGGCCAAGCTCGATTTACGACTAGATTTACCGATTTTCTGCTCACCGCGTCCAGCGTTACATTGAAACCTGGGCGCTTTGGGCTACGTCGAGATAGAAGGCCGTAAACGCGGACCATTTCCAGCCGTACGGCTGGAGCAACTTCCCGCAACTGGCGGGGTTTCAATTCTTGAGAACTGGAGAACTTCTCCGGACCGCGCAACGCAATTGCCACTAACCCGGTGGCTCTTTGGGGATCAAGAGGCGCGCGGCGAACCACGCAGATCGCGGACACCAACGCGACAATCGGAGAAGCGCAAGATCATTCTGCATTCGCGGGAGTGACGATGAAGCCGTACGTCGCCTGGTTTCGTGCTTGGCCTTGTGCATTGATTTGCGCCTTGTTTTGTGCCTTGATAGCGGTGGCTGCAGGGCCGCTCGCTGCGGCCCAAACGCAGCGGGCGCTGCTGATCGGCATCAATACGTACCAGCCCCCCGGCACTGCGGCGGAACATCCTGCGGGCTGCACCTACGGCCGTTGCGAACTGAAGGCCTTTCAAAATCTCGACGGCTCGGTGAACGACGCCGAATCCATGGCCGATCTGCTCACCAGCGCCAAGTTCGGTTTTCCAACCAGCCAGGTAGTCCTGCTCACAAATCCCGCGCCTCCGCATGCGCGCCCCGGCGTCACCATTCTTCCCGCTTCGCAGACCACGCGCGACGGCATTCTCGCCGCCATGCAAAAGTATCTCGTCGACATCCCGAAAAGGGGCGACACTGTAGTCTTTTACGACGCCAGCCACGGATCGTTGCGCGTCAACAGCAAAGGCAACAAGCTCACCGTGCTGGTTGGCGGCAAGTATGTTCACGCCGATAGCACGCTGGTGCCTTCTGACGCGTACACGGGCGGTTACGACGTGCGCGACCGCGAGATGACGCACATCTTCAATGCCGCGCTCGACAAGGGCGTCCATCTGACGGTGATCTTCGATAGTTGCCACTCCGGCGGCATCACCCGTGGCATCGGCCCCAAGTATGTGGAGCGAACGCTGGCCCTCGATCCGCGCGACATCAGTGAAGCTCCGGACACACAAACCCCGCCTTCGGAACGCAAGGAGAATCCGGCGCTGATCTTTTCCGCGGCCCAGCAGGATGAAACCGCCAAGGAGATGCCGCCCACCG
>Ga0181529_10005087_pt1 | contig 13885 bp, 13 predicted proteins | sample PEATcosm2014_Bin_36_FD_119763 | JGI IMG/M metagenome (GOLD analysis project Ga0181529, IMG submission 119763) | Peatland microbial communities from MTU Mesocosm Facility, Houghton, MI, USA - PEATcosm2014_Bin10_30_metaG | ecosystem: Environmental > Terrestrial > Soil > Wetlands > Peat | place... | reverse complement strand
ATCTCGACCTGACAGACCTCGCTGACATCGAGCCACCACGCGGATACGGACGCGACTGAACCGCAACGAAGTGGGGAATTTTCAATCGGCGCTTTTGGGGAATATTCAAACGGCATTGACAGAATGCCTCACCGCCTCATGGTTCCTGTCGGTGGCCGACGCGCGGGAGCGCCTGGAAGCCTGGTGGCGGCACGACGCCACCATCCGGCCGCATTCAGCCTTGGCCTGCCGTCCACCCGCCCCCACGATCATGCCATGGCCGCCGTCACCAGCCTTGTTACCGGGCGCTCCGGCGGCCAGCTCAAACATGGCGCCACGCCCGCCTAAGAACTAACATTCCACTCGGACCACTCCTGGAGGGCGCTCAATCTTCTTGCCTCAATGGCCGTGGTGCGTTCTGCTGCGGTTTCGGCGGCTGGGCGGAGTGAACATGAGCGAAAAGCGTGTCGACCTCAATTTGATGAATGTGCTGTATGCCGTGATGGCGGAGGGCAGCGTAACTCGCGCGGCACGACGACTCTCCATGAGCCAGCCGGCGGTTAGCAATTCATTGCGTCGGCTGCGATATCTCCTGAAAGATGAACTGTTTATCAAGATTCCGGGCGGTATTCGTCCGACCCAGAAGGCAACCGAAATTTGGCCGAATCTTCAAAGCGCGCTGGATCAGCTTCGAGCAATCGCCGTGCCACCCAATTTCGTGCCCGCGAAGACAAATCTGACCTTCGGCATTGCAATAACCGATACACTCATCTCGCGGGTGGTCCCAGCCCTTGCGGCGCGCTTTGTACAGGAGGCGCCTCTCGCGAAACTCCATTTTCATTTGCATTCAAATCCAGTCTCTATAAGCGCTCTGGAGTCCGGCTCGATAGACTGCGCCGTCGGCATGTTTCCTATTGCAGCAGCCGACCTTCAAGTTGATGGAATATTAGTAGACGATTATATTTGTGTTTTTAGAAAGAAGCACCAAAGTCTTTCAAACCCTCTCTCCTTTGCGGAATTTGTTGCAGCCAAGCATGTGTTGGTTAAACAGGCCACGTGGCAGCCTGGTATCGTGGATACGTGGCTTACCGTAGTAGGTCAGCGGAGAAATATCGTGCTCGTGGTCAATACTGCGGCCGATGCGATTGAAGTCGTGCGCCGGACAGACCTGGTTGCCATAGTGCCAAGGCAATTCATATTGAGTATTCGTGAAATCGGAAACCTTGTGGTTGCGGATTTGCCGTTTGAGCACGAAAAGATCCTATATAAGCTAGCTTGGCATGACCGAACGGACCGTGACGCTGCGCGCGTGTGGTTACGCTCAATAGTTCGCGAGACCGTTGTAAAGACATGCAGAGGTTGATTGGAGTCTATTTTAGGAGTATTATAGCTCGATAGTTTCATTAAAACGTGCTGTTTCTGACTTGATGGCTTTCTAATCCGATCACGGTTGTGGCTGCGAAAATTCGTCTTGCCCCGCAACCCGAGGCGGATGCTCCGATACCAGCCGCACGAGAACCGCGACCATGCTCAACCCATGTATCATCAGCGTCACCATCACCGGGTCGGTTCCACGTTGGCGCGACGACCTCGCCCTGCCCGTAACGGTGTTGGAGCGAACAGCGGCATTTCAGGAGAGTATACGACGGCATCGCCCCGACATCAGTTCCGACGCCGGTTGACAACAGGCGCTCCAGTTGCTCGGGCTGAGGCTGCAGTAGCTCCCGTCGATCCTGGTTGCATGCGAGGTACGTCGGTGGACCGATGCGTCCCGGCGGCAGTCGGCCAGCGGTCATCTGGAACGACCGCTGGCATGATCCTGGCTGTGCCGTCAGTCGCCGCGAAGCCCGGCGCGCGATAACGGACCACAGCTCTGTGCCCAAAATCCGAAGGCTGTCGGTCGGCAGTTACCCCTGACTCTCTGGCAAACTTCCATACCGAGACAGACCATCATCACCGCTCGTGATGTTGTCCATATGATAGCGAAAGTTGACTGGTACATTGACGTTGTCTGAAGATATCAGGCAACGGTTAGACTGCCAATCTTGTGTCGGCAAAGTTGTTCCGGTGGTATTTGCGAGCACGATCAAGGCGAAAGCCAAACTGCTGTGGGTCGGCTGGATGCAGACGCTGATCGCGGCCGCATCTCGCAACCGGGACTGGTTTCCGCAGGGAGGCGCTAGAAGCAAAAGCCTAGAAGAAAACCAAGATAAATGTGACGGCTGAGGAAAACCGACGACCAGGGAAAAAGATAAAGATGAACTCAAAATGGAATCTCATGCTGAGCGCAATGGCCGTTGTGACGACGGTTACATTCGCTGGAAACGCCGTCGCGCAGGAGGGCGCAATAAATATTGGCCTGATCTCCTCGCTCAGCGGTCCTATTGGCGACCAGGGGACGGAATACGCCAACGGTCTCAAGCTGGCGATTGGCCAGATCAACGATGCTGGTGGCGTGGCAGCGCTCGGGGGGCGCAAAATCTATCTCAACGTCGCAGACGACACTTCTGTGCCCGCGATCTCCCGAACCTTGGCAATCAGGCTGCTTTCCAACGACGGCGCTTCGTTGCTGTTGGGCCCCTATGGGTCCGGGCCCTGCCTTGCCGCAGGGCCGGTCGCCGAGCTTGGGGAACACCCCATGATTTGCAGCGCCGCGTCGGACAAGCCGACGAGTCAAGGTTACAAATACGTCTTCAATCGAGCCACGCTGGCCGGCTCGTATACCGAGGCCGGTTTTGCCGCTCTCAAGGAACTGAGCGAAAGCTCCGGGGTCGATCTGCGCAAGGTCGCTATCATTTACGAGGACGGCGCCTACGGCACCAGCGGCAATGAGCAGGCGGATTCGATTGCCGCCAAATACAGTATCACGCTGACCGATCATATTGCTTTCCATACGAACACGCCGGATCTCTCGCCGTTCGTGTCGCGGGCGGTGGCCTCGGGGGCGAAGTCTATCCTGATTTTTGCCTACACGGGAGACGCCGTTAACCTCGTGCGCGCGGTGCGCCTGTTGAAGGCGCCGCTCCTCGTGCTTGCATCCGGTGCCACCAACGTGACCATGGTAAAACTCGGCCAAATCGCCGATGGCGTGGTGGCCGTGGGCGACTGGAACGACGATCTGCCCAAGCCTGACGTCGCTCCATTCGTCCAGGCGTACAAGGCAAAGTATGCCAGCGAGCCGAGCATGGTCGCCGCATGGGGTTACAGCGATGGCTTCTACGTCAAGGAGGTACTGTCCAACACCGGTTCGACCGACCCGAAGGCGCTCCGCGATACCATTGCCAGACTGAAGGTCACGGCCGGCCCGGCCGTCGGGATTATGCCCTACGACAGCTATGGCTTTGACGACGATGGCCTGGCGATGAACCAGCTCGGTCGTGTGGTCGCGACGCAGGTCCAGAACGGCAGGATGGTAACCATTTGGCCCGGCCGGGTCGCCACCGCGAAGCTCGATACCTCAACCCTGAAATAGCGCGGAAATTTCAACGTGCTGAATGCCACCCTGCAAGGGATTGTCAGCGGCGCTCTTGTCGGCGGAATGTATGCCACCGTTGGCATTGGCCTCACTCTGATCTTCGGTGTCGTGCGCATAGTCAATTTTGCGCACGGCTCCTTTCTCATGGCAGCCGCCTATTGCAGCTGGCTGCTGTTCGTCCACTTCCAAGTGGATCCCTATCTCAGCGCCGTTATCGTCGTTCCGGCATTCTTTCTGATCGGCGTTGCCTATTACTGGGTGCTGATGAAGCCAATGGTCGGGCAGTCGCTGCTGGCACAGGCGCTGATCACGATTGCGGTGAGCTATGTCATCGAGAACTCCGCACTCGGCATGTTCGGCAGCGAGATGCGCGTCGTGTCGATGCCGTACTCCATTCTATCCGTCAGCATCGGGCCCATTGTCGTACCTTATACGAGGTTGATTGCCGGCGTCATCGGCCTCGCTGCGACCACCGGCATGTACCTCGTGCTGTGGCGTAGCGACATCGGCATCGCGGTGCGCGCGGGTGCAGCGGACCAGCCGATCGCGGAGGCCATGGGCATCAACGCCCACGCGACCCAGGCGTTCGTCACCGGGATCAGCCTTGCCTGTGCCGCACTCGGGGGCGTCGTGCTGCTGCCCATTTTTGCCGCCTCTCCGCAGATGGGCGTGGATTTTACCCTGCTCTCGTTCCTGATCATCGTCCTTGGCGGTATGGGCAACTTCTTCGGCGCTCTGGTTGGCGGGATCATACTCGGAGTGACCGAATCCCTGGGCTCTACCTTTTTCAACGGCTCGACCGGGCACATGCTCACCTTCGCGCTGTTCGTCATCCTCCTCGTCTTGAAGCCCCGCGGAATTCTGGAGAGCCGTCGATGAACACGCGCCAGGCGATTTTTCTCATCGTCGCAACGGCGGCATTTGCGGCTATCCCACTCTTCGTTTCCAGCCCGTTCGCCATCACGGTCCTGACCACGATCTTCCTGTGGACCTATCTTTCCTCGTCCTGGAACCTCCTGGGCGGCATGACGGGCCTCCTGTCGTTCGGGCACGCCGTCTTTCTCGGTGTCGGAGCCTACTGTTCGGCATTCTTTTTCATCAAGTTCGGCTGGCATCCGTTGATCGGAGGCGCGATTGGCGTCGCTGCTTCCTGTGTTTTGGGCTACGCCATTGCTTATGTCAGCGCCCGCTATAACCTGGTGCATCTGCACTTCGCCCTGGTAACCACCGCCATTGGGCAGATAGCGGTGTTTACGGCAATGGGCATAGAGATCATCGGCGGCCCGAGCGGCATCAGCCTGCCTATCAGGGCGACACCCGCGCAACTTTTCTTCCGGAACCCCGCAGTTTACTACTGGATCTTCCTGTTGATGTCCGCGGGGGTCATCGCGCTCACCATGATCATTCGCCACCGTCGCATGGGCCTATATTTCCTGTGTGTCCGTGAGAGCGAACCGGCGGCGCTGGGAGCGGGCATCGACGTCGTTCACCAAAAACTGCTGGCGACCGTGATAAGCGCCGCGCTGACGGCCGCCGGAGGCGTAATCTACGCCCAGTTCCTCCGCTTTCTCGACCCCGATAGCATCTTCAGCTGGCTGGTCTCCCTGCAGATGGTCATCCCGGCGATGCTGGGAGGCTCCTATGCCATTCTTGGGCCAGCAGTGGGTTCCGCCATTTTCGTCAGCTTGCAGGAATTGACTCGGACGGTCGTCAGCTTCGCGGGTGCGCCACTTGTCATTGTGGGTTTGGTGTTGATTCCGGTAGTGCGTTTCATGCCGAAGGGGCTGGTGCCGTCCGTGGGTGCTGTGCTGAGGCGACGTCGGGCGAAACCACAGCGGCTCGGCGCCGCGTCCGCGGCGGTTGGATCTTTGACCAAACTACCGAAGGTCAGTCACCAAGACGCCGAAGTCATTCTCAGGGTCGAGGGGTTACGGAAGCGTTTCGGCGGCGTCCAGGCGATCGACGACGTGACATTGCACTGCCGCGAGGGCGAGAGGCTGGCCATCATCGGGCCGAACGGTGCAGGCAAGAGTACGCTTTTTGCTTTGCTCGGGGGATTTATCAAGCCCGATTCCGGCAGCATCTGGTTCGCAGGCGATCGCATTGACGGTTTGGGGGCTAACCAGGTCTGCCGGCGTGGGCTGGCGCGGACCTTTCAGACAGCCCAGCCTTTCAAGGAACTGTCCGTTCTCGACAACATCCTTGCGTCAACCTTCCTGCGTGCGCCGACCCACCGCGATGCGGTCAGGGCCGCCCATGAGATTCTTGAGCTGTTCGAACTCAATAACTTCGCACCCGAAAAGGCGCTGGACCTCAACATTATCGATCAGAAACGGCTGGAGTTGGCCCGAGCCTATGCAACGCAGCCGCGGCTCATCCTGCTTGACGAAGTCGGTGCCGGACTGACTGGGCCCGAACTAAAGCAACTGATCACCGTGCTTGCGTCGCTGAATGCCTCGCACGGCACCACGATCATCTTCATCGAGCATATCATGTCTATGGTGAGGGAGTTGGCCGAGCGCGTCATCGTGCTGCACCATGGCGAGATCCTCGCTGGCGGAAGCCTCGACGAGATTTCGTCCGATCCGACCGTGATCAGGGCATATTTGGGGGAGAGCACCCTTGCTGCTTAGCATCGAGGATATTCGGACCGGTTACACCAATGTCGAGGTCGTTCACGGCGTTTCGCTGAAGGTTGAAAAGGGTTCGGTGGTTGGGATCATCGGCGCTAATGGCGCTGGCAAAAGTGCCCTGCTCAACGCCATTTGCGGGCTGCTGCCTCACAGTGGCAAGGTGGTGCTCGATGGAGTCGACCTGAGCGGCGCCCCCGCCTACGAGCGTTCCCGCCAGGGACTGATAATGGTGCCGGAAGGCCGTCGTGTCTTTCCCGGAATGTCGACGCGTGACAATCTCTTGACCGCCTCGCTCTATAGGCGCTCAAAAGCGCGGCGTAACGAAATCCTCGAGTCGGTGTTCACGACGTTCCCGCGCCTGAAGGAGCGCCTCGGTCAGATGGCCGAGACGCTTTCCGGAGGCGAGCAGCAGATGCTGACCATCGCCCGCACGTTGATGGGTTGCCCACGGGTCATGATGCTGGACGAGCCGTCTCTTGGGCTGTCGCCCCTGTTCGTGCAGGAAGTGTTCCGTGTCGTTGGCGAATTGGCGAAGACTGGCCTCACGATCCTCCTGGTCGAGCAGAATGTCCACCATTGCCTGCAGCTTAGCGACTACGCCTATGTGCTCGAACAGGGGCGGGTCGCAATTGAGGGATCGGCCAAGGATCTTTTGACCAATCCGCGGCTTCGCGAAGCCTATTTAGGCTCGGCCACCAGCGCCGCGTAGGGGGTGAACCGCTTTGGTTATGCCGGAGCGGCTCACTGAAAGTCGGGGAACCGAATGGCATTCCATCAACTGCCTGGGTCGCCGGACACGATCAGGGTCAGCGTTTTCGACGCTGCTTTTGCTTCGCTGATGACGGTCGATTTGGGTGACACGGTCGAAATCCAATGCATTGCAGGGCGCGAGGAAGTTCTGCCACTCCCCGGTAGCGGGCATTTCGTTCCGCCCGAATTATCCGAGGTTATCGCGGCCAATCCGGGTTAATTTGGCACAGCTCAGCCTCAAGTTCCTGCGCTCTTTCGTTGCTGTTGCAGATGACCTGCATTTCGGTCGCGCGGCGCGTAGGCTCGGCCTGTCGCAGCCGCCGCTGAGCCACCATATCCAGGCGTTGGAAGTGGAGCTGGGGGTCAAGCTGTTCGACCGGACACGCCGCAGCGTGGCGCTGACCGCGGCAGGTCGCATGCTGTACCAGGAGGCACGTGGCCTGCTGGCGCACGCCAATCGGGTGCGGCATGTCATGGACGGCGTCTGCGGGGGCATGACAGGAGAGTTGTCGATCGGCTGCGTACCCTCTGCACTGTTCGGTGTGTTGCCTTCGATCCTCCGCGGCTTTCGCGACCGACATCCCGACGTGGGGATCGTCTTGCATGAGTTACACACTGCGGCGATCCTGGACCAACTGTTGGATGGCACGCTGGACGTGGGGCTGGCGTGGGAAAACCGGCCTGCCGCACCGTTGCTCGCACAACCGGTATGGCGAGAGATCTTCGTTGCCGCCCTGCCGCAAACGCACCCCCTGGCCGCACGGGAGCGGCTGACCCTGGCCGATCTGGGCAGGGAGGTGTTGGTCGTTTCTCCGCGCCGGGTCACGCCGCACCATTACGACGCGCTGATTGCGGCATTCGCCGCCATCGGCGTCACCCCGCGTTTTGGCCAGGAGCCGCCGACCGTGCTGTCGCGGATCGGTTTCGTGGCGAACGGCTTCGGCATCGGGATCGTGCCGTCCTTTGCGGCGATGCTGCCGGTCGCAGGCGTCGCCTACCGTCCGATCGACGGCGGACTGTTTCCGGCCGAGCTTTGTCTGATCTGGCACGGGAAGGCCGCGCCACGGCCGGTGACGCTCTTGCGGGAAACTCTTGCCCCGCTGTGATAACTTTTTCAAATAAGTCGGCCATTAAGAAGGTATTGGACAGTCGTTTTCCGACACGGATACTGGGGCGAAACACAACCCAGAGGAGTCCAGTCCATGAGTGATAGTTATTCGGCGAAGGGCTCTGCCGGCCTGATGGCAGATGAGCAGATCCGAGCGCAGCCGCGGCGCGTGCCGAAAGCGATTATCGATCGCTTCCTGGCTTTGGACGACCTGGCCGGCACCGTATCGGATGCGCTGGACCGGCTTGGCATCAAGGGCGTCGTCGGCGTCTCGACATTGGTACCCACCATTATCGGGCGGCGCGCCGTGGGTACTGCCATCACCCTGCGCAACGTGCCGCAACAGATCGATCCGTACCTGGCGCTGACCACCAACCAGAAGCTGATGTGCGAGATCGAGGCGATCCATCAGTCCGAGCCAGGGGACGTGCTTGTCATCCAGGGCGTGCCCGGGGTGTCCAACATGGGTGGGGTTATGGCCACCATATCTACCCGCCAGAAGGTGGCCGCTGCGATCGTCGACGGCGGCATCCGCGATGTGAACAAGTCGCGTGCGTTGGGCTTCCCGATCTGGAGCCGGGAGATCACGCCGCTGACCGGCAAGTGGCGCGTGATCAGTATGGAGGTGAATGGCACCATCTCTGTCGCTGGCATGATCGTGCATGCCGGCGACCTGGTTGTTGCGGACGAAACCGGAACCTGCTTCGTTCCGCAGGACCGCGTGGAGGAGGTGCTGGCCCTTTGCGAGGAGACGGACAAGAGAGAGGCCACCTTGATTGAAGATTTGGGCCAAGGCTTGACGATCCCGGAAGTGATGAAGCGCCTCTACAAGAATCTACGCGTAAAGTAGAATTTGGATCCGACCCGCGCGGGCACCGAGGGAGTAACAACGTGGGATACGCACGGCCTCGGCCGGCGGGTCTGTTGTTGTCCAGGTGGATGGCAATTGGCGTTGCGTGGGCGTACGACTATCCTTCCGGCTTATTCAGCTCATCATTCCTTGGCCCCCAGGCGGGTTGGAGGTGCCCAGCCGGCGGTTAGCGCAGGCCTTCTCCGAAAGCATGGGCCAGCAGTTCCTTGCGGTGAACCGGCCCAGCGCCAGCACCATGCTCGCCTCCCAGATGGTGCCGGCCGTCAAGCCGGACGGATTTGGGCGCGTGGCTGATCGAGGCGGCGACCGGAGTGACGTTCTCCAGCATTCCCTATACCGGTGGTGGCCCAGCGCTGACGGTGCTGATGGGAAATGAAGCTCAAAATGTCATAACACTGACGCATCGGACTTCCACCGCTGATTGTGTCACTCACCAGCCCGCCCCGGATGCGTGGCCGACAACAAGGAGGAAATGATTATGGACGCGGTTCAACAAAATAGTCGGAAGATCGATCCAGTCGAACAAGAAACCATAAAGAAGGTAGCCTGGCGGCTTATCCCGATACTTGTGCTAGGCTATTTTGCCTCCTACCTGGACCGAGTGAACGTGGGTATGGCTGCGCCGACTATGATGCCGGCTTTCGGGTTCTCGAGCGCAGTATTCGGTTTCGGGGCCGGTTTGTTCTTCGTCGGCTATACGGTGGCGGAGATACCAAGCAACCTGATCCTCAACAAGACCGGCGCACGGCGCTGGATAGCCCGCATTCTCATCACATGGGGCCTCCTGTCCGGCCTGACCGCATTCATATGGAACGACTGGAGCTTCTATGCCGTCCGTTTGCTTCTCGGCACAGCCGAAGCCGGATTCTTCCCCGGGGTAATGCTGTATATGACCTGGTGGTTCCCCTCCTACTACCGATCCCGGATGGTCGCAATATTCTATTCGGCGAGCACAGTTTCTCTGATCATCGGGCCGCCGATCGGAAGCTTGTTGCTGCAATTGAACGGCGTGCTCGGGCTATATGGCTGGCAGTGGTTGTTTGTGATTGAGGCGCTTCCGGCGATCATCATGTCGGTGGTGACGTGGCGGCTGCTGACCGACCGGCCAATCGACGCGACTTGGTTGAGGCCGGAACAGCGGACCTGGCTGAGCGAACGACTGGCCGCCGAACGGGCGCAGCGCGAGGCGATCAGAAAATACACGCTTGGCGAGACGTTCTATAATTCCAAAGTGTGGTTGCTGACGCTGGCGGGTTTTGGCAACGCTGCGGGAATTTATGGCACCGTGCTCTTCCTGCCGCTCATCGTGAAGGGGCTCGGGGTGTCCACCAACATGATCGGAGTGGTCAGCGCGCTACCCTACTTGTTCGCCTTTGTGGCAATGATCTACTGGGGTTGGCATTCCGATCACAGCGGCGAGCGAATTTGGCACGCGGCGGGCGCGTGGCTTCTCTGCGCCGCGGGCCTGAGCGCTTGCGTCATCATCGGCGTCGGCCATCCGGTCGTCACGATGATCGCACTGATCTTTGCGGCGATTGGCCAGGCTTCCTGCTTCCCGGTGTTCTGGGCGCTGCCCAGTGCTCTCTTGACTGGTACCGCCGCGGCAGCCGGCTTCGCCTTGGTAAACGGGGTCGCCAGTATGGGCGGGTTCTTCGGGCCGTGGATGGTCGGATTCGTGCGGGATGCCACTGGCAGCGACAATCTCGCGTTGCTCTGTCTGGCATTGGCACCGGTCATTTCCGCCATCGCGGTTATCACGGTGGGCCACGATCGCCGGATGGAAGGTATACCGCCGCGCGCGTAGAACAGTGGCCAGAGCAGGGCCGGCATTTAGCCTCTGGCACTGCTCTGGCCGGGCGCACTCCTTGCGCGCCAGGAATTCACACGCGCGCATCCTGGTCAAGCCAAACAGCCTTCGGCGAACCTGGAGCAATTCACTGAAAGTCGAGGAATCGAATGGCATTCCATCAACTGCGTGCATCACCACATACGATCCGGGTCAGCGTCTTCGACGCTGCTTTTGCGCCGGTGATGACGGTCAATTCGGGTGACACCGTCGAAATCCAATGCATTTCCGGGCGCAAGGAAGTTCTGCCGCCCCCCGGGAGCGGTCATTTCGTTCCACCCGAATTGTCCGAGGTTATCGCGGCCAATCCGGGGATGCGGCCTGGGCATATTCTTACCGGCCCCATAGAGATAGCGGACGCGATGCCCGGCGACATGCTCGAAATTCACGTCGATGACATCAAACCTGGCGCCGATTGGGGCTACACCGCGCTCAGGCCGCTTGCCGGGACCCTGCCTGACGACGTTCGCGAGCCGGTCCTTTACCGCATCGCCGTTAATATCGAGCAGATGAGCTGCATTCTGCCGTGGGGGACGACTTTGCCCCTGGCACCGTTTCTCGGGATCATGGCTGTTGCCCCCCCTCCTGCCTATGGCCTGATCCGCTCGTCTGAGCCGCGCATCCACGGCGGTAACATGGACAACAAGGAACTGGCCTCTGGCAGCACGCTCTTTCTGCCGGTCTGGGCACCGGGCGCCAATTTCTCAGCCGGCGATGGCCACGGCGTGCAGGGAGATGGCGAGGTCTGCGTGAACGCACTCGAAATGTGTCTGACCGCGACCCTGACTTTCGTGCTGCACAAGGCGCCGCCCGGCGGCCGAGCGCTGCTCCGGCGGCCGCGCGCGGAAACCCCGACCCACTTCATCAGCATGGGCTTCCACTCCAGCCTCGACGAGGCGATGAAGCTGGCACTGCGCGAGATGATTGCATTTATTTGCGAGCGCACGAACCTCGACCACGATCAGGCATATGCCTTCTGCTCGTTGGCTGTCGATTTCCACGTGACCCAGACGGTTAACGGGGAAAAGGGCGTGCATGGCATGCTCAAGAAGGGGTTGCTGTTCTGAAAGGCGAGGCAAGAATGCATGCCCGGCCGGGAGAGGGGACTGATGGAATTGGTTGAATTTGCGCCCGTGGTGAACCCGGTCAAGCGGAAGCTTGACGCTGGCGCCGTTGCCACGACGACGATCGTGCGGTCATCGCGTGGGACGGAGATCACCCGGATCGCGCGATCGAATCGCCTCCGATGATCCGGGCGCGGAACGCATGACCGAGCTCGGCGCGGTGCTGCTGGACCTTGCCGCCCGCTGATGCATGCGCTACGGACGCCTACCGACTGACGGCGGTGCCGGATCAATTCCACCGAATGGAATCGCCGGATTGCACCGCGACACTGCCCAGCTAACGTCCGGCCAAATTGCCGTGCGGTGCGCTCCGACTCTTCAGGCTGGCCTGACTGTAGGGATGGGTGAACACGCGATGTCGAACAACCAAGCTGGCAGATTCTTCGTGCTCGTGCACGGCGCCGGCCACGGCGGCTGGGCCTGGCGCCGGCTGGCCGATCTGCTGAGCGCGAAAGGTCACCGGGTGTTCACGCCCACGCTGACCGGCCTGGGCGAGCGCTCCCACCTGATGAGCGGCGCGATAAGCCTGCAAACCCACATCCTCGACGTGGTCAACTTGTTCCGCTGGGAGGACCTGCGGAATGCCGTGCTGGTTGGGCACTCCTATGCCGGCTGGGTCGTCTCCGGCGCGGTCGAACAACTCGATGACCGGGTCGATGCACTGGTCTACCTGGATGCCTTCCTGCCCGACGACGGCCAACGCGGCTTCGACTTCCTCAACGACCAGCAGCAGGCCGCGTTCCGCGAGGCGCAGGCGCGCGGCGAGGTCTCCCGCCCGGGGCCCACAAGCGCGGCACTCAAGATCCAGCGGCCGGAAGATGCCGCCTGGGTCGACTCCAAAATCACCCCGCACCCGATCGGCGTGTCGCTCGATGCCCTGGAGCTGACCGGCGCGCGAGCGGATCGGCACGCGGCTCTACGTCCGCACGCCACTGTTCCCACAACCGCGCTTCGATGCCGCCCTCGCGCGCTGCCAGACGGATCCGGCCTGGCGCACGGGGGTGCTGCACGGCTGCGGCCACGACCCGATGATCGACCGACCGGACGCCGTCTGCAATCTGCTGGAAGGCCTCGTGACGCCCATTGTGCCCGATACGTCGGACGTGGACCTGACGTCGGTCGTGGAGCCAGAAAAACCGAAGCGGAACTGAGATAGGCCAGGACGCTTGCACCCCTCAGTAGGGTACAAGCGCTTCCGGCGATTACAGCATGGGCTGCGCGGTGTCCAGGTCATCCAGGCGGGCATAGCGGTAGATCAGCAACGAGGCGATCCAAGCCAGGATGAACACCCCGATGATGACGAAGCCAAGCCCGTTGAAGTTGTCGTTCAGGGCGCCGATCCCGTCCCAGAACCAGCCCTCCAGGCCGAGCTGGTCAGCAAGCAGGCCCAGCCCCTCGATGCCGCCGATCAGCACGGCCACCACCACGGAAACGGCGGTGATCACAAGGTTGTAGTAGAGCTTGCGCATCGGCTTCACGAAGGCCCAGTTGTAGGCACCGAGCATCAGGACGCCATCGGTCGTGTCGACCAGACACATGCCGGCAGCGAACAGCGCCGGGAACACCATGATCGACCAGATCGACATGCCCTGCCCGGCCTGTGTGGCGGAGATACCCAACAGTGCCACCTCCGTCGCGGTATCGAAGCCGAGGCCAAACAGGAAGCCCAGCGGCAGCATGTGCCAGTCCCGCGTCACCAGCCGGAACAGCGGCCTGAAGATGCGTGCCAGGAAGCCGCGGCCGTTCAGCAGCAGGTCAAAGTCCTGGTCTTCAAACGCTCCGCCGCGTTTGACGTGGCGAAAGGTCTTCCAGACGCTGACCAGGATGACGATGTTCATGGCCGCGACGGCAAACAGGAACATTGTCGAGACCAAGGTACTGACAACGCCACCGACATCCTTCCAGGACTCGAAGTTCTGGGAGAGTTCTGTGGTGGTGACGGCAATTGCCAAAGCGGCGAGCGCCACCACAGCCGAATGGCCGACAGAGAACCAGAAGCCGACGCTGATCGGGCGCTTGCCTTCCTGCATCAGCTTGCGGGTGACATTGTCGATTGCCGCGATGTGGTCGGCATCGACGGCGTGACGCAGGCCGAAGCT
>Ga0181529_10005086_pt1 | contig 13887 bp, 10 predicted proteins | sample PEATcosm2014_Bin_36_FD_119763 | JGI IMG/M metagenome (GOLD analysis project Ga0181529, IMG submission 119763) | Peatland microbial communities from MTU Mesocosm Facility, Houghton, MI, USA - PEATcosm2014_Bin10_30_metaG | ecosystem: Environmental > Terrestrial > Soil > Wetlands > Peat | place... | reverse complement strand
TTCTCGGTATAGCGTTCGAACATATTTCCCCTTCAAGCCGACCTCTGCACCCGCCCGAAGGCCGGATGCAGCGCCATTGATCGAACCTGCCTCCGCGCCTCGTGCTTGCGAAGACCTTACAGGGCGTTCCCGACTGGACGAATCCAGATAAGGAACTCCCATCCCACTCCTACCAGTGTAGCCGTTGCGCAGAAGAAGAGAAAATCACTCGAAAGTTCTGATTAACGTACCACCTTTTGCTGCCTGCCGTTTAGATGCACTCGATGTTGCGTTGGCACCAAACTCCTTGAAGCGAAGATGGGCGAGCGGGGACTATGGAAGGTCTGCAAAAATGTTCGAGATTCCCTCGGCGGCTAAAGCCGCGTCAATAATAGGCCACTTGCGGCGGGACTAAAGTCCCGCCCTTTCAAAACAGCGACTTATTCAGAGATTCCCTAGCGTGCGGGAAACTCTTGCAGTTGGCCATCGCGCAGGCGGAGGACGCGGCCACATCGCGCGGCAAAGTCGAGATTGTGGGTTACGAGGACGCTGGTGAGTTGATGCTCGCGGTGCAGCTTTTGGATCAGGGAGAAGACGGCCTGGGCGGTTTTGCCGTCTAGATCGCCGGTGGGCTCGTCGGCGAGGAGGAGTTTGGGGCCGGTGACAAGGGCGCGGGCGAGGCTGACGCGCTGCTGCTCGCCGCCGCTGAGCTCACCGGAGCGGTGGCTGGCGCGGGCGGCGAGGCCGACCTCGTTGAGCCAAAGGCTGGCTTGCTGGAGGGCTTCGGGGCGATGGAGGCCGCGCGCAAGCAGAGGCATGGCGACGTTCTCCAGTGCGGTGAACTCCGGCAGGAGGTAGTGGAACTGCCAGACGTAGCCCACGTCGCGATTGCGGAACTCGGCGGATTGGCGCGGGTTGAGCTGGCTGAGGTTGGTTTCGCCGAGCCAGACATCGCCTGCCGAGGGACGGTCGAGAGCGGCGAGGAGATGAAGGAGGGAACTCTTGCCGGTGCCGCTCTCGCCGACGATGGCGACCATCTCGCCGGTGGCGATGGAGAAGTCGATGTTGCGCAAGAGAACCACCTCGCCGGAGGCGTTGGCGTTCTGGCTGACTGCGCGCGAATCTGCCACGATTGCCGGATAGATTTTGGTCAGACCGACCGCGCGCAGAAGAGCTGGGGCATTGGATATAGCAAAGGAATTGTCCACACCTGCGGAAAGATTATTCATAGCAGCGCCTCGGCGAGGAGGACTTGCGCGGCTGGAAAGTCTACACGACTGCTCAACATTCCCTCCGGGGCTAAAGCCCCGTGGATTTTGCGGCTCTTACGGCGGGACTGAAGTCCCGCCCTTTCAAAGCATGACCGGCGGGACTGGGGCTCTTCCCTTTCAAAACATGACCGGCGGGACTGGGGCTCCTCCCTTTCAAAGCGTGACTCGACTTTGAATTTACTCATAGCGGAGGGCCTCGGCGGGGAGGACTTTGGCGGCGCTGCTGCTGGGGTAGAGAGTGGCGAGCAGGCTGACGCCCAGCGAGACGGCGGCGACGATCACGGCGTCGATGAGGCGCGGGGCGAAGGGAAGGTAGTCGATGGAGTAGACAGAGGCGTCGAGGTGGATGAAGCGGTAGTGGCCGCCCAGCCAACTGAGGCCGAAGCCGAGGATGAGGCCGAGCGCGGTGCCGATCACGGAGATGAGAAGGCCTTGCAGAAGGAAGATGCGGCGGACCTGGTCGACGCGGACGCCGAAGCTCATGAGGACGGCGATGTCGCGGGTTTTCTCCATGACCATCATGGTGAGGGCGATGAGGATGTTGAGCGCGGCGACGCAGACGATGAGTGCGAGGATGATGAAGGTGACGATCTGCTCCAGGCGGAGGGCGCGGAAGAGCTCGCGGTTCTGCTCCATCCAGTTGGTGGATTCGTAGCCGGGACCGGCGGCCTGCTCGATCTGGCGGGCGATGGAGTCGGCGCGGTACATGTCGTCCACCTTGAAGCTGATGGCGGAGATGAGATCGGGCTCGGAGAATAATCTCTGCGCGTCGGCGAGACGGATGAAGGCGTAGCTCGAATCGTACTGGTAGAAGCCGGAGTTGAAGACGCCGGCGACCGTGTAGCGCTGGTACTTGGGGACGAGGCCGAGCGGGGTGAGCTCGCCCTGCGGGCTGGTGACGAGAATGGTGTCGCCGACTTCGGCCCCGATGGTTTCGGCGAGGTCCTGGCCGATGACGATGGGAGGGACGGATTGTGCGGCCGCTGCGTCGCTGGTGGCGGGCTGCGGATTCAGTGGCTGTGCGCTGCCTTGCTGGATGGATTGCAGGAGGTCGGAGACGGTGCGCTGGTCGGATGGGACGATGCCATCGATGAGGACGCCGGCGCTCTTGGCGTTGCGCGAGATGAGGACCTCTTCGTAGAGGCCGGGAGCGGCGGCGGTGACATGAGGCAGCGTGCGCAGGCGGTCCACGAGCGGACGCCAGTCGCGGATGCCGTCGCCGGAGATGCGCATCAGAAGGACGTGCGCAGTGGAACCGACGAGGCGCTGTTGCAGATCGCGGCGCATTCCGTTGGTGATGGCCAGCGCGATGATGAGCGAGGCCACGCCCGCGGCCACGCCGATGACGGAGATGGCGGTGATGACGCCGACGACGGCCTGGCGGCGCTTGGCCCGCAGATACCGCGCCGCAATGAAGAGTTCAAATCGCATCCGTATCTAGGGTACTATCACGTCGCTCTGCGAGATAAAGGAATGGATGCAGCAGATGCAAGGAGCTGCCGATGCATAGAAAAGAGGCGGAGCCGAAGCTCCACCGCATTCCCTGCCCGTAACCCATATTTTTAACACTTTGAGCGAAATACTGGGATTCTTCCCCTTCGGCAAGCTCAGGGTTAGGATGACAATTCATTTACCTCTACACAAATTGCGAAAGAGCTTTAAAGTCAGGCCCATTTACAGCAGGGACTTATGCAGGGGGTAATGGAGTAGTTACTGCGCACTTAGTTAGTATTGTGGCAAGGACGTTTGTCCAGGATTGCTTCCACGAATGGTGCATTATAGAGAGGCTTATGGAAGAGCCGGAATCAAAGTTGAATGGACGCGGCACAGCGGGCGGAGGCAATTCGCCGCGGGAAGGCGCGCCCGCGGAGGCGGCGCCGAGCGAGCAGGAAGGGCTGAACGCCGAGGAAGCTGCCGAGGCGCAGGAGACGGTGCAGGAGTTCATGGCCGTGGCCGCGCAGCAGAATGTGGCGGCAGGCGAGGCTGTGCCGGAGCGGCGCAACCATCCCGGGCCGTACATTGCGTTCGACCATGTCTCCATCTCCTTTGACGACCTGGTGGTGCTGGACGACGTGAGCTTCTCCGTACTGCCGGGCGAGACGCTGTGCATTCTGGGACGCTCTGGCGTGGGGAAGTCTGTTGCGCTGAAGATCCTGATGGGCTTTCTGAAGCCGGACACGGGGCGCGTGCTGGTGGCCGGTGAGGACATATCGCACTTCAACGAGCGGGAGATGCAGGCGGTGCGGCGCAAGGTGACGATGGTCTTTCAGAACGGAGCACTGTTCGATTCCATCAGCGTGGGCGAGAATGTGGCGTTTCCGCTGCGCGAGCGGGGCGACATGGCCGAGGACCAGATCCAGCAGATAGTGCGGGGAATGCTGGAGATGGTGGGCGTGGCCGGGATGGAGGAGATGCTGCCGAGCGATCTCTCGACCGGGATGAAGCGCTCGGTGGCCATAGCGCGGGCGCTGGCCAGCCAGCCCGAGGCCATCCTCTACGACGAACCGACCACGATGGTGGACCCGCTGATGGGACATCTGCTGGGCGAGTTGATTGAACGGCTCAAGACGCAACTGCATCTGACCAGCATCGTGGTCAGCCACGACATGCGCTTCGCGAGCAAGCTGGCCGACCGGATTGTGTTTCTCCATCAGGGGAAGGCGCGCTTCTTCGGCACGGTGGAAGAGATGGATAGAAGCGACGACCCTGTACTTAAGGAATTTCTAACTCTAGACGAGCTTGTTCTGCCCGTGTAGGTATACAACCTTTGAGTCATCGTTTACCGGGAAGCGATGCAAATTTGGTTGATTATCTTTTTATTTTCAGTATTATGAGAGGAATACGGGTGATACGCGGGCCTCGGCGTATTACTCCGATGTAGCGATATAGGGCATTAATTTGTATTCAATTTTGTCCTACCCAGAGAGTAGGGTGAACATTAGTATTTTGTAAGTTTAGTTGGGCCTATCGGCATGGGATGCTTTTGACGCGTGAAGATGCGCGTTGATGGAGTGAGAGGCAGATTGGCTATGGCAACACCTGATTACTTGAACCAGGCAATTCTCCCAGGACGAAGTTGGACAGCTACTGATGGAAGTCCATCCGTGCGCGCAGGGATGTTTCATCGTCCCTCGGTCAACAGCCTGATCTGGGCTGTGTTGGATTTTGCGACCGTGGCGATCTCCATGCTGATTGCGCTGCGTGTTCGCGACAGAGTTCCCGGCGGGGTGCATATCATCTCGCAGCCTGCATACCTGCTGCATATTACGTCGCCGCACATGCTGGAATTTATCGGATGGTATGGTGTGCTGCTGATTGTGGTCGCGCGATCCTATGGGCTGTACGAATCTATACTGAAACGCAGCGGTCTGCACGAGCAGCGTCTGGCGGTGCATGCGACGCTGACCTCCGGGCTTCTGCTGTGCGGCACGCTATATTTGGCCCGTGCCGTGGTGGTCTCGCGGATCGTTGTTGTGCTGACGGTGATCTTCACTACGGTTCTTCTTTGCGCGCGGCGCGCCATATGGCGCCACATGGTCTACCGGCGCTATCGCGAGGGGCTGGAGACACGCAATGTACTGATCGTCGGCGCGGGCCGCGTTGCCCACGCGCTGCGCTACCATCTGGAGAGCTTGCGCCACCTCGGATTCCACTTCAAGGGTTTCATTGCGCTCAACGAACAGGAGGCTGAATCTGGCGATGCGGACGTGATCGGCGACGTACGCAACTGCCTTTCGCTGGCCCGCTCGCTATTTGTCGACGAGATATTCTTCTCTGAGCCCACGGAGAAGCAACTGGTGATCGGCATTGTGGAAGAGGCGCGCGGGTACGGCATAGACGTGCGCGTTGTGCCCGACCTCTACGACGGCCTGGCATGGGCGGCGCCGGTGGAGTATATCGGACAGTTTCCCACCATTCCGCTGCACTGCCGCGCCCTTCCCGCGGGGGCCTTCCTGCTCAAGCGCGCGTTCGATGTGATGGGCGCCGCTTTCGCCCTGCTGCTGGGCTGGCCGTTTATGCTTCTTCTGATGGCCGCTATCAAGCTTGATTCCAAGGGGCCCATCTTCTACCGCGCGCAGCGGATTGGACGCAAGGGGCGCACCTTCACCTGCTACAAGTTCCGCACCATGTGCGACGGCGCGGACAAGCTACAGGAAGAGCTGGCCCACAAGAACGAGCGCGACGGCATCCTCTTCAAGATCGCCGACGATCCCCGCATCACGCGCGTCGGGCGCTTTCTGCGCAAGTATTCGCTCGACGAACTGCCGCAGTTCTGCAACGTGCTGCGCAGTGAGATGAGCATGGTGGGCCCGCGGCCGCCGGAGGGCTCGGAGGTGAAGCAGTACGACCTCTCACACCTGCGGCGGCTTGACGTTCTGCCAGGAATGACCGGCCTTTGGCAGGTTGAGGCGCGCCAGGACCCATCGTTCGACAGCTACATCTCACTGGACACAGCGTACGTTGAGAACTGGAGCCTGTGGCTCGACGTGAAGATACTGGTGCGCACCGTCGGCGTCGTCCTGAGCGGCACCGGTTCCTAAAGGCAGTTGCTGGTTGTGAGTTGCAGGTTGCGAAGTGCAGCCTATCTATCGGTGCGCCACTCTCCTTGGCGGTAGACTGGGATTGTCTCTTTTAACAACTAACGACCCGCAACTGACAACTATCTTATGAAGATTGCACTCGCACAGATCAACCCGACGGTTGGGGACTTTGCCGGAAACGCGCGGCTGGTTCTCGACTTCGCCGCTCGCGCCGGGGAGGCTGGCGCGGAGCTGGCGATATTTCCTGAACTCTGCATCTGCGGATACCCGCCGGCCGACCTGCTGGAGAAGCGGTCGTTTCTGGAGCGCGCACGCGAGGCGCTGGATGAGATTGCAGCCCACACCACCAGCGGGCCGGCGATTCTCTGCGGCGCCGTTCTCGCCACCGGCCCGGTGGATGGCAGGCCGTACGAAGGCAAGCACGCACGGAATATAGCCGCGCTGCTTACAGATGGGCGGGTCAGCTTCGTGCAGCAAAAAATGTTGTTGCCGTTCTATGACATCTTCGACGAGCAGCGCTACTTTGAGCCTGCTACGGAGCAGACCCTGACGGTGCTGAATGGGCAGCCGCTGGCCATCACCATCTGCGAGGACGCGTGGAACGACAAGGGTTTCTGGGAGCGACGCCTCTACCCGGTGGACCCGATCGACGAGTTGATGCATCAGTGGCGCACGCTGCCCGATCCGCTGGCCGTACATCCGCGCCTGGTGCTGAACATCTCCGCATCGCCCTTTTGGTGCGGCAAGCCGGTGCTACGGCGCAATATGCTCTCCGTGCTGGCGCGGCGGCACAACGCGATTGTGGCGATGGTCAATCAGGTGGGGGGAAACGACTCGCTGGTCTTCGACGGATCGTCGATTGCGATTGCTCCCAATGGCGAGGTTGTGGCGCAGGCCGCATCCTTCCGCGAAGACCTGATTGTCTTCGATACGGAGGCATTGGAGCCGCTGGCAACAAAGCTGCCGCAATCTGAATTCACATGCGATTGCGTATCCCATTGCACTTCCGGGTCCGGCGAATCCGGCGACACCGAAGACACCTGGAACGCACTCGTACTGGGCACGCGCGACTACGTGCGCAAGTGTGGATTTTCAAAGGCGCTGGTGGGACTCTCGGGGGGCATCGACTCAGCGCTGGTGGCGGCCATCGCGGTGGAGGCTCTGGGCGCGGAAAACGTTCTTGGAGTGGGAATGCCCAGCGAGTTCTCTTCGACCGGATCGATCGACGACGCGCGCACGCTGACGGTGAACCTGGGCATACGCTACGAGCTGGTCGCCATCCACGATGTCTTTACGCAATATCAGAGAACGCTGGAGCCGCTGTTCGCGGGGACGCCGTTTGGACTGGCGGAGGAGAACCTGCAGTCGCGCATTCGCGGCGCGCTGCTGATGGCGATGTCGAACAAGTTTGGCGCGCTGGTGCTGACCACCGGCAACAAGAGCGAGATGTCCACCGGCTACTGCACGCTCTATGGAGATATGGTGGGCGCGCTGGCGGTGATTGGCGACGTATTCAAGACGCGGGTGTATGCGCTGAGCCGCTACGCCAACCGCGAGCGGGAGGTGATTCCGCGGGCAACGATCGAAAAGCCGCCTTCGGCCGAACTGCGTCCCGGACAGCGCGACACCGACTCGCTGCCGCCCTACGAGATACTCGACCCGATTCTGGAGGCTTATGTGGAGCGCTACGCCTCCGTCGAGCAGATTGTCGCCGAGATGAAAACCGCCGGCCACCCGGTGGATCTCGCACTCGTACGCCGCGTTCTTCAGCTTGTGGAGCGCAGCGAGTACAAGCGCCAGCAGGCCGCGCCTGTGCTCAAGGTGACGCCAAAGTCGTTCGGCAACGGGCGGCGCTTTCCCATCGCGGTGAAGGTTGAACTGTAATCTGCAAAGTAGAAGCGCCGTCAAAGTAGAAGCCGTAATAGGCGTGCATTGCATCCCTACGGGCTGTTCCCGGTAGAATGATCAGGAACCGCACAAAGAACATGCAACACCAGAAGAAGGAAACCACATTGAAGAGCACCGATTCAGCTTTGCAGTCAGTTCCGGGTTGGATCCCGGCAGCAGCGCTCGCCATCATTTTCAGTCTGGGCACGGCCGTCGCATTTGCCCAGGCTGCGCCTGCCAATGCAGTGCAACAGAAGCCAGCGGCCGCGCCCTCCGCTCCCGCCGCGCAGGCGCCGTACCTTGCGCCGCCCACAGTGCCAATCGTGAATGCCGTGCCGGTCGATCCGCTGCCACCGGCAGACCCGAAGAACTTTACCGTCGCATCGCCTACGGTGGAGACGGTGAACGCCTTCCTCAACCAGGTGTGGGGTTATGATACCAACCGAGTGTGGCGCGTGATGGCCATATCGCCAACGATCGCGCCCAAAGTGACCAAGGTGATTGTCTATCTCACGACGAAGTCACCCGACGCGAAGACCCAGGTCGCGATCTTCTACGTTACCCCGGACGGCAATTACGTCATCGAGGGCGCAAGCCTGGTCTACTTCAGCGCAACTCCCTACGCCGCCACTCGGGATCTGCTCAAGGCACACGCCACAGGAGCCGCACGTGGCAGTGCCAGCAAGGACCTTATGCTGGTGGAGTTCGCCGACCTGCAGTGTCCGTACTGCAAGGTGGCGCAGACCACGATGGACCAGATCGTCAAGGACTTTCCCGCCGCGCGCGTTGTCTTCCAGCAATTCCCGCTGGTGGATATTCATTCCTCCGCCTTCAAGGCGGCGGCTTACGGCGTCTGCGCGCAGAAACAGTCGGACGATGCCTTCTTCAAGTACGCGGCGGGGGTCTTCGATACACAGCAAGCGCTGGCACCAACCACGGAAGATACGCTGCTGAGGGCCGCTGCCCAGCGCGCCGGACTGGATGGACTGGCCATCACCACCTGCGCCAACACGCAGGCCACCAAGGACATCGTCAACGCTGACATCAAGCTGGCTGTAGACGCTGGGATCGAACATACGCCCACGCTTGTGGTTAACGGACGCGCGATCCCACTCGACCTTCCTATGACTTGATCAAGCAGATCATCGTCTTCCAGGCCAAACTGGACGGGGTTGCCACCGGAGCCTCCGCCGATATTCTGGCACCCACACCGCCAGCGCCGCCTGCGCTGAACACGCTCCCCAAGTAGAGCGACACTGCACACGCGGATACCGCGTTTCCGGTTCGCATCGATGTCAGGGCCGCTCACGGAAGATTGTGGGCGGCTTTGTTTATGCAGCCAACGACACGATCTTGCGGCGTGGAGTGGATAAGACGCTGTGGTTCACGCGTGAGCGGCGTAGAGGAAGCGGAGAAGGAAGAGAACGGGTGGTGGCAGGTAGAGCATCCAGTGCGGGCGCTGGGTGGGCGCTGCTGGGATGCACGGTGAGCCCAGGCTTCGAGTTTGATGACTATGATGCAGGCGAGCGCGCGGAGCTTTGCACCGGGTGGGCGGAGTTCCGTCAGCGAATTTGCGAACTAAGGAAGGTCTGTACAAGTTCCAAACATTCCCTCGGTGGCTAAAGCCACGTTGAAAATTGGCTGTTTACGGAGGGACTAAAGTCCCGCCCTTTCAAACGGGGACTTATTCAGAGATTCCCTAACGCGTTTTGCGCATACGTCTCCACGCAAAGCCGGTTTTCGCTGTTGGTGTGGCTGTGTGGCTTTGTCCCACCTGGGGACGGTGTCTTCCGGGGAATAAAGCGAGCGGGGCACTCGTCGAACTCATGCTTTGTCCATTCCATCCGATAGAAAAATCAAAGCTCACATCGACTGAGAGTGGTTGGACGACACTCGCGGACTCGGGGCCTATTTGCAGCGCCACAGGAGAAAGATCAATATGAAGAACATCAAGCATGTGTTTGCCTCCTTCGTGAAGGATGAGTCGGGTCAGGACCTGATTGAATACGCGCTGGTTGCGGGTTTGATCGGACTGGGCGCGGTTGTCGCCATGACCGGACTTTCCGGCAAGATCAGTAGTGCCTTCAACACGGTTGGCAACAACCTCACCAATTCCATTTAGGGAATGTCTGCACAAGTCCTCAAGATTCCCTCCGGGGCTGAAGCCCGTCCCTTTCAAAACGTGGACTTGTGCAGAGATTTCTGAGTGAGACACCAGCGATGAGCCACGGGAACCCTGGAAGTGGAGATTGCGAACGGTGATGCGGTGCGATGCGACGTGCTGCGTCAGTGTTCTCCGCCAACATTGGCCCGCGCCGGTTTGTTCCGGGGCTGTCCATTCTTCTCTTCGCGGCGTCGCGACCTGGCTTGCATGACACGCACTGGTGTTTCCCATGGATATTCCTGATCAGCAACTGATGTTTCTCGGAGGATCTCTGCTGAGCGCCGGCATCGGGTCAGTCACGGACGTCCGTGAGCGCAGGATTCCAAACTACGTTACAGGCACGGCTGCCGTTGCCGGCCTTATGCTGCACGCGATCTTCGGCGGCTGGCGTGGACTGGAAGATTCAGCGCTTGCGGGAGTGATTGCCGGCGGCATCTTTCTGCTCTTTTATCTGGCTGGAGGCATGGGCGCGGGCGATGTGAAGCTGATGGCCGCGGTTGGATGTTTTGCCGGGCTGCCCGCGCTGGCTCTGGTGGTGATCTCAACCGCCATAGCGGGCGGGGTGTTTGCGCTTGCCGTCAGCATCTATCACGGACGGCTGCGCGAGACGCTACGCAACGTCGTGAATCTGCTTCAGCACCATGGGCGGCAGGGCCTGAAGGCACACTCGGATTTGAACTTGAGCAATGCGCGCACACTTCGACTGCCCTTTGCGCTGCCTATTGCGGCGGGATGTTTGTACACTCTCTGCACCCTGGCGTGGGAGGCGCGGCCATGAACTCGAAGCGCATCCTGATGGCCCTCACTCTTGCTCTGTTTGTCTCCGGCCTGTGTACATGGCTTGTCTCCAGGAAGTTGACCGCGACACCCACAGTGCAGAAGCAGCGGGACGCTATGTATGCGGCGCCGTCTCATGCGTTGCAGGCGGGCGAGGTCCTGAAGACTGAGGACCTCGAGCTCGTGACATGGTCGGGCAGCGATCCCATCGAGGGAGCGTTTTCGCAGACCGCAGGAGTGACTGGCCGCGAGGTCCTCTTTCCGCTGGCTAAAGGCCAGCCCATTCTGGACAACGACCTATCTGCCGCAGGAGCCGGCACCGGCCTTGCCAGCAAGATTCCGAACGGAATGCGCGCCATTGCGCTGCGCTCCGACGAGGTGGTTGGGGTTGCTGGATTTCTGGTTCCCGGCTCGCATCTCGACGTGCTGGTGACCTACCACTCTGAGATCTCGCCGGAGCCTGTGACGGCGACCGTTCTACAGAACGCGGTCGTTCTGGCTGCCGGCCACCAGATTGAACCAGATCCCTCGGGCAAGACATCGGACGTAACCGTGGTGACGTTATTGCTGACTCCAGAGCAGGCGGAGCGCGCGGTACTGGCAAGCACCCAGGGCGCGATCCACTTTGTTCTGCGCAATGGTGCGGACACAAGCATTAGCGGAGAGACGCCGATGCTGCTATCGCAACTCTCCGGCCATGCGGCCGCAGTGGCTCGCACCGTTGCCCGTTCGGCTGCTCAGGCAACTGCGCCTGTGCCGACAGCCCCGAAACATGAAGGGATCGAGACCATTCTTGGCGGCTCCGGCGACGCGCAATCCGCAGGAGCGCCGAATGGAGGAGCCAGACCATGAACCTTTGCACCTCACATCCGGCCAATCGTGGACGTGGAAGTAACTGCTCGAAGCGAGTCAACCTGGTACCCATGAGAGCGGGCCGAACCAAGCTGGGCCTTGTTGCCGCGCTTGCGTTCTTCGTGCTGGCCGGCTTCGGTGCATTCGATAGCGCTGCCGCGCAGAGCCTCGCTCTTCCGGTCAAGTTTTTCGCCCAGACGCAAAATGCGGCGCTTGTGCCGCCTGCCATCATCTCTTCGACTACCTCCGATCAACTGCATATCACGGTAGGCCGGTCCGTGATGCTGACCTCGGCCACGCCTCTGCGCCGCATTTATGTCGGCAATCCGGCCGTGCTACAGACCTACACCTCTGGGTCCAGCGAGATTGTACTAACGGCGAAGACGGCCGGCGTCAGCAGCATGGTGTTGTGGGACGATGCGGGCGGCCACCGCATGTACACGGTCAGTGCGGACATCGACCCCGATGCTCTGCGCGCCTCGTTTAATGCGGCTTTTCCTGTCTCCTCGATCCACGTCGAGACAGGCGAAGACAAGATTTTTCTTACCGGCTCGGTTGCCAGCGACGCTGCCAGCGACGCTGCGCTCAAGATGGCATCGCTGTATACGAAGGACGTGGTCAACTCGCTGGTTGTGGTTCCGGTGCATGGCAAGCAGGTGCAACTGAAGCTGCGCATTGTGGAGGTGGACCGCACGCGCATGGAGCAACTGGGTGTCAACATCTTCGCGGGGGGCCGAACCGCCCTTGCAACCTCAACCCAGCAGTTCAGTAGCACTGCCACCGGCAGCGGTTCCTCGCTCACCGTGAGCGATCCGCTCAACATTTTTCTATATAACGCCAAACTGAACGTTGGGCTCACCGTGAAGGACCTCGAACAGAAGCAGATTCTGCAGGTGCTGGCCGAGCCTACGCTGACCACGTTGAGCGGTCTGCCCGCGCACTTCCTCTCCGGCGGCGAATTTCCCTTTCCCGTGGTGCAGGGCGGGACCGCAAACTCTACAGCGGTCACCATCCAGTTTCGTCCGTACGGGGTGAAGGTCGAGTTCACACCGACGGTCAATCCCGACGGGTCGATCCGCATCAAACTCTCGCCCGAGGTGAGCACGCTGGACTATACCAACGCGGTCACGATCTCCGGCTTTACCATTCCAGCGCTCTCCACGCGCCAGACCGAGACCGAGGTGGAGATACAGAATGGGCAGAGCTTCATCGTCTCCGGCCTGCTGGACCACCGCACCACGGAGATCATGAGCAAGGTCCCGGGCATTGCGAGCGTACCCATACTGAGCGAACTCTTCCGATCGAAGAACTTCAACCACTCGGTTGTGGAACTGGTCATCATTGTCACCGCGACGGTGGTTGACCCTTTGACCGAGTCGCCGCTGACGGAGCCAGACCAGCCGAAGATGCCGGTGCCCAATCTCGACACCAATTCCTTTGACGGACGGGCACTCGACAAGTCCGAAGCGGGGAGTCCCGCGGCAGCGCAGACGCAACCCACAGCGCAAACAAAGCCAGAAGCTCAACGTCCAGCGCAATCCCAACCCCAGCAACCTGCGCCGCAGGCGCGGACGGACCAGCCATGATCCGCAGAACAAACACGACGGAGCATTCCACCCAGGCGATATTCAGCGTCTGCGCAGATGAGGATGTGGTGCAGGTGGCGACCTCCGCCTCGATGAATATTCCCGGGGCCTTGTTTGCGGGCGAGTTTCGCGACTACATCACGGCCGAGAAACGACCGCAGTTCTCTTCGTTGCTGAAGAATGCCGACTCGTGCGTGGCGCTCATCGATTTTGATCGCGACCCTGAACTGGCCATTGAGACCACCGATCGCCTGCACCAGATTTTTCTCAAGAAGATCGGCATCATCGGCGTCGGCGCCAGGCTGGATGCGGGAATTTTGCTGCGCGCCGTACGCAACGGGTGCGGCGAGTTTCTGACCAAGCCGGTCAGCCTGATCGATCTGATCGCATCACTCAACCGCTTCAACGAAGTGCTGGCCGTCGATCCGAGCGCGCAGAGCAGCGTAGGCCGCGTGATCTCGTTTTTTGGGGCGAAGGGCGGCGTCGGGACCACGATGCTGGCGGTCCATCTGGCCATATTTCTAGTTCGTCAGCACGGCAAGAAGGTACTGCTGATCGACCACAAGCAACAGCTTGGCCACGTTGCCCTGTACCTGGGGCTGAAGGACACGCAGTACCACTTTGAGGAGCTGTTGCGCAACGCCGACCGGTTGGATTCCGAGCTACTGAACGGATTTATTGTCCGCCACCGGAGCGGCCTCGATATCATCGCGTCGCCCGAGATGTCGGGGAGTCCGCACGAGGCCACGAGCGACGAGTTCGAGCGCGTGATGGACTTTCTGCGCCGCGAATACGACTTCGTACTCATCGACTCCTCGGCTTCATACCAG
>Ga0181529_10005085_pt1 | contig 13888 bp, 12 predicted proteins | sample PEATcosm2014_Bin_36_FD_119763 | JGI IMG/M metagenome (GOLD analysis project Ga0181529, IMG submission 119763) | Peatland microbial communities from MTU Mesocosm Facility, Houghton, MI, USA - PEATcosm2014_Bin10_30_metaG | ecosystem: Environmental > Terrestrial > Soil > Wetlands > Peat | place... | reverse complement strand
CGAGGAAGTCGCGTAGGCTCAGGCGGATCGCGTCCTCGTCCTCGACGAGCAGGATGAGGGCCTTACTCGGCATCCTTGGCTCTTGCCTTCTCGGCGAAATCTGAGACCGTCCCAGCGACCACGTCGAAATCCAGAGGCTTCGCGTAGAAGGCATCGGCTCCTTCGGCTAGCATGGCTTGCGCCTCCTCCGGTCTGTCGAGGCCGGTAATCGCGATAATGAATGGCTTGCCGAAACCGGGATCCTCTTTAATTCTACGACAAAGCGCGTGGCCGTCTATACCGGGAAGGTTGATATCGAGGATGACGAAGCCCGGCCGCTTCTCCGCGATCAGGCGCCCGGCCTCGAAGCCGTCGAAGGCCTGATGGACACTGAAGCCGGAGAGCTTCCGCTCGAACCATCGCTTGAGGAGGTCGTTGAGTTCAGCATCGTCGTCGACTACGAGGATCGAACTCCAATCGACGTCGTCCTTGAAGCGATCCTCGAGCCCGGGAGGGATGCGCATGCCTCGCGAGTCCAGAAAGCACAGAAGGTCCTCGGCGTAGATGCGGTACTGGCCGCCTGGAGTCGTGAAGGCCTTGAGGTAGCCATTGCGGATCCAGTTGATGGCTGTCTGATTGACGACACCGCAGAGGTGGGCGACTTCCAGCGCGGAAAAGATGCGGATTTTCTTGATGTTCTTCGCCATAGTACTTCCTGAACTGGAGAGAGCTTGGGACATTATAGCTATTATATCCATAATGTCAAAGACAAGTTAAGTGCGCGCTCTATTGATTTTTTGAACGCGAGTCCGTACCGTAACCGCCATGGAATTGATCGAAAGCGCTATCGCCGACCTCAAGGTCGACGAGGTAGCTGTCATGGACAAAGTTGCCTCCGAGCTGGGGATCAGGACGAGTCAGGTATCGGCAGTCGTCTCGCTCGCGGGGGAGGGCTGCACGATACCTTTTATCAGCCGCTACCGCAAGGAGAGGACGGGAAATCTGGACGAGGTTCAGGTCAGCGAGTCCATTCATAAATACGAGGCGGGCAAGGCCCTCGAGGAGCGAAGGCTCGAGGTAATCCGAGGCATCTTCGCCCTCGGGAAGCTCGACGAGGATCTCTACTCGAGCCTCGGCAGGGCGACGACTCTCACCGAGATCGAGGACATTTGGACGCCCTTCAAGAAGAAGAAGAAAACGAGAGGCATGCTCGCGCTCGAGCGCGGTCTTGGGCCCCTGGCCGAGCTGATGGCAAGCGCGGACGAGGCCGCCGTCGACGAAGCGGCGCCCTCCTTCGTCCGAGAGGTGCCTGAGAATCCCGAGCTCGGTGTGCCGACCGCGCGCGAGGCGGTCCAAGGGGCCATGGATATCATCGCCGAGCGTCTCTCCCAGGACCCGGACAATCGCGCTGCGGTGAAGCGCTTCTATGTCTCGGGCGGACACCTCAAGGTGAAGGGCGTCGGCGACGAGGCCGCGAAGGCCGCTTCAACCTACCAGATGTACTGGGACTATGCCGAGCCATTATCCGATCTCAAGCCCCATCGAGTCCTCGCCATCAACCGCGGCGAACGGGAGGGCGCCCTCGAGACCCGGATAGAGGTCGACGAGGACGGGGCCGTCGCCCTGCTGCTGGCGCGCGTCAAGACATACAACCGCTATCACCGAGAGGCGATCGATGACGGGCTCCGGCGCCTTCTCGGGCCGGCCGTGCTCAGGGAGATTCGCTCCGAGGCCACCGAGCGCTCCGAAGGCCACGGCATCGAGATTTTCTCGGAGAACCTGCGCAACCTCCTCATGCAGCCGCCCATCAAGGGCACGCGCGTGCTTGGCGTCGACCCCGGCATCCGGACTGGGACCAAGTGCGTAGCCCTCGACGAGACCGGTAAATTCCTCGACTATTTCCTCATATTCCAGGAGCGGGACCCCGAGGCCGCCAAGAAGGCCATCGCCGACTCTGTGCGCAAGCACTCGCTCAAACTGGTCGCAGTGGGCAACGGCACTGCCAGCCACGAGACCCAAGTGGTCGTGGCGGCGGCCATCGCCGAGTGCGGCCTCGACTGCGAGTTCACGGTCGTCGACGAAGATGGAGCATCGGTGTACTCGGCGAGCGACACGGCGAGGGAAGAGTTCCCGGAGCTCGATCTCACGGTCAGGGGCGCCATCTCGATCGGGCGCAGGATCCAGGATCCTCTCGCGGAGCTAGTGAAGATAGACCCGAAGTCCATCGGCGTGGGCCTCTACCAGCACGACGTCAACCAAAGGCGGCTCTCCGAGACCTTGGATGAGGTCGTGGCCTCGGTCGTCAACAACGTGGGCGTCAACTTGAACACCGCAAGCGCCTCCTTGCTCAAATACGTGTCCGGCATCAACGCGGGCACGGCGAGGAAGATCGTGAAGTTCCGCGAGGCATATGGCACTATCAAGGCTCGCGAGCAGCTGAAATCAGTCCCCGGCATGGGCGACAAGACATTTGAGCAGTGCGCGGGATTCCTCAAGATCCCGGATAGTCCCAACGCTCTCGACAACACCTGGGTGCATCCCGAGAACTACGCCCTCGCCGAGGAGCTGATGTCGATCGCGCGAACCGGGGATAGCCTGGCGAGAGAGCCAAAGGCCGCGCTCAAGGCGAAATACGCCGTGGGCGACACGACGATTGACGACATCCTCGCCGAGCTCCGCAAGCCGAACCGCGACCCGCGCGAAGGCTTCCCGAAGGCGGTGCTCCAGAAGGGCGTGGTCAAGTTCGAGGACCTGGCCGAAGGGATGAAGGTGACCGGCAAAGTCAAGAACGTCGTCGATTTCGGGGCCTTCGTCGAGATCGGCATTAAAGAGAGCGCTCTGATCCATATCTCCGAGATGTCCGACCGGTTTGTAAAGGATCCTCTGGAGGTTCTCAAGGTCGGGGATGTGCGTGAATTCCGAATCATCTCGATCGACCTGACGCGGAGGCGCATAGGCCTTTCTCTCAAGAGCGGCCGCGATGTCCCGCATGCAGGAGCTCCATCGGACGAGCAAAGACCGCGGCGCGTCGTGGTCTCCCGCAAGCCCGCCTCCGACCCGAGCGGGGGGGAAAGCCACGGGTCGGCGGCCTCAAAGCCCACGGCTCGCCCTGCCGCGCCTCGCCCAGCGCCTGGGCCCGGTCCGCGACGGGCCGCTGATACGCCCCGGCGGACCGCGGAACCGCCTAGGCGGCCGGTCGAGGACGACGGCATGACCTATAATCCTTTCGCCGAACTCCTAAAGAATCGGGGCAAATAAGGTGCTCTCGCCTCGGGATGGATTGACAGGAGCGCCAAAATAGGTAATAGAAAGTTACATGGAAAAACTGAAAGTCCATAGCGAATCTTTCCAGGTCTTCGTCGGCTGCGCCGGCGCTGCTCTTCAGGTCGGACTGGCGATCACGGACTACATCGAACCCGACGATGTCTCCTTCGGGCCAGTCTACGCGGCCTTCGCCCTCATCCTGCTCGCAAGCGCCCGCTATGCCTTTCTCGGACCAGCCCAGGCAGTGCTCTTCTTCGCTGTCTGTGGTTTGCAGACTGCCGATACGCTCAACCCCTTCTACGGCCTGGGATTCGCCGCCATCGCGGTCCTCGTGCTCTTCAGGCGGGGCAACTTCTCGACCCGGGGGACGATCAAGGCCGCAGGCGCGAGCGCCGTCGGGATCTCGCTCTTCGCCATCCCTATCCTGCTCTTGGGCAAGGGGGGGATGGCCTGGCTGCCTGTCTCGATCTGCGCGGCCATTTACACGGCACTCGTCTTTGGCCTCGCGCGCTCGGGCGAGCTCTCTTCCCTAGTCCCGAAAAAGCGCGTCCTCAGGCTCGCTGAATACAAGCTCTTGCCTCGCGAGATCCGTATCGTGAAAGCCAGGCTCGGAGGCCGCTCCGTCAAGGAATTGGCTTCGGACTTCGGCCTGGCCGAGTCGACTATCCGCAACGCCTTGTCCTTCTCCTATAGAAAGCTCAATATCGATGGCGCGGAGGATCTCATGACCCTGGGAGAGCGGTACCGCGTCGAGTAATCGGCCTTTGTCTCAGACCTGTTGAAAGACATCTTTCCTCGTGATAGCCTTTGTTCAGGATTTGAACGAAGAGCCAATTTTAGAGTTGTCCACTAAGCGCTCTAAGCAGATGTGGCAGTCCGACCCGCGGCGAGCAGGGACAAGGTTCTCGCCGCACACGGGAGGGCCACCCCTCCCGCTCGAAGTGCTATTACCATAGACGGATCCGATGAGACGCGCAGGATGGGTCTCGAGCCTCGTAGGGCTCGTCCGCCCTGCCGCTCGGCGCTCCCCGCCTGGCCGAGTGGCGCCCCGGCGCCGTTAGGAGAGAACGATGAATAAAACACTCTACACCGTCGGTCCCGTAGAGATGTTCCCCGATACTCTCGAGACAGGCGGAAAGCAGCTTCCGTATTTCCGCAACGAGGAATTTTCCGCTATCACTCTCGCCTGTGAGAAGGATATCCTTGCCCTCGCCGGGGCTCCGGAGGGAAGCCGCGCTCTCTTTCTGACCTGTTCGGGAACCGGCGGCATGGAGGCGGCGATCATCAATGTCCTCGATCGGGACAAGAAGGCGCTCTATCTCCGCGGCGGGACCTTTGGGGAGCGCTTCGGGGAGATCTGCGCCGACGTTGGCATGGATTGCGATCCCGTAAGCCTCGAGCCAGGGAAGGTCCTGCCCTCGGGAGCTCTCGCGGGGACTCGGCTCTCCGACTACGATGCCCTCCTCGTGAACGCTTGCGAGACCTCGACCGGAGTGCTCTACGATCTGGACGACCTCGGCAAGGCCTGCGCGAGGAGCGGCATCCTCTTCGTCGTCGACGCGATCAGCGCCTTTCTCTGCGATCGGATCGATATGTGCGCGATGGGTATCGACGTGCTTATCCTGGCATCGCAGAAGGCTTTGGCCCTCGCGCCGGGGCTCTCAGTCCTCGTCCTCTCGCCGCGCGCGCTCGAGCGGGCCGCGAAGGCGAGGCCAGGCAGCCACTATTTCGGGCTAGGACGCTACCTCCTGGACGGACTACGGGGCCAGACTCCCTTCACTCCAGCCGTCGGAACCATCCTGCAGATGCGCGCGCGGCTCGACGCCGTCGTACCCCTCGGGGCCGAGGCTCTCGTCCGGCGGGCAGGTACCCTGGCGCGGCACTTCCGCGAGTCGATAGGTGGCCTGCCCTTCGGCCTTTTCGCGGACAGGCCTTCCAATGCGCTTAGCGCGCTCTGTCCCCAGAACGGCCGATCGGCTTACTCGATTTACCAGAGACTCAAAGATGAGTACGATCTCGTCGTTACCCCGAACGGGGGCGCGCTTAGGGACCGCGTCTTCCGGGTAGGGCATATGGGCAACATGACGGAGGCTAAGCTCGACCTGGTGGCGGCCGCGCTCCGAGAGGTGGCGAGATGAAGGCTATCATTTTAGTGGCGGGACGCGGCACGAGGATCAGCAGGCATATCGGGGGCAAGCCGAAGTGCACCGTCCCCCTGGCCGAGGGGCTTTCCTTGATACGGTATTCGGTCGAGCTTCTGATCGATCGCGGCGTGCAGGATATTGTACTCGTCCTCGGCTACGGCGGCTCGGTGATCAAGGATGCTCTCTCAGGCCTGAAGGTCTCCTACCGCGAGAACCCGTTCTTCGACGTCACCAACAGCATCGCCTCTCTCTGGTTCGCGAGGGATTGCCTCGATGGCAAGGACCCCTGTGTGGTCATGAACGGCGATGTCTTCCTTTCCCCCGAGGCCCTCGACCTGGTGCTGGCAGAACGGCGCAACCCGGTAATGTTCTACGATACGAGCAGGAAGGCAGAGGCCGACTACAAGTTCTTTTGCGAAGGCGATCGCCTCGTGAAATACGGGAAGGAGCTCAGCCTCGAGGAGACCTCGGGCGAGTATATAGGCTGCGCGGTATTCCACGCCGATTACGCCAGCACCTTCAAGTCCCGGCTCGAGGACCTTGTCTCTACTCAGCGGCATTCGGCCTGGTGGGAGGACGTGCTCTATTCCATGGCCGACGAGAGCTCGATTTTCGTGAAGGACATCGTCGGGGCCTTCTGGGGAGAGGTCGACTTTATCGAGGACTACGAACGGATCATGGACTACTATAAGCGCATTCTTGGGGCCTCGGCGTTCGCGGTGGCGAAAGAGGCGGAATAGAAATAGGCTGCAGCAGGGTTTTGGACCGCGGCGATTTTTCAACCGTATGCCAAGGACTGGGCGTTTCAATGAAATTCGTCCTGTTCGGAGGTGTTTTCGGGCCCGGCAATTCGCCCGGGCGGCTTGAAAGTGCCTAGGCCCCGTGATAGGCTTGTTCAGTAATTGAACGATCGTGTTTCCGCTCGATCTATGTGCGGCGCGAATCGTTGAAAGAGGCTCGCGTCGCGAAGGAGAGCGTGTTTCGGCCGCATTCTTCCGTCCCTGCCCACACCCTGCGACCAAAACCGCGAAATTGCTTCGCGGAGGCCTTTCTTTCCCCTAAAGGATTCCTGAGCAGTATGATCCCAAAAAGCCTATCTGCCTTCAACGACAACGAATTATCCGTACTCCAAACCATCCACGAATCCGAGGGAACCGCGCAAAGACTGACTCAGCGCGAGATTTCCAGGAGGACTGGCATCTCCCTAGGCATGATCAACATCCTGCTCAGGAGACTGGCTGATCGTGGCTGGGTCATGTTGACCCGTGTCTCGGCCAAGACTATGTGCTACGCCCTGACCTCTGCGGGGATCGCCGAGCTCACGAGGCGGACCGCAGGCTATTTTCAGCGGGCCTCGAGGAGCGTCGAGCGCTATCGGGATCGACTGGAATCCTTCGCCATCGAGGCCAAGCGTAAGGGCGCGGGCACCGTGGTGCTGGTCGGCTCGAGCGAGATCGAATTCCTCCTGGAATATGTATGCGAGCGGCACGGCTTGATTTTTGTTCGCACGGCCGACCCCGATAAGTCCAAGAGCCTGGGACGGAAGGATGGCGTCGTCCTCTTGATCTCCGAGAGCTTCGACTCTTCCGTCTTCGAGGCCATGGTTCGCCCGCCGACCAACCTCGCATCGGTCCTCGCGGACGCGATTTCCCACTGAAAGCAAAGGAGCTTACATGACCGGACTCCGTCCGCTCGCGCGCGGCGCGAGCGCCATTATCCTGCTCCTCCTCTTGGGGGCGCTGGCCTTCGCGCAGGAAGGCCCCTTCGTGATCAAGGACGTCGATTTCCAGGTCAAGGGACGGACTCTCAGCTTTGTCCTCATGCAGAAGCTCAAGGTCGACGGGCCGGTTGTCGGAAGGAGCTTCGCCGACAAGGACGCGCTCGACACATACGTCGCCGATCGACGACAGATTCTGCTCGATACCCGGCTCTTCACATCGGTGGTCACCAGCCTCGATTTGAGCCCCAACGAGCCGGGGGGATCGAACGTGACCCTCCATTTCGCCATCGTCGATACCTGGAACATTGTCGCTCTGCCCAAGCCCGTCATCAGCTCGAATACGGGGGTTGACCTCTATATCAAAGGCAAGGACTACAACTTCCTGGGATCGATGCAGACATTGACCTTGGCTCCCGAGGTCAAATGGGACACGCATGGCAATTTCTCGGGAAGCGCGACGACTTCGTTCGGGGTCCCATTCGAGGCCTTGGGCGCGGACTGGGATATCGGTGTCAACGAGACCGCTCAATTTTGGAATTCCACGGCATCGCTTTCGGAAACGGCGATAAACCTGGTCTATAATGTTCCCGGCCTTTCTTTCCCGGCCTCGATCACCGCCAGTCAGGGATATAATTATTATGCCGACCTGCAGTATCCCGGCTATCCCGAGCCCGACCCCAACTTCCTCATCGACTCCCTCTCGGGCACCTTCCATTTGCCTACCGGACTATCGATGGGCAGTCTGGGCATGGTCTACTGGGACCCTAACCTGGTCGTAACCGAGAATTGGTGGCCGACCTCGGCGATGTACCTTTGGGGCCGGGCCGGTCCTTCCTTGTATTTCGCGAACACGCTTTCGACGGGAAGGATCGACTGGATCGGCAACATGAGGCAGAACGCGAGCCTCTCGCTCAAGACCCAGACCAACTACAATATCCAGACCAAGGATTTCATTCAGGATATCAGCCTTTCGGCCACCGAGACCTGGCACACCGCCGAGAAGATCGGATTTACGACCCAGGTGACCGCGCTGGCTCGGCCCCTTGGCGTCCTGCCCGAATCGCCGCCTCCGGTGACGACCGATATCACTGCGACAAACCTGAACTCGCTGGAATCGGCCAACGATACTTTGACTGGACTTGGCAGCTACCTCCGGGGCATCGTAGATAACCGGATATACGGCGACGCTGGCGTCTTCGCCGATTTCTCTGTGCCAATCAAGCTTTTTGATTTCCCGACCCACGTAATACTCAAAAAAGATTGGCTGGATTTCGAGCTTCAGGCCCAGCCTTTCGTCGACGTAGCCGCCGTGATGCCCTGGTGGGGAGCTACCTTCTCTTCGGTGGATTGGCGCCAGTGGCTTTGGGCCTCTGGGGGCCTGGAATTCCTTTTCTACCCAGTAGCGATGCGCAATTTCATCGTGCGCGCCAGTATAGGATGGGATCTCGTGAGCGTTTTCGAAAATCGCTCGCTGACCAAGCAGACCTGGGACGGGTCGAGCCCATACGAGTACTTTTTCGGCACTGGTCTTGCGTATTAGGCGGATGGGCGGGCTTTGCTTGGCGCTGGCCTCGAGCCGGGCGATCGCGGCCGCGGCGCTGCTCCTTGCCCTCGGTGAGGCGTCCGGCGCGCAGCCGGCCTTCGTCCTCGGGGACGCCGACAAGGCGCAGCTGGACTCGGGCCATGCTGTCATCCACGAGGTCAAGGAACCCCGTGATCTCTCGCTCAAGGCATCCGGGGCTATAGCCGACGAGCTCCGATCGCGCGTCGCGGCCTTGCGCCCCAACTACCTCTCGGAGGTGGTCTTTGCCGCTCCCCGGCGAGACGGAGCGATGGACGGCCTCGCAGCCGCACTCTCCGACGTGAAGGGCTACGTGGGGATCCGATACTGGTCGAAGCGGAACGAGACCTGGTACGACCTGTTCGATAAAATGGATGTCCGCTCGAGGACGAAGGCCGACGGCAGCGAGACGATCGAGACCTGGCAGCACATGGAGCCCTTCTCCGATTACGGCTGCCGCTATACCTGCCGCACATTGGTTCCGGCTCCGGGGGGCGAGAGCGAGCTCTTCTTCCTGTGCGAGAATACGACCTCCATCAGTTTTAACGGGATCTCCGCGGTGTCCGCGGGGAATATGGTCTGGATGCTCTATGCCTTCCCCGAAGGCGATAGGATACTGTTCTACGGCGTCGGCGCTGTTCGCGCATTCGACATGTTCGGAGTCATCCGGGACCGGCTTCAGGTCTCCTTTATGGGCAGGGTGGAGTCCTTCTTCATGTTCATGAGCGGAAAGCTCGGCGGCTAGCTGCCGCGGCGAGGAGAGTCGATGAAAAAGGCCCTCATCACGGGCATAACGGGCCAGGATGGATCGTACCTGGCCGAGCTGCTGCTGGAGAAAGGCTACGAGGTGCATGGGATCAAGCGCCGATCGTCCAGCTTCAACACCCAAAGGATAGACGGTATCTACCGGGACCGGCACGAGGCGGACGTCCGTCTCAAGCTTCACTACGGCGACCTCTGCGATGGCGCCAACCTTATCGGCCTGGTCAAGGAAGTCGAGCCCGACGAGATCTACAACCTTGGGGCGCAGAGCCACGTCAAGGTCTCCTTCGAGACCGCCGAGTACACGGCCAACACGGACGGCCTCGGGACACTGCGGCTTCTCGACGCGATCCGGGCCCTCGGCTTCGAGAAGAGCGCTCGGTTTTACCAGGCCTCGACGAGCGAGCTCTACGGCCTGGTGCGCGAGACTCCTCAGAGGGAGACGACCCCCTTCTACCCCCGCAGCCCCTACGCGGCCGCCAAGCTCTACGCCTACTGGATCACGGTAAACTACCGCGAGGCCTACGGCATTTTCGCCTGCAACGGGATACTCTTCAACCACGAGTCCCCGCGCCGGGGCGAGACCTTCGTCACGCGCAAGATCACGCGCGCCGCCTCTCGTATCAAGCACGGCCTCGAGACCAGGCTGTTCCTCGGCAACCTCGACTCCAAGCGCGACTGGGGCCACGCCAGAGACTACGTCGAGGGCATGTGGCGGATGCTCCAGCAGAGCGCGCCGGACGACTACGTTCTCGCGACCGGCCGCACGACAACGATCCGCGAGTTCGCCGAGATGGCCTTCCGCGAAGCGGGATTCGAGCTGCGCTGGGAAGGCTCAGGCCCCGAAGAAAAGGGCGTCGACGAGGCTTCCGGCGACGTCCTCGTCGAGGTCGATCCGGCCTACTACCGGCCCACCGAAGTGGAGTTCCTCCTAGGCGACGCGTCCAAGGCCAAGCTCAAGCTCGGTTGGGAGCCGCGCTGCGCCTTGGAGGAGCTCGTCAAGGACATGATGGCGAACGACCTGGCCGAGGCCGAACGGGACGCCCACATGAGGCGAAGCGGCTACACGACCTTCGACTACAAGGAATGAGGGCAGATGGACCAAGGCAGCAAGATTTTCATCGCAGGGCACCGAGGCCTCGTCGGATCGGCGATAGCGCGGAGTCTCGAGGCCCTCGGCTACCGCAACCTCGTGACGCGGTCCCACGCCGAGCTCGACCTGACTCGCCAGGACCAGACCGAGTCCTTCTTCGAGCGCGAGCGGCCCGAGTACGTGTTCCTGGCCGCCGCCACCGTGGGAGGGATCGGGGCGAACTCGAGCCGGCCCTCCGACTTCCTCTACGACAACATCATGATCGCCGCCAACGTGATCCGCGCCGCGCGGCTTTCGGGGGTCAAGAAGCTACTCAACCTCGGCTCGTCATGCATCTATCCCAAGATGGCCCCACAGCCCCTTAAGGAGGAGTACCTCCTCTCGGGACCCCTTGAGCCCACGAATGAGGGCTACGCTGTCGCGAAGATCGCTGCCATCCGTATGTGCAAGCACTCCAACGATCAATACGGGACGAACTACATCAGCGCCATGCCGACCAACCTTTACGGGATCGGCGACAACTACGACCCCGAGGGATCACACGTCATGCCGGCACTGATCCGAAAGTTCCACGAGGCCAAGACCTCGGGCGCCAAGGCCGTGCTGTGGGGCGACGGGAGCCCTCTTCGCGAATTCCTATACGCCGACGACTGCGCGGAGGCCTGCGTGATGCTGATGGAGAAGTGCGATTATTCGGACATTGGCGAGTTCATCAACCTCGGCTCGGGATCGGAGTTGACCATCCGCGAGCTCGCGCTCAAGGTGGCCCGCGCCGTGGGCTATGAGGGCGAGATCGAGTGGGACATGTCGAGGCCGAACGGAACTCCGCGCAAGACAATGGACAGCTCGAGGCTCTTCGCCTTGGGGTGGAAGCCGCGCGTCGGCCTCGACGAGGGCATCTCCGCAGCCTACGCCGACTTCCTCGCGCGCTACGCGCGCAGGAGCGCGGCATGAAGCGGGAATTGGCGGCCGACGAAGGCGAGTGGAGCTTTGTCATCCAACCCAAGCGGAAGTGGCTCGACTTCGACCTGAGGGAGTTGTACCACTATAGAGACCTCATCAAGCTCTTCGTCAACCGCGATTTCGTCACGGTCTACAAGCAGACGATCCTCGGTCCCCTCTGGTTTATTCTCAACCCGCTATTCTCGACCATCATGTACGTCTTCATTTTCGGAGGACTTGCGAAAATCCCGACTGACGGAGTGCCGCAGACGCTTTTCTACTACGGCGGATCGATGCTCTGGGGCTACTTTTCATCCTGCCTGACCAACGGCTCGGACATTTTCACGAGCAACTCGAGCCTCTTCGGGAAGGTCTACTTTCCGAGGCTCACCGTTCCCATCAGCAAGGTCTTCTCGAACCTGATCACGGTCGGCATCCAGTTCGCGACCCTCGTGATCTTCTATCTCTACTACGTCCTGACCGGTGCCCCGGTTCGGCCCGGCTGGTGGGTCCTGGCCTTCCCCCTCATACTGGCCCAGCTCGCGGCCCTCGGCATGGGCTTCGGCATGATCATCTCCTCGCTCACCACCAAGTACCGCGACCTTAGGCAGCTCGTGGTCTTCGGTGTGTCGCTGTGGATGTACGCGACCCCCATCGTCTATCCTCTGTCGCAGGTGCCAGAGAAATACCGCTGGATCATGATGGCGAACCCCGTGTCGGCGCCGATCGAGGCCAGCCGGGTTGGGTTCTATGGCGTCGGTTCCGTAGGCCCGGCCATGATGTGGGAGAGCATAGGCGTTACGGTCGTCGTCCTCATACTCGGCATGCTGCTGTTCAACCGCAACGAGCGAACCTTCGTAGACGTGGTCTAGCAAACGGCCCGATCAGCCCGTACGCCTTTGGAGAGTATCTTGAGCGACATAGCAATAAGCATCGAGCACCTGTCGAAATACTACCGGCTCGGAGTCATCAACAACGGGATGCTCTACAAGGACATCCAGAGCTGGATGGCCCGCAGGCTCGGCAGGCCCGATCCGCACGCCGAGATCGGCAGCGACCGATACTCTGATGCCGATGACGGCTTTTGGGCCCTCAAGGACCTCACGCTCGACGTGAAGCAGGGCGATCGTCTGGCCATCATCGGCCGGAACGGAGCCGGCAAGAGCACGCTCCTAAAGATCCTGTCGAGGATCACAGCGCCTACCGAAGGGATCGTGAAGATCCGCGGGAAGGTCGCCAGTCTCCTGGAGGTCGGTACCGGCTTCCATTCGGAGCTGACGGGCCGCGAAAACGTGTTCCTTAATGGCGCGATCATGGGAATGAAGAAGTACGAGATCGCGCGCAAGATGGACGAGATCGTCGACTTCAGCGGCATCGAGAACCACATCGACACCCCGGTCAAGCGATACTCGAGCGGGATGTACGTCCGGCTGGCCTTCTCCGTGGCGGCACACCTCGACAGCGACATCCTGATTGCCGATGAGGTGCTGGCAGTCGGCGACGCGAGCTTCCAGAAGAAGGCTCTGGGCAAGATGCAGGAGCTTAGCACGGGTAGCGGCAGGACTATACTCTTCGTCAGTCACCAGATGAACGCTGTGAAGAATTTGTGCAGCAGCGGCTTAGTGCTGGAGAAGGGCCGGATCAAGGAAAGGTCCGAAGACATCATTGAGGTTGTCAACTCATATCTCTATGGATTAGTCGACGGAAGCAAAGAATCGAATCGGCTCATATGGGACAATGACGGTAGTCTTTGTGACAAATATTTCACACCGATCTCGTTCGGGCTTCGGCGCATGGGTGGGGCGGAGAAAACTATCAACGCGTGGGAAAACCTGGTGTTGATCCTGGAATTCGAATGCGCTGAAGTTTCTCCTAATTTAACATATGAGTTTTATATTGTGAGCATGGACACGAACAACCCTGTTTTCTCATTTTCCCCTTTCTATACCATAGAGGGATATAAGCCGAAAATCGGCAAGAATAAGGTTTCCTGCAAGCTGCCGACAGATCTCCTCAATGACAAGCAGTACAGTATCGAACTACGGGCAAGCCTCTTCTGCGAACGTTGGATCCTGGAGCCAGGCAAGACCTCTCCGACTATCATCTTCACCGTCGGCAAGAAACGATCGTTGAACCCCTTTGTTCGCTACTCTGCGGAAGAGGTCGCCCCTGTAGTCGAATGGATGGATGAGGCTTGAGCTGGCTCGTTGTCACCAAAGGATTCGGGAATCACAGCAACCAGCTCCTGCAGAACGCTGGTTTCGAGTCCTTCTGTCTAGAGCATGGTATTAATTATTATAATCGAGCTGTCCGGGAGCTCAGGAAATATTTCTGTTGCTACCAAGGGCCTCTTCGGGAATCGGTCGCGGCAGCAAGAGGATGGTTCTTTTCCATAGCCTTCCCAGGAAAGCGATTCTCGTTTG
>Ga0181529_10005083_pt1 | contig 13893 bp, 11 predicted proteins | sample PEATcosm2014_Bin_36_FD_119763 | JGI IMG/M metagenome (GOLD analysis project Ga0181529, IMG submission 119763) | Peatland microbial communities from MTU Mesocosm Facility, Houghton, MI, USA - PEATcosm2014_Bin10_30_metaG | ecosystem: Environmental > Terrestrial > Soil > Wetlands > Peat | place... | reverse complement strand
GCCCGGTGACGAGCTGGAAGGGTCTTGTGGCGATCTCCTGCCCCGCGCCGGCGACGCCGATGACGACGGATTTGCCCCAGCCGCGATGCGAGGCCTCCAGCGCCTGGCGCATGACCTTGACGTCGCCGGTGCAGTCGAACGTGTAGTCGGCCCCGCCGATCGCGTCGGCCCCGCGTTTGGTCAGGTTGACGAGATAAGCAACCAGGTCGGCGCCGACTTCGGCTGGGTTGACGAAATGCGTCATGCCGAATCGTTCGCCCCACGCTTTCTTGGCGGGGTTGAGGTCGACGCCGATGATCATGTCGGCGCCGGCGAGGCGCAGCCCCTGGATCACGTTGAGGCCGATGCCGCCGAGCCCGAAGACGATGGCCGTCGATCCGGCCTCGACCTTCGCCGTGTTGATGACGGCGCCGACGCCCGTCGTCACGCCGCAGCCGATGTAGCAGATCTTGTCGAACGGCGCGGCCGGGTTGACCTTGGCGACGGCGATCTCGGGCAGCACCGTGTAATTGGCGAAGGTCGAGCAGCCCATGTAGTGGCGGATCGTCTTGCCGCCGATCGAGAAGCGCGACGTGCCGTCCGGCATGACGCCCTGCCCCTGTGTGGCGCGGATCGCCGTGCAGAGATTGGTCTTGCGCGACAGGCAGGACGGGCACTCGCGGCATTCCGGCGTGTAGAGCGGGATGACGTGGTCGCCCGCCTTCACCGACGTGACGCCCGACCCGACGTCGACCACGACGCCCGCCCCTTCATGGCCGAGGATCGCCGGGAACAGCCCCTCCGGATCGGCGCCCGACAGCGTGAAGTCGTCGGTGTGGCAGATGCCGGTGGCCTTGATCTCGACCAGAACCTCGCCGGCCTTCGGGCCGTCGAGCTGGACGGTCATCACTTCGAGCGGCTTTCCCGCTTCCATCGCGACTGCGGCGCGAACGTCCATGACGAACCGTCTCCCGTCTCAGGTTGCTGCTTGGCGATCGTACGAGCGAGACCGCGCCCCACGTTAGCCGATCGCGGCGCTGTCGGGGAGAGCGCGCCGCCTTCTTCTTCGCGGCCAGCTTTCGATTTATATGGGGCTCTCCGTTTGTCAGCAGCCCTGCGAAGCGCATGGAGAGTCGCGAATGGCGAAACCGAAATACGCCGCCTACGAAGCCGCCGCCCCTTACTTCAATTTGGTTCGCGGAGCGCTCGGCGATCTTGTCGACGGCGAGCATTTCTTCGACGCGGTCGCTGACGACGTCGTCTACGAGGTCCTTTACGACCTCCCCGGCTGGCCGCGAACCATCAACGGGCGGGCCGACCTGATGGCCGCGTTCGGCGGCTACGTCGAGGCCATCGCGCTGCAGTCCGCCGACAAGTTGATCGCCCACAAGGCGGACGACGGCCGCGTCGTCGTCATCGAATACGAGGTTCACGGAACCATCCTCGCGACGCGCGTCAAGTACGACAATCGCTTCTGCTCGATCATCAAGATTGGGAAGCGGAAAATCACGCATTGGCGCGACTACATGGATTCGCTCGCGGCCTGGAACGCCATGGCGGCGGGCCCGCGCTGACAAGCCGGAACTTCGAGGGAACAGGAAGCCGCGCCGCGACCGGCCGCTGCCGCCTCGTTTGCGAGTCTTGTTCACGCCGACGAAAGGCGCCTCGATCCGCCTCGCGATGGCGCGCGCCCCGGCGACGCCCCGCCGGGCCGCCATGAGATCGACGGCGCGGCGGATCGGACGACGAACGGTTCGTTTCTCGTCGATACGCGTCAGGCCGAATGTCCGCCCGGCAATCACAAGCGCACGCTCGTCGCCTGCGCTCGCCGACCATCTCGACGGCTGAAGCGCATGGCATGGGAATCTACGCGAACCTCATCCTGAGCCGCCCGCGCGAGCGGGCGAGTCGAAGGATGATCCGGCGTGCGCCAGCCTAAGAGCGAGTTGGAGCGTCCTTCGAGGTCGCTTCGCGGCGCCTCAGGACGAGGAGCGCGGGCGGCAAGCGATTCCAATCAAGCGCCGAACGCTCTCATTCCCGGTCGGAGAGATTGGGGACGACGAAACCGGAGACCCGGCGCCTGCAGAAGAAAGCGGCGCCTGTCGGCTCGCTGATGAATCGGGCAGGCGTTTGCGTTGGGGGCTGCCAGCGCCGATCTCGTCGTCGCACGCACCATGCCGGCGCCGCTTTGCGTTAGGCTTACGCCAATCGGTCAAATGCTGAGGCGACGCGACCGCAAGCAAAGATGTCGCAGCCGCCGGCGCCCATCCGGCGCTTCGCGCTGCGTTCTCCCGCAAGGCGAGAGGAAAAACCGCGCTTCGGCGGAAGGCGCCGTCGACCTGATGGCGGGGAACTTTCCGAAGCCGAGAGGCTGTCAAGGGCGCGCCTCGAGCGCACCGCCGCACGCGGACTCGCCCCTTGACAGCCTCTTGGCTTCGAAAGACGGGCAAGGCATGAGGTCGACGGCGGGGTGGGTCGGGGGAAAATAGTTCGCTCTCCGTCCAGTCGGCATTCAGCAATGCGTTTGAGCGGCCAGCCGTCTTTCGAATGCGTTACAGCGCGACCGGCGCCTTTACGCCACCGAATGGCCCCTTGAAAGCCCGCTCGATAATTACCAAATCCTTACCGCCCTTCGGAAATGGCCGGAGGGTTGGACCGTTGAGACTGTCAAGTTCGTTCAGGATCGCCGGAGCGACCATGCTGATAAGCAGGATCGCAACGCGCGCCAGGTCGAATGCGACGCTGAGCATTGCTCGGACCTCCTCGGTACGATTGTACCACCTTGCGTTTTCTAGGCCCGTGCTGGGGGGCGTTCTTATCGCGACATTGGACGTTTATTCCGGCAGATGGTGGTGTGCGTTCGGGGGACGCCCGGCTTCGGCCGGAGCCCAGGGTCAGGGCCAGTCCCCCGAACTCTGCAATATGGCGGGAGGGCGGCTTGACGGCAGAGTGGTTCAAACCGCGACCATATAAGCATTTTGACCTTCCAGTTGACGAATCTTTTGCCGCGAAGGTGGTAGATCCGAGCTTTGTTTCGCGGCATGCGTTTTCGCCGTTGATACATTACGACAAAATCGACGTTCGTTATAAGAAAGATCCAAAGAGCGGCATTCGCAAGATCGTACGAAAACCGCGGCCGATTAAGTATGCCTCGCATCGAGATGCTTGTATACTTTCTTACTACTCTTATCTGCTGAGCCAGGCGCTTGCCTCACAATACGGCAAGCACGAGTTTGGCGAGAGCGTAATCGCATATCGAGCGCTTGGTAGATCAAACTATCACTTCTCGGCGGAAGCCCTCGCATTCGCTGTCTCAAACGCGCCTGTCATGATCCTAGCGTTCGACGTGACCGGCTTCTTCGACAACCTGGACCACGGCCTTCTCAAAAGACGTTTGAAGTCCGTCCTAAATGTGACAAGTCTCTCGTCCGATTGGCACAAAGTTCTGCGGTTCGTCACCCGGTTTCACTTTGTTCGTCTCGATGTGCTTCAAAGCCATCCAGTGTTTGGACCGCGCCACAAAGAAAAAGGGCTCAGGCGCATTGCGAGTGTCAAGGAACTGAAAGAGGCGTCAATCGCCTTCGAGCCGAACCCCGAAATCACAAAGGTCCTTGCTCGCGGTATTCCGCAAGGAACGCCGATCAGCGCCAGCCTATCCAATCTTTACATGATTGACTTCGATGCTGCGGCAGCCTCTTTCTGCAGCAAAATCGGCGCGCTCTACCGGCGGTATTCCGACGACATTCTGGTCATCTGTAAAGTGGAACAAGCGGGCGCAGCGGAGGCCGAAATCCTCCGACTGATCGCGGCGGAAAGGCTTGAAATCGCAGCCCACAAAACAGAAAAGACGCTGTTCAACAAAGGAGTTTCGACCATCCGCACATCGAAGGCCGCACAATATCTTGGGTTCACATTCGATGAAAGTGGTGCAGCAATCCGCGAAAGTTCACTTGCGCGACAGTGGCGAAAAATGCGTCGCGCGATCAAGCGAACACGGGCCGTAGCGATGATAAAGATCGCGGGCGGGAAATCTAATAAAGTGCATACAAAGCGCCTCTACCGACGTTTCACTTTCCTCAAAGTCAATAATGGGGATTCAATTAGGGCGCTTCGCAACTTCTCATCCTACGGTCGGCGCAGCGCGGAGGCGTTCGATAACAAAGTCAAGATACTTAGTCAAATAAGGCGCTTTGAGAACGCTGCACTTAGAGAACTTGCCGAATTGAAGAAGATCTGGCTTCCGCCTCCTCCCGCAACGCCTTAATTAGGCACCACCAGATCTAGGATTACAGTGATATGCTCGCCTTTGTCGGCACGCGATTCTGAACTACGCATTCAATAGGCGATTCCTGACTCCCGCCATTGCGTCGCGCGCGCGAGATGGCGCCTAGCCGCTTGAAATTGCCCGCCTGCGCAACGGACTTGTCGCGCCTCTCCGCCGGCGGCGCGGTCTCGCTCTCACCCCCGTGGCGCAATGCACGGCATCGGCCAAGACGGCGGCGTTTTTCCTCGCAACCTCTTGATATCGCCCCGGCGCGCCGGAAAACGGCGCCCGCTCGGCGCGACCCTCATCCGGCCGGCTTCGCCGGCCACCTTCTCCCGCAAGGGGAGAAGGTTCCGCCCCCTCAGAACCCCCTCGCCTTCAGCGCCGCGCCGATCTCCTCCAGCGTCGCAGGGTCTTCGATCGTCGCCGGCATCGACCAGGGGTCGTGGTCGGCGATCTTCTTCATCGTGCCGCGCAGGATCTTGCCGGAGCGGGTCTTGGGCAGGCGCTGGACGACCAGCGCCAGCTTGAACGCCGCGACCGGGCCGATCTTCTCGCGCACCAGCGCGACGACCTCGCGCTCGATGTCGCGATGCGGCCGGTCGACGCCGGACTTCAGCACGATGAAGCCGCACGGCTGCTCGCCCTTGATCTCGTCCTTGACGCCGAGCACGGCGCATTCGGCGACCGCCGGATGCGAGGCGACGACCTCCTCCATGCCGCCGGTCGACAGGCGGTGGCCGGCGACGTTGATGATGTCGTCGGTGCGGCCGAGGATGGTCAGATAGCCGTCGGCGTCCTTGAAACCGGCGTCGGAGGTCTTGTAGTAGCCGGGAAAGTCCCTGAGGTAGCCGGCGCGCATACGCTCTTCGTTGCGATGGAGCGTGGTCAGGCAGCCGGGCGGCAGCGGCAGCTTGACGACGATCGAGCCCATCGTCCCGGCCGGGACGGGATGGCAGCCCTCGTCGACGATCTCGACCGCGTAGCCCGGCATCGGCACGGTCGGCGAGCCGCGCTTGATCGGCAACAGGCCGAGGCCGACCGGATTAGCGGCGATCGCCCAGCCGGTTTCGGTCTGCCACCAGTGATCGACCACCGGAACCTTGAGCACGTGCTCGGCCCAGGCGACGGTGTCGGGATCGGCGCGCTCGCCGGCGAGGAACAGGGTGCGCAGCGAGGCGATCGAATAAGGCTGCAGCAGATTGGCGTGCGGGTCCTCCTTGCGCACCGCGCGCAAAGCGGTCGGCGCGGTGAAGAAGGCCGAAACCTTGTATTCCTCGACCACGCGCCAGAACGCGCCGGCGTCGGGCGTGCCGATCGGCTTGCCCTCGTAGAGGATGGTCGCGCAGCCGTGCAGCAGCGGCGCGTAGACGATGTAGGAATGGCCGACGACCCAGCCGACGTCGGAGGCGGCCCAGTAGGTCTCGCCCGGCTCGACGCCGTAGATCGCGCTCATTGTCCATTTCAGCGCGACGCAATAGCCGCCCGTGTCGCGCACGACCCCCTTCGGCGTTCCGGTCGTCCCCGAGGTGTAGAGGATGTAAAGCGGGTCGGTGGCGGCGAGTTCGACGCAAGGCGCGCGCTTGCCCGCCGCGCGCGTCGCGGCGATGAGCGCCGCCCAGTCGCGATCGCGATCGGCGAACATCTTGCCTTCGAGCTGCGGTCGCTGGAAGACGACGCAGGTCTGCGGCTTGTGCCGCGCGAGGCCGATCGCGAGATCGAGCAGCGGCTTGTATTCGACCAGGCGGCCCGGCTCGACGCCGCAGCTCGCCGTCAGCACCAGCTTGGGCTCGGCGTCGTCGATGCGGGTGGCGAGCTCCTTGGCGGCGAAGCCGCCGAACACCACCGAATGGACCGCGCCGATGCGCGCGCAGGCGAGCATGGCGAACAAAGCCTCGGGGATCATCGGCATGTAGACGATGACGCGGTCGCCCTTGCCGATTCCGAGATCGACCAGCGCCGCGGCGAGCGTCGCGACCTCGTCCTGCAGTTCACAATAAGTTATGCGCCGCTTCGCATGCGCAACCGGGCTGTCGTAATAGATCGCCGCCTGGTCGCCGCGGCCGGCGGCGACGTGGCGATCGACGGCGTTGAAGCAGGCGTTCAGCGTCGCGTCGGGAAACCACCGGCCGTAGACGCCGGCTTCAGCGTCGAAGATCGTCTTCGGCGGGCGGATCCAGTCGATCCCCTCGGCCGCCTTGGCCCAGAACCCAAGCGGATCGGCGCGCCACTGCGCGTAAGTCTCGCCGTAGCGGCTGCCCATCGTTTCGCTCCCGCCCGCTCCCGCCCGCGGCTTTTCGTCGTTTTCGGTCAGGACCTTGACGCGCCCGCCGGGCGAGCGCAATCCGCGTCGCGCTAACATTTAGGCGTACGACGAGCGATTGATGCTTTCTGATTTTCCCGGCAATCCGGTTTTCTATCTCGCGGCGATCCCGGCGGTGATCCTGCTCGGCCTGTCCAAGGGAGGCTTCTCCGGCTTGAGCTCGCTCGCCATGCCGCTGGTCGCGCTGGCGATCTCGCCGGTCAAGGCGGCGGCGATCGTGCTGCCGATCCTCATCGTCCAGGACTGGGTCAGCGTCTGGGCCTTCCGCCGCGACTGGGATTTGCGTAACCTCGCGATCCTCGCGCCGGCGGGGGCGGTCGGCGTCGCCGCGGGCTGGCTGATGGCGGCGCGGGTCGACGAACAGGCGGTGAGGCTGGCGGTCGGGCTGATCTCGGTCGGCTTCGTCGTCTTCATGCTGCTGCGCGACCGCCTCGCCTCTGGCGCGGCGACCCGAGCGACCGTCGCGCCTGGCCTGTTCTGGGGCGCCGTCGCCGGCTTCACCAGCTTCATAAGTCACGCCGGCGCGCCGCCGACGATGGTCTACATGCTGCCGCAGAAGCTGACGCCGCGGCTGTTCGCCGGCACCTCGGCGATCCTCTTCGCCATCATCAACCTGTTGAAGGTGGGGCCCTATTTCGCCCTCGGCCAGTTCAGCCGCGACAACCTCGCGGCCTCGGCGTCGCTGCTGCCGGTGGCGATCGCGTCGACCTTCGCCGGCGTCTGGCTGGTGCGGCGCGTATCGGCCGAGCGGTTCTACGCCGCGGTGCTGGCGCTGACCTTCATCGTCGGCGTCAAGCTGATCTGGGACGGCGGCTGGGGCCTGTGGGGGTAGCGCGAACTTAACCGCGGCGGGTCATAGAGAGCGTCCAATCCCTTCTCCCCGCTTGCCGGAAGAAGGTTAGGATGAGGGGCCGGGAGGGGAACCGCGCTGGCGCGGCCAATCGATAGGCCCCTCGCCCTGCCCTCTCCGCGCAAGCGGAGAGAACGGATTGTCGCGTCGCCTCGAGCTGAAGGCGGTCCGCTCTGAGAGCGGATAGACGGGAGAGGCGAAACGATGAGCGCAGGCGGCGACGACGCGATCGAGGCGGGAAGCCGGATCAGTCGGCAGATTCCGTCTTTCGCCGTGGTCGGCCTGATTGGCTATGTCGTCGACGCCGGCGTCACCTATCTCGGCGCCAAATACCTCGGCCTGTCGCCCGAGATCGCCCGCCCGCCGGGCTTTCTCATCGCGACTGTGGTCAATTTCGTCCTCAATCGCGCGATCACCTTCCGCCACGCCGAGGCGCCGCTGGTTCGCGCCTTCCTGCGCTATTGCCTGGTGGCGGCGGTGGGACTGGCGGTCAATTACGCCGCCTATTCGCTCTGCGTCGTCTTTTGGCCGCTGCTCGGTCTGACCGTGACGCCAGGAATTCTGCCGCTGTTCGTCGCCGCCGGCTGCGGCGCGGCGATGGTCGTCACCTTCGTCGGCTTCCGCTGGTTCGCGTTTCGCGCCTGAAGCGCGACAGCCTTCGTCGCGTTTGTCTGCCGGCCGCTACGGCGCCGGACATCGGTCGAACGGAGACATGGTCATGAAGCGGCTCACGCGAGGAATCGCCTTCGCCGTCGCGCTTTGCGCATCGACAGGCTTGGCGCAGACCCCTTCCGACGACTGCGCCTCGACCTATTATCGCGACAAGAGCGAGGCCTGCCTCAACGCGACGCTCGCCGCCCTGGGCGACGCCACGTCGGTCAAGCCGGAGATCAACGTCGCAATGGTCGGCTTCCTCGCCGGGGTGATCACGTCGACGCCGAAGATGGAGGCGAAGATTCTCGCCGCCGTCGGACCGCCGGCGATGAAGACGACGATCCTCATGGCGCTCGATCGCGCCGGCCGGAGCGAAGCGGCGCGCAGCTTCGCCCACGCCGAGAATCTGCAAACGGCGTTGGCCGAGGTCGAAAGCGAGCGGCCGCCGCGGCTCGGCGAGGTCAGGCCGCGGTCCGCAGCCGCCGACAACGAACTCTTGATCGGCGCGTTCATGGCGACCGGCGATCCGGCCTACATCAAGGCGATCCTCGGCAATTTTTCCGCTGCGGACGACGACCAGATTCGCGACGCCGTGCGCGTCGCCCTGATGCAAGCGCGCTTCGGCGAGCATGATCGACGCGGCGGCTACGGGCGGCTGGCTCGCGTCCTCTGCAGCAAGTATCAGTGCCGGCGCGAATTTTCGCCGTTCTCGCGCGTCATGACGCTCTCCTCCGCCTATTGGGCGCTCGCCTCGCTCGCCGCCAAAGACGAAACGATCCGCAAGATGGCCGGGGCCTTTCTCGACGCCGATCCGCGGGTCAAGGCGATCGAGCAGAACGAGCAGGACGCGTTCGCGGCTTATGTCGAGCGTCTCTCCGCCTGGACCGCAGCCAAGGACGACCCGGATTTGGCGGACAAAGCGAAGGCGGACGATGCGATCCTGTCGGGCTACGAAGACCTCGGCCCGACCCGCAATCTCCTGCACCCGTTCCTCGGAGGCAGGTAGGTCCAAATCTGAGAGATCCGGCGCGTGGAAGCGTCCGCCCCCTCGCGTCCGCGCGCCGTCGCGTTATGATGGCGCGGACCCTCGGGGAGCGCCGGCATGACGACTTCGCCTTACGACCTGGACCTCGATCGCAACCCCGCCAATTTCCAGCCGTTGACGCCGCTGACGCTGCTTGAGCGCGCGGCCCAGGTCTTCCCCGACCAACTGGCGATCGTCCACGGACCGCTGCGACGCAATTATCGCGACTTCTATGCGCGCTCGCGCCGACTCGGCTCGGCGCTCGCCAGGCGCGGCTTCGCGCGCGGCGACACGGTCGCCGTCATGCTCGCCAACACGCCGGCGATGCTCGAATGTCACTACGGCGCGCCAATGTGCGGGGCGGTGCTCAACACCCTCAACACCCGCCTCGACGCGGCGGCGATCGCCTTCATGCTCGACCATGGCGAGGCCAAGGTTTTCATCGTCGACCGCGAGTTCTCCGCGGTGGCGACGGCGGCGCAGAAGCTCGCCAAGGTCCGGCCGATGATCGTCGACTACGACGATCCCGAATATGACGGCCCCGGCGCGCTGCAAGGCGGGCTCGACTACGAGGCGCTGGTCGCCGAGGGCGACCCGGACTACGAATGGGTCCGGCCGCGCGACGAATGGGACGCAATCTCGCTCAACTACACCTCAGGCACCACCGGCGACCCCAAGGGGGTCGTCTATCACCACCGCGGCGCCAACCTGCTCGCGGTCGGCAACGTCGTCACCGCCGACATGGGCCGCCACCCGGTCTATCTGTGGACGCTGCCGATGTTCCATTGCAACGGCTGGTGCTTCCCGTGGTCGATCAGCGTCAAGGCGGGCGTCCACGTCTGCCTGCGCCAGGTGCGCGCCAAGGCGATGTACGACCTCATCGCCGAGCACCGCGTCACCCACCTCTGCGGCGCGCCGATCGTCATGTCGGTGCTGCTCAACGCGGGCCCGGAGGAAAAGCGGCCGTTGCCGCATCTGGTGCGCTTCTTCACCGCCGCCGCGCCGCCTCCCGCCGCGGTGTTGGCGGCGATGCGCAAAGCCGGCTTCGAGGTCACTCATCTCTACGGTCTCACCGAGACCTACGGCCCGGCGGTGGTCAACGACTGGAAGGACGAGTGGAACGCATTCGACGCGCCGACCCAGGCGGCGATGAAGTCGCGCCAGGGCGTGCGCTACCATGCGCTCGAGGCGCTCGACGTCATCGATCCCGAGACGATGCAAAGCGTCCCCACCGACGGCGAGACGATGGGCGAGGTGATGTTCCGCGGCAATGTGGTGATGAAGGGCTACCTCAAGAACAAGGCCTCAAGCGACAGGGCGTTCGCCGGCGGCTGGTTCCATTCCGGCGACCTCGGCGTCAAGCACCCCGACGGCTACATCCAGCTCAAGGACCGTTCCAAGGACATCATCATCTCCGGCGGCGAGAACATCTCGTCGATCGAGGTCGAGGACGCCTTGTTCCAGCATCCGAGCGTTCAGCTCGCCGCGGTGGTGGCGGCGCCCGACGGCAAATGGGGCGAGACGCCCTGCGCCTTCGTCGAGCTGAAGCCCGGCCACAGCGCCACCGAGGACGAGCTGATCGCCTGGTGCCGCACGCGGCTCGCCCACTATAAATGCCCGCGACATGTCGTGTTCGCCGAGATCCCCAAGACCTCGACCGGCAAGGTCCAGAAGTTCGCCTTGCGCGCGCGGGCGCGCGCGGCCGCGTCACCATGACCGCCGGCCGCCAATCGGGCTGGCCGCCGCACTGCCGCGCCGCGCTGGCCCGCGCGCTCAGACTCGCTTCGCGCCAGTTTCCGCGCGCCGGCGAGGACGAGGCGACGCGCGTCCACGACGTGCGCAAGACGCTGAAAGGCGCAGCGGGCCTCGCCCGTCTGTTCACCCAGCTCGTCGGCGCGCCGGCCGAGGCGACGCTGGAAGCGATCAACGCCGCCCGGCGCAAGGTCGGCCGGGCGCGCGATCTCGACATCCTGCCCGGCGTGATCGCCTCGCTCGATCTGCCCGCCGAGTCGCGCGACGCGTTGATCGCCGCAATCGCCGAGCAGCGCGAGGCGGAGCGACTCGCCCATCACGACATCGACGTCAGCGGCCTCGCCGCCGAGCTGCGCGCGCTCGCCGATTCGGTCGAAGCATGGGACGTCGAGGCGGCGGGCGCGACGCCGCTGATCGCCGCGCTCCGGCGCACCTATCGTTCGGCCAGGCGGCGCGGCGACGCGGCTTTGCCGGGCGGCCTCCCGCGCGAATTGCATGCGACGAGGGTCCGGGTCGTCGACCTCGTCTATCAGCTCGGCGTGTTCGAGCCGGCCTGGCCGGCGATGATACGTGCGACGATGCGCGAGCTGCAGCGGCTGCGCACGGCGCTCGGCGATCACAACGATCTTTCCGTGCTCGCCGAATTCGCCGCCGCGCGCCCCGAGCTGACGCCGGAGCAGAAGGTCGCCGTCGCCGTGCTGATCGCCAAGCGGCGGCGGCCGTTGGCGCGCCGCGCCGCACAGCTCTACGCGCGCCTGTTCGCCGAGCGGCCGTCGGCCTTCGAACGCCGGCTCGCCGCGACCATCGAAAACCCGCGCCGCAAGCCGCCGGCGCACAGAGCGCCGCGCGCGCCCCGCCCCGCCGCGGCGACGGAAGCGCCACCGGCCGGTCCCGGCGGCGGGACGGCTCACATCCCGTAGACGACGCGATTGTTCTTGCGCCAGCGATTGAGCGCGTCTCCGGCTTGGCCGAGATAGTCGGGATTCTGGCTGGCGACGATTGCCTCGAGCGCCGCGGTCGCTTTTTCCGGCGCGATGCGCATGCAGGCGAGCGCGGCTTCGTAACGCATTGCGACCTTGTCGTTGTCGAGCAGCGGCAGCAGTCGCTCCAGCAGGCCGCGCGCCTTGAGCGCCCGCATCGCGTCAAGGATCTGGTGGACGATCGCGTTGCGGATGTCCATGTCCCTCGACTCGCCGATGCAGTCGAGGAACTGCGTCGCGTCTTCGCGCTCGCCCAGCTCTTCGAACCGCGCAACGAGCTCGTCGTCCGACAAGGTCTCGATCGGCGGGCCGAACGGCGGCTTCTGTCGCGCCAGCGCGCGCTGAGCGAGAACATCGCGCGTTTTCAGGCCGGCGTTCAGACCCGACCACGAGGCTCGAGCCCATTCTGGATCGACTGTGATGAGCTGGCCTGTCGCCCAGGCGCGAACGTCGAGGTTATCGTCTTCAAGCAGCAGCCGCACCGCCGCGACCGGCTCGCGCTTGACGATCGCCTTCGCCAGCGACCGCAGCTTCGCCACCTTGGCGTCTCGCTCCGGCGAACGGCTGATGCGCTCGGCGAGGTCGGACGACAACGCCTTCGGCCACTCCGAATAGAGGGTCGGCGTCGCCTTGGCCAATTCTACGAACATGTCCAGCAGCCGCGCTGTATCGAAGCCTTCGTAGCCGTCCGTGCTCATTGCAGCACTCCGAACAGACGCATGGCGTCCAAACCTGCTTGGAATTGATCGTCGAAATCCATCTCGCCGACGACGCGCCGCCGAATCCGGCCTGCCGGGTCGACCGGATCCTCGCCGTTGAAGTAACCAGTGATCAGCTCATGCTTCAGCCGCGGGACCCAAACGATGTTTCTGGGATCTTCGAGCGCCGCCCGGCCGAATTTCTCGATGAACGATGCGAGCGGCGACTTGGCGAGGTTGGCGGGATTCTGTTCAACGATGTGGTGTCGCTCGCAACCCAGCGGGAAACGGGTTGGCCGCTGGCGCAGTTCGTCGAGCGTCTTGGGTGGATCGAAACTCGCGTTCGTCCGATCGATTGTGCGTTGTTCGTCAGGGTTGGCCGGAGTCGACGAGAGCAGCTCGATCGCCGTTTCGATCGCAACCTTCAGCGCCAGATCGCTCCAGAGCACGAACCGGCCCGTTCGGGCCGCCGATCGGCCGGCGTCTTCCGTGGCAGTGCGGACAGCATCCAGCACATCTCGCCAAGTCCAGCCCAACAGTCGCCGCCCGCTGTCAGAATCAGCGGCCAATTCTGGGTTCGTCCCCGCGGCGTTAGTCGGGGCGTCCGAACTCGCGCCCCGAGAGCTCACGACTATTTCGGGATTCGTCACTCTGGCCTCGCGCGGCGTCGGCGGAGACGGCGCGTCGGTCGGGGCGAACCAGCCTGGGTTGGGAGGCGCGCCGAGGCGCGGATGTCTGTTCGGATCCCAATCGGCCTTCAGCAGCCCTTCGGCGGCCAGTTGCGCGGCGAGCACCGCTGAACCGCGCGGCGGCGCATCCTTGGTCAGCGCCGGCGGATCGGGAAAGCGCAGCAAAACAGCGCCGATCGAGGCGAGCGCAAGATCGCCGCGATCCAGCGCGCGCGCGACAGCCGCTAGCCGGCCTTGCTTCGCCGCGCTGTCAACCGGCAGGCCATACACTTCGGCGAGCGCCTCGTCGCGCGCGCAAACAGGACGCGGGCCCCAGCCGCCGCCGTCACTTGAGCGCGTGCGTCCCAACATTGGCGCGCCGCCAATGAAGAGACCGTCTGGGCCGCAACTTATCCCGCCCTCAGCGAGGCGAAAGAATCGCAAGTTCGCATGCAACGGCACGAACGCTAGCCATCTCTCTCATCACGATGGCCTATTAGAACAAAACATGAACACACGGTCAAGCAAATGTCCTCAACCGCGCCGGGTTTTGTAACGTCAAAGCAACTATCTTCCCTTACGGGTAACGCGCCTTGAGGTCGGCGGCGCGCTGGGCGTCGCGGTCGATGATGCAGGCGAGGCGCGGATCGCCGCCCTTGGCGCTCATGCCGGCCTCGAACGGCGCCACGTCCTGACATTCG
>Ga0181529_10005078_pt1 | contig 13900 bp, 12 predicted proteins | sample PEATcosm2014_Bin_36_FD_119763 | JGI IMG/M metagenome (GOLD analysis project Ga0181529, IMG submission 119763) | Peatland microbial communities from MTU Mesocosm Facility, Houghton, MI, USA - PEATcosm2014_Bin10_30_metaG | ecosystem: Environmental > Terrestrial > Soil > Wetlands > Peat | place... | reverse complement strand
CATCCACGCTGGAAACTTCCGCACGCTCGCTGACCGAGCGTTTGTCGACGCGCTTGAAGAAGGCGCAATCGCCTTCCTGCACGGTGGCGTCGTCGACCTGATCGATGAGCACGAGATCGCCTGCGGCGAATTTGGCGGCATTGGCCCCCAGCGTGACCGTGGCGGTTTCCTTGACCGCGTCCTGGGTGAGCGCATAGGCCGTGCCGTAGGCGCTGGCGTAGCAGGGCGTGTCCAGCGCCGACCCGATTTCAAGCACGGTCTCGCCGCCGGTCTTGACGATGGTGGTCCCGCCCTTGGCCGCGCCCTGCGATCCGGCGCCGCGCAGGACAACGCCTTTGTTCAAGGTCACGACGGACGAAATCGTATAGGTGCCGGCCGCCAACTTGACCACCTGCCCTTCGGGGCAAGCCTTGAGCGCGGCGTTGAGATCGTCGCCGGGCTGGGGACTGGCGCACACGGTGTTGCGCACCGGCAAGCCATCGCTGCCCAAGGGAAGGTGAAGCTGACCGTCGGTCAAGATACCTGGATTCCACGCGGTCGTGCGAGCCGGGTCGAGCAGACCGGCAGGTACGCCATTGCACGCTCCGCCTCCGCAATTCTGCACCCCGGCCGTGCCGGGCAATGTGGCGCCGCCAGCTCCACTGCCAGCACCGCCTGTGCCGGCGCCACCTGCGCCTCCGACTGCCCCTTCGCCGCCCGCTGCGGAGCCTCCGGCGCCCTTACCCGGGCTGGTCGATTCCGAGCACGCGCTTACCACACACATCGCGGTCCCCAAGCCAACGGCAAAAGTGAGCGTGGCCAATCGCATGCCTCCCATAGTACGCCCGAAACAATCCGTGTGGATGTTCACGGAACGGAGCGGTTCATGCCGCCAGCGTAGCAAGCGTAGCCATAGCGACCGGTTGCGCGGAAGGGAAAGTGCACGGCGCCAGAAGCGAAACGCGCAAATCCGTCGCTAGCGGCTCACGTTCGCCAAAAACGTGCCGATACCAAGGCAGGAGCAAGTCAATGGGTGCAGCAATTGAAGCAGACGACGAGAATGTCACGCTTTGCGACGACGCCCTGCGGGCAATCCAGACGCAATTGGAGACGCTCGCGCACGCGACGACGGACTACCCGCTCGAATGTTCCCTTGGGACCTACGACTTTCTCTTTGAATCGAGAGACGATATCGAAGTCCTTCTCGATAGTCTGACGGAAGAGCTCTCGGAATCCAGAAACGCGGCCTAGCATCCCCGTTTGGTGTCAGCCGATCGCTGCCATCGCGCGCTCGGCGAGCTCGCGCCCGTAGTCGGTCCAGATGCCCTTGCCCCAGTAGCGATAGCACGAGGTTTCGGCGGCCAGCAGGTGAAAGAGGGCGTTGCGGTAGCGGGCAGCGCTGGGCGGAACTGCGTTCAGGAGCTTCTCGGAAAAGCGAGCGCTGGCGCGTTCCATGGGCTGTAACACTTCGTCGTAGCCGCGCACCCACGAAATGTTGTTGGTCCACGAGCCACCGTCGACGTGAAAGCGCGCATCCTCGCCCTTCAGCTCGGCAATGACCTCGGCAAGTCGCTCCGGGCCCGAGCCAGCCTGATAGCGCTGCCACAAGCGATGGTGAAAGAGCGGCTGGATCGTCGGGAAGTCCGTCTCGGCGATGCCCAGGGATTCGAGGTAATCCAGATACTCGCTGACGCCCACCGGTGGCACCTCCGAGCCGCTGGCCTCGCGCATGACCTCCATGAATTTGGATGGGAATTCATTCATCATGACGCCGCCGTTTTCACCGTCGGCGATTTGGGTCACGAGGCGCGGAATGCGCTTGCCGGCGAGCTCGGTCGACCCGACCGACTTGGCTTCGTAGTACGGTTGCATCTGCGCCACCAACTTGGTGTCGCTTCCCTGGGTCTTGATGATGGCAACCATGGATGTGCTTTCGCCGTCGCTGTTTCGCACGACCAAACGATGCGGGACATGCTTTTCTCGAAGCGCGCCGCCGTCCTCCACGCGTTCGACGGTGTGCTCTTGCACGAGCACCCATCGGTAGCCGCAATCGCGCAGCGTCTTCACGAAGCCATAGGCCACGTCGGGCTGGTTGGGCAGCGCCATCTCCGACGGGGAAAACCCGCGCAGGCGCGCCAGGGCGGCGAAACCGAAGATCGCGGCGAAGTGATGCTGGAAGGCCTCGACGTGCAGACGAAAGTCCTGCACCGGCGTCGACGGCGCCACCGCATGCCCCCAGGGGGCACCGAGCCATTCCACACAGCGGGCGTAGTCGGGGTTCTGCGCCAACGGCAAGAGCGCGTCGAACACGTCGGACAGCCCCATGTCGCGCAGGCCGTGCAGCAGCGTGCCCGAATACTCGAGCATGATGCGCGGCTGCTTCCCTTCGCGCACCAGCGTCGGGATGAATTCGCCCATGCGCTTGTAGCACCAGTGAAAGACAGCGGCGTTGTGATTGTCGCCGTCGTTGGGGTTGTCCATCATGTGCTTGAGGTTGCTGATGATGGGCGCGCTCCGAAGGTCGGCGCCACCCGCGGGAATCAAGGGCTGGTGCATGTGCAGCGCGCAGGCGAACCCGGCGCGAATGCGGCCGAAGTCGATGCCTCCGGCGAGGTGCCGCGGCACGACTGGTCGCTGCATGATCGCGCGGACAATCTCCTCGCTGCCCGAAATGTTGGGCACACCGTCGACGGTCTCGGGCAGGGAATCGATCATGCGGTCGATTCTAGTCGCATTCCCGGCGCGACGTTCATCATGTCGATCCAGGTTCTCGTGCCAGACCGGATCCGTTCGCGCTAGACTGCACTCACAAAGAGAAGACCGTCATGCGTGCATGGTTGATGGACTCATACAGTGGTGTCGAGAACTTGCGCTTGGACGAGGTTCCCGATCCGCGCCCCGGCCCCGGCCAAGTCGTGATTGAGACGATCTACGCTGCCCTCAATCCAGCCGACGCTTTTCTCGCGCAGGCGCAGTATCCCGCCAAGCCCAAGTTGCCGCATGTTCTCGGCCGCGACGGCGTGGGAACGGTGGTTGCGGTGGGATCGAGCGTGGAGCACGTCCAACTCGGCGACACCGTCGGCATTCTTCGCGGCGATACGGGCGTCGATGCCTGGGGAACGCTGGCCGAAAAGACAGCCGTCGACGCTTCGCACATCATTCCCGTTCCCGGCGGCTGGTCGCTCGAAGAATTGGCCGGCGCCCCCTTGGTCTATCTGACCGCCTGGCAAGCGCTGACCCAGTGGATGTCTCCGCCTGCCCAGCCGCCCGCGGGCTCCGTTCTACTCGTCACCGGAGCCTCCGGTGGCGTCGGCTCGGCGGCGGTGCTGCTCGGGAAATCGATGGGGCTCATCGTCGTCGGTCTGTCGCGCGGCACGGGGAAAACCGCGCGGCTCAGAGAGCTCGGCGCCGATTTTGTTTTCGACCCGGGCGAAAAGGGCTTGCGCAAACTCGTACTGTCCGCCATCGCGCCGAAGCGCGTGGACATCGTCGTCGACAATGTCGCCGGCGCGCTCTTCAGCGATGTCGTCGCCATGCTCGGCGACGGTGGACGTATCAGCCTCGTCGGCCGCAGCGGCGGCGTGGTGCCCGAGTTCAACACCGCGACACTCTTCTTCCGCAGAAATCGGATCGGCGGCGTTGCCGTCTCCGCCTATTCGTCGGACGAAGCACAGGCCAACTGGAAGCAGATCGTCGCCCGCCTCGATGCGGACCGCAAACGCCCCGTCGTGGATGCGGTCTTTCCCTTCGCCGATGTCAAAGCCGCGTTTGCCCGCCTTGGCGAGGGACCGATGGGCAAGGTCCTCGTCAAGGTCGCGCAGGGCTAGCTCGGACAGCAAGCGGCCTGAGGGGGAAAGTATTTCGCCGATCAGAACGGGATGTCGTCGGTGCTGTGGACGGACTCGTCGTCGGTCGGGCCGCCGCCGTCCTTGGCGCCTTCGCTGACGACCTCGATGGTGTTGGCCACGTTGTCGCCGTAGACCTTGCCCTGCCAGTCGCGACCGCCCAGTCTTCCGCTCACCGACAGCACCGTGCCGGGCTTCCAGCTAGCGGCCTGCTCGGCGAGCCGTCCGAACACCTTGATGGGCACGAGCTGGGGATACTGCCCTTGCGTCTCGAAAACGAGGGTCAGAATCGTTTTTCCGGCCTTCGACGTAAAGGTGTCGAACCGTTGAAGTGTTCCCTGTCCTTGAAATGTGAATTCGCCCATGGCGCCCTTCCGTGTTCGCTCGTGCTTGCGAGCGCTAACAGCAATGCCACACCCAACTCGCTTTGCAAAGCCCCATCGCCGCGCCTGTTCGCGGAACCTCCACTTAACGAACGCAGCGGACCAAGGCGGCGGTCTGGTTGTACTCGGTGAAACCGTCCTCGTAGTTGATCACCCACGGATCGTGTACGGTCGCCGCCTCGCCGCCAAACAACGATGAAGACCAGTAGGGAGTACTCGCCGCCGTGCCGGCGAAAGTCGAGGTATCGATGGCTGGCGAGACCTTGCCGATCGGCGGAACCTCGTCGACCAGCGTCGACAGCTCCTTGATGCTGGGCGTGCGCCAGGTGTGGCCGTTGAGACCGAGGCCGCTGCACGTGGTTTGAGCGGTCGCGAAGTCGGTGGTCGCCGTCGTCGCCGTGGTGGCCCAGATAAGCTGGGTGTCGACGTCCTGCACCTCCCCGGTGGCGACTTGCGTGTAGCGCGGGCTCGGCAGCGCGCCTTCGTCCGGCGCCGACAAGCAACGCGCGTATTCGGCCTGCGTGCGGTTGCCGGCGTTGCTGGTGAGTCCTTCGTAGAAGTTGACGATCCAAGAATCCTGCGCCTTGGTGGCGATCTGCGAGACCACCCACGGCGACGACGTCCAGTAGTATTTGCTGCCAGGGGTGCCGGGAAATGCGGTGGTATTGATGGCGGGACTGGTGCGAGTGAAATCAACCAGCGAAAGAAGCTCGATCCGCGTGGGCAGGCGCCAGGTGCGTCCGGCCAGCGTCAGCGTGGCGCAGTAGTCGATCGCATCGCACCAGCTATAGGCCTGCGCGGAAGTCACGGTCTTCTGCCAGACCAGCTTCGTCACGTTGTCGAGCACGGTGCCGTCGCCGTTGTCGGTGTAGCTGGCGGGATTGGGAAGTCCCGAGGTGGCCGGATTCGGCATCGGCCAGCGGGCGTAGATGTATTCGGCTGGCGGCTGGTAGGCGCACGCCGCTCCACCGTCGACGGACGCGCCACCGCTGCCCGAGGTATCGGCCGTTCCACTGCCTCCTACGCCTGGCGCGCCACCCGCGCCCGCCCCACCGACACTCGGCGCGCCACCCGCGTTCGGCACGCCACCCGAGCCCGACTCACCCGCCGCCGCGGACGCGCCCCTGCCGCCGGACGATCCGCCCGAGCCCGCGACTGAAGACGTGGCTCCACCTCCGCCGCGGCCGCCCACCGAGGAGCCACCCTTGCCAGTCGATCCACCACCACCGCCGCTCGAACAAGCGCCGAGCAGGACCGCGGTGAAGAGCGATAGTGCCCGAAGCAGACGCGTTTTCATCGGAACCTCCTCGGCAATCGCGCGAGCCCGAATCCATTGGCTCTGCGCGGAGCGATCATACATCCGGATTCCGGTAGCTGGCGTGTTCGTTTAGGGATCTCCAACGAAGGTCGTAACACTGCGCTGGGGCAAGGCGAACGTGAAGCCGCCGTCCGTAAGCGGCACGGGATCTGTCGGCGCCAGGGCGAGATCCGTCGACGTGATCCATGGCGTCACGCTGGTAAGAACCGTGCCGGGGATGGAGAAGACCTGCGCCGTGTCCGCGCTATTTTGATTGACGGCGACCACGACGATGCGTCCGCTGGTCGGGTCGGTGAATGCGCTGACGTAGACCCACGTCTGTGGACTTGGCGTCGCATCGACGCGGACGAATCCCGGCCGCACGAAGCGGCTCCAATTGCCGAGGGCATACGCTCGCCGAGTGACCTGCCCATCGATGGTCGTGAGCGCCGAATTGTCGGCCGGGTCGTCCGCGCGAGGTTTGAGCCACCAATAGTGCCAGGCGTTCACCTCGCCGCCGACAAGGTGGTCGTGGATCATCATCGCCACTCGCAAGCCCGAGTCGATGCCCGGATCGCTTCCCGTGGTTACGTCATAAACCTCGGTCTCCCACACTTGCTTGCCGGCGGCTTGGGCGGGCGTGTAGACGGACGGAAAACCGCCATAGTCGTGGGTCGCCAAGATTCCGACGTACGCCGCGCCCTGCTGATCGGCGAGAATGGGATCGGCGAAGCTCGCGAAGCTGGTCCAGTTTTGCGTTTCAGGCGCGAGAATGGGAATCGTAAGGCCCTGGGCGACCAAGGCAGGACCGAGGTTGTCCCGAATGAACGCGACGAGCTGCGCTGGCGAGTAGATGCAGGTTTCCCACGAAGCCGCGAAACCGGGCTCGTTCTGCGCCGACAGGGCTGTCAAAGGAACGCCGGCGGTCGCCATGCTCGCGGCGAAAGCAGCCAGCTGATTCGCCCAAGCCTGGGCATCGCCGGGAATCAAGGAGCCGCCGTTGACGGTGGAGTTGTTGTCTTTCCAGTCCGCGGGTGGCGACCACGGCGTCGCCCACACCGACACGCCGCGGGCCGCCGCGCTCTGGGCGGTGGCGAGCTCGCCGGTGGTGCCGTCGGGGGCGATGCGAATCCGCAGCAGGGAAAGCCCAAGACCGGTGTCGGGCGAAAAGAACTGATCCGCCTCGGCGTCGGTGAGCGAAGGCGCGGTCCAGGCGCTGGATGCGCCAAAGCCCGCGATGACTTGGAACTGGGTTGCGAGATCGATCTGGACCGGCAGAATTTCTGGCGGCGCTTGATTCTTGGTGCCGGCGTCTTGCACGCAGGCGGCCGACGAAAGCGACGCGGCGGCGGCCGCTAAGACGCGGCTCCAGGCAACCCGCGAAGGATCGGACGAACTGCGACTGCTTGCCATGACTTCCACGAAACGTGTGGACGCGGCCAGACTACTTCAGGATCTCTTCCTATCGGGCGAAAATCGCGACAATCCCAATCCACACGAACCCGACGATGAGCGACACGCCCCCGACCGGCGTGATCGCCCCCAGCCAACGCGGTCCGCCCAGGCCCAACGCGTAGAGCGACCCGCTGAAAAAAAACGCGCCAAGAAGAAGCGCCGTCGCCGGGCTGGCCAACGTCAGCCGCGCGCGATGGTAGAGCCCAAAGAACATCAAGCCGAACGCGGCCACGAAAAGGTATTGCGTGGCGGTCGCCCACCACGCCAGCCGGACGGCGCCGATGCCGGCGAGCGCGTGCGCTCCGAAAGCACCCAAAATGACGGCGAGCGCGGCGACGAGCGCGCCGAGGGCGAAAGAGTTCATCGCGAGTCCTCCAGGTCGTTCATGACTGCTGGAATTTGACCCAGAATTCGCGCCGGTGCCGCATCGAACGCCCTATCCCGCGTAGGCATTGCCGTCGACCAGGCCGAATTTGCGAACGCGGTCGCAGAATGTCGAGCGCGAGATGCCGAGTGCCTGGGCCGCCCGGCGGCGGCTGCCACGGCTGCGACGCAAGGCCCAGCGAAAAATCGCGGCCTGCATTTCTTCGAAGCTCTTTCCCTCCAGGGCGAGCATATCGTCTTCCGTACCCGGCGACATGCCTGGTAACGCGACGACGGCCACCGAGGAACAACGACCGTCGCTCTCGTGGGCTTCGGCGGCGTGCGATGCCAGGCGCGCTTCGCACACGGCAGGTGAATGAATTGGGCTTTCAAGTTCGAGCGCACCCACGTCGATCACGCCATCCGCGAGCGCGGCCGCGCGCTTGAGAGTGTTGCGCAGTTCGCGCACGTTGCCGGGCCAGTCGTGCGCCACGAGGCGTGCCATCGCCGCCGGCTCGATCGATCGAGTGCCGAATTCGGCCGCCGCTTCGGCGAGAAAATGTTCCACGAGCAAGGCGATGTCGCCCGGCCGCTCGCGCAAAGCGGGCAATCGCAGTTCACAACCCGCCAGCCGGTGGTAGAGATCGAGGCGAAACAGTCCACGGCTGGCGTCGCGCCGCAGGTCGCGCAAGGTGAGCGCCACCACGCGCACGTTGACGGCGATCTCGCCCTGCCCGCCCACGCGGCGCAGGCGCCCGGTTTCGAGGACGCGCAGCAACTTCGGCTGCAAATCGAGAGGCAACTCGCCGACCTCGTCGAGCACCAGGGTTCCGCCCGAGGCTTCCTCGAACCAGCCCATCTTGCGCGCGCCCGCGCCGGTGAAGGCCCCGCGTTCGTGGCCGAAGAGTTCGCTCTCGGCCAACTCGCGCGAGAGCGCCCCACAGTTCACGGCGACGAATGGGCCCGACGCGGCCGGTCCGAGATCGTGAAGCGCGCGAGCGAGAAGCTCCTTGCCGGTGCCGCTCTCGCCCGTGACCAACACCGGAAGTCGCGTGCGCGCCACGCGCGCGGCCTGGTCGAGAACCCGGCGGAGCACAGGCGCCTGACCGACGATGGCCTTAAGAACCGGTGGCTGCGAATCGACAAGAAAAGACTGGTGCGGGGGCGATTTCGTTTCGTGCATGTACTGGTTCTCGGATCGCGGCTGAAAAAGTTGCTCCTTGCGGACCTTCGAGCGCGCGTGTGACACTGGAATCGATGGCTGCGCCGCAGAGTTCGTTGATTCGAGGCATGTCCGTCTCCTCGGGCATCGCGCACGGTGCGGCTTACGTGCTCTCGTCGGTCGACGAAACACTGGTTGCGCGGCGAAGCGTGGAGGCAACCGAGGTCGACGCGGAGCTCGCGCGCTTCGACGTGGCGCTTGCGGCGGCGGAGAAGGAGCTGCTCGCGTTGGGGGAAGACGTGGCTCTGCGCATCGGGACGAGCGAAGGCGATATCTTCGCGGCGCAAGCGCTGGTCGTGCGCGATCACAGTCTACACAGGCAGGTTGTGAGCGCGGTCCAGCAGAGTCGGGTTAACGTCGAGGCCGCCGTGGTCGACGTGATCGAGAAGTTCGTTCGCGCCTTCGATCAGGTCTCGGACCCCTACCTGCGCGAGCGCTCGGCGGACATCCGCGACATCGGCCGGCGCATTCTCGCGGCGCTGGCCAAGGACGACGGATCGAGCGTGCTCGAGATCCCGGAGGGGTCCATCCTGGTGGCCGACGAGCTGCTGCCATCGGCGACGGCACGCTTCGAGCTCAGCCGCGTGCGAGCGCTGGTGACGGATCGGGGTGGCAAGTTCTCGCACACGTCGATCCTCGCTCGCTCGGCGCGTATACCGGCGGTGTCCGGGATCCGCGAGGCTCCGCTCAAGATCAAAACCGGCGACAACTTGATCGTCGACGGCGTGTCTGGCGTCGTTTTCGTCAACCCGGACGAATCGGTACGCGGCGAGTACGAGCGGCTCGAGGCCGAGCTTTCGGGTTACCGCGCCGGACTGCAAAAGGGCCTCGATTTGCCTTCGGTCACGCTCGACGGCACCGCCGTTCCCCTGCTAGCGAACGCCAGCAAGGTTTCGGACACCGAGGCTGCCTGCCTGTATCGAGCCGACGGGGTCGGGCTTTATCGCACGGAGTTCGCGTTCTCGATCCGCGGCGCGTTTCCCAGCGAGGACGAGCAGTACCAACTGCTCAAGCGCGCCGCCGAGCGCATCCATCCGCGCAAGATCGTGCTGCGCCTGCTCGACGTGGGCGGCGACAAGCAGCTCTCCTATTTTCCTCTGCCGTCGACGCGCAACCCGTCGCTCGCTCAGCGCGGGATTCGCCTTCTGCTCAAGCATCCCGAGCTGCTGAAGGGCCAGCTGCGCGCATTCTTGCGCGTCAGCGCCGAGCACCCGGTGTCGGTGCTACTGCCAGTCGTGGGCGGGATCGAAGAGGTGCGGGCGACACGCGCCGTCTTGACCCAGGCGATGGCGGAGCTTGCGGCCGAGGGCACGGCTTTCAATCCGAAGGTTCCGCTCGGTGCCATGATTGAGGTCCCATCGGCGGCGGTGCTAATCGCGGTGCTGGCCAAGGAGCTCGACTTCTTCAGCCTGGGCACGAACGACCTCGTGCAGTACGTGCTCGCCGCGGACAGAGAAAACGACAGCGTCGGCGACTACTACCAGCCGCTTCACCCGGCGGTGTTGCGAGTCATCCGCTTCGTGGCCGATGCCGCGCGCGCGGCGGGCCGGCCGCTGACGATTTGTGGCGAGATGGCGGGCGAGCCGGCGTACACCGAGCTGCTCCTCGGGCTTGGGCTGCGCGAGTTCAGCGTGGCGCCGGGCGAGATGCTCGAGGTCAAGAGCGCGATTCGGGCGACGACGTTGGCCGACGCCGAAGCGCTGGCGGCGGCCGCGCTGGCTCTCGGCTCTACGAGCGAGATCGAGGAATTGATCGAGCAGCGCCGGCTGGCGCGGCGTTAGCGCAAGCTCACTTACAGACGCCGTTCTGGCGGTGGTGCTGGCGCCGGAAGCCGGTGTCCGGAAACGAGAAGGTGGGGTAAGCTCGGTGTCCGTGAAGTCACACGCCATGCCATGGAAGAAGCTGTCGAAAGCCCCTCCGCGCGCGGTGTAGATCGCCGTCGCGGAGCCAGCCCCGGCGGGAGTTCCGCTGGTATCCAGGATGTCGCCCTATCATCGGTCCATTCGGCCAAGTTTCCGCTCATGTCGAAAAGTTGGTCGCTGCTGCTGGCGGTATCCAGATCGCCGACGGTGGCGCAGCCGGAAAGCGGGCCACACGCGGTGGCCGCGCCGAGGTTCATGTCCAGGCCGTTGCAGGCCGCGGCGCTGTAGGTGCACGCGTACGGGCAGTAGCTGCTTGAGCAGGTCTGGCCAAACTCGCAGGCAAAACCCCACTCGTCGGAAGTGGCGACGCCACCCGCGCGCACGGCCTTGCACAGACGCAGGCCCGCGGCCCGGCATGCGGCGTCGGCTTGATTCCAGGTAACCGATCTCCACGGCAGCACGGCGCCGCCGGACCCATTCTCAGCGCGCGAGCACGCGCGTGCGGCCGAGGCGCCCGGGGTTGCCGCCGTTGCGTCCACGCGGCTAGCTTCGTACTTGTAAATGTAATAGCCGCCGCCCGGTGCTCCCGATGCGCTCACATGCACGATGTCGTCGCGCACGCCCAGGCAATCGTGGCCGCCGCACTGGGTGAGTCCGGCGGGGTTGTCCCAGGACTCGTCGACAAGGCCATCGCAATCGTTGTCGATACCGTCGCAAATCTCATCGGTGGGCGTCGCCGCCGGTGGCGACGACGTAAAATCGCACGCGGCCGGCAGGGTCTTGTCCGCCTGGCACTTGGAGATAGCCGTGCGCTGGCACGCTCCCACCGCGGTGCTGCCGGGATCCGTGCATGGCTTACCGAGCACGCTCGCGTAGGAATCATCGACGATGCCGTCGCAGTCGTTGTCGAGCCCATCGCACCAGGTTTCGAGTCCGACGATCTGGTTGGGCGCCGTGAGCTGCACCGTCGCCGGATAGTTACAAATCCACGCCGGGGCGGTGACCGCGGGCGAGCCGGTCGGGACCGTGCATACCGGGAAGGTGGCGCTGGTTTCCCAGCCCGCGTGGGTCGAGCCGCCCGGACCCTTGCCGCATTCGCCGACCTGCGAGCAGAAATTCGCAGGAAACGCCAGGCCGGGATCCTTGTCGTCGACAAGACCGTTACAGTCGTTGTCCTTGCCATCGCACGCGTCGGGACCGTCGGGCGTGCACCGATATTCGCAACCGTCGGCCGGGTTGTTGTTGGCGTCCACCCAGCCCGTCGGATGTCGTCGGAAGATCGGCGAAAAACTGTAGTGTTTGCCGTCGGCTATGAATTCGTCGGACGGCGCGAAGGATGTGGGGCGACGTCGGGCGCGGAAGCTTCCCGGCCGATCGCCTGGAGGTGCGGCGCGGAATCCGACGCTTGCCGGTGCTTGTCCTTGTAGCGGGCATCTTCGGCCGCGCAAACGAGAGCATCGAAGGTCGAGCCTTCGTCTGGATAGCTGGCGGTTCCCAGGCTCAGGCCAATCAGGAAAGGCGCGCGCGCGCTGATCGCCGCGAGCTTGTCGCGCAAGCGCCCCACAAGACATGGGGACGTCGGCCGCGCCATGTCGGGCAGAATGACCGCGAACTCATCGGCCCCGATGCGGCAGCAAACGTCGTGCGCGCGCACGGACTTCTCCAGAAATTCCGCAACCCAGCGCAAAACCAAGTCGCCTTCCCCCGGACCGTGGGACGTGTTGATGCGATGGAAGTCGTTCACGTCCAGGACCATCAACGTGAATGGGCGCCCCGACGCGCGCCGCGCTCGGCTGAGTTCCGCGCCCAGTCGCTCGGCGAAATAGCGCCGATTCCATAGTCCGGTTAGGCCATCTCGGTACGTCAGCGCGCGCAGATCCTCGAGCTTCGCGATTTCCCGTCGCAAGCTCTCATTTTCAATCGCCAACTTTTCGACGTCGGCGATGCCGGACTTCAATTCCATCGCGCGAGAGGCCGCCTGGCCTCTCGAAAGATGTTCTAGCAAAAACCATCGGTCTCGCCAAATTGTGTCCGTATAATCCGCCACCAATGCAACCCGACAAACAGCCGGACACAAAGCCCGACAAGGCCGTTCTTTTCGACCTCGATGGCACCTTGGTCGACACCGAACGGGAAAACGTCGAGTCCGTCGTCCTCGCCGCCCGACGCTGGAAGCTGGAACTGGACGCCGACATGCGCAAGTTCATCGTCGGCCACTCGTGGAACGAGATCCACGCGCGCATGCAACGGGACTTGGGCCTGCAAGTCGGCATGGACGTCCTCATCGCCGCCGCCGTCGAGGAAAAGCGCGCGCTTTTTGCGAACAAAGGTTATCGCGCCTTGCCAGGGGCCATCGCGCTAGTACGGCGTCTGCGGCAACGAGCTTTGCTCGCCGTGGTTTCCGGCGCGAGCTGCGTCGAAGTACGCGAGTCGATCGCTGGCGTCGGCCTCGCCGAGTATTTCCAATACTTACTCGGCGCCGAAGACTACCGCACCGGCAAACCCAGCCCCGAGCCCTTCCAAACCGCCATGCGCCTGCTCGGCGTAACGCCGCATGCGTGCATCGTCATCGAAGACGCCGAGCCCGGTATCTTGGCCGGCAGGGCATCCGGCGCTCGGGTCATCGCCGTCCGCGCGGCGAATTTTCTCGGCTACGATCAGTCGGCCGCCGACGCGGTCGTGGATACCCTGGAAAATGTGACTGACGAACTCCTAGATCGTCTCTGGGCCAGGTAAGGGAACGTGATGGATGGCGAGAAATCAGCCCCGCTGGTGTTGGTCGAACGCCAAGGCAGCGCGGTCTGGCTGACCTTGAACCGGCCACAAACCGCCAACGCCCTGTCGCGCGCGCTGCTCGCGGCCCTGCGCGATGAACTGGCTGCGCTCTCCGCCGAACCCGGTCTGACCGCCGTGGTCCTCGCCGGTGCGGGCGACAAGGCATTCTGCGCCGGCGCGGATTTGAAAGAGCGCCTCGGCATGACCCTCGCCGAGACGCGCGCCTTCCTCGACGACCTCGGCGCCCTCGCCCGCGCCATCGAGACGTATCCTCGCCCCGTGGTCGCGGCGATTTCAGGAGCGGCCGTGGGCGGCGGTCTCGAAATCGCACTCGCTTGCGATGCGCGCCTGGCCGCCGACAACGCCAGCATGGGACTGTCCGAGGTTCGCCTGGGCATCATCCCAGGCGCTGGTGGCACGCAGCGACTGTCCCGCCTGTGCGGAATCGCCGTCGCCAAGGATCTCATACTGACCGGCCGGCGCATCGACGCCGCCACGGCCTTGCAAGTCGGTCTGGTCTCGCGGGTCGTGCCCGCCGCCGAACTGAAAGACGCCGTTGCACGCGTGTGCGCCGACCTTGCGGCCGCCGGCCCCCTCGCCCTGGCCGCGCTGGCCACCGCCGCGGCGGCCTTCCTGGCACCGGTGTCACCGGCCGCCGCCCCGTCGTTGTTCCTCGGATACGTCGCCAGCCTCGCGGCCTGCGCCGCCTGGTGGCTGCT
>Ga0181529_10005077_pt1 | contig 13901 bp, 13 predicted proteins | sample PEATcosm2014_Bin_36_FD_119763 | JGI IMG/M metagenome (GOLD analysis project Ga0181529, IMG submission 119763) | Peatland microbial communities from MTU Mesocosm Facility, Houghton, MI, USA - PEATcosm2014_Bin10_30_metaG | ecosystem: Environmental > Terrestrial > Soil > Wetlands > Peat | place... | reverse complement strand
TACCAGCACATCGACGGATACTTTCGCATGAACCGCCAGAACCCGCCGTAACTCAGTGCATCGAAAAGGTCGCGCGCATTGAAATCGCGCTTGCGGTATCCCTCGCGGGCGAACGCCAGCACGGCGTTGGGACCGGCCTCGATGCCGCCGTGGATCAGGCGCGTGAAATGCACGCCGAGAAATGGGAAGCGCGGATCTGGCGTGGGATATATGAGGTGGCGTACCAGGTGGCGGCGGTCTTCGCGGATCTTATAGTACTCGCCGCGAAACGGCAGGATGCGGACCTCGCGCCGCTCGCCGGCCAGTTCCGCCATACGGTCGGAGTGCAGGCCGGCGCAGTTGATCAGGAAGTCGGCTTCGAAGTCGCCGGCCGTGGTTTCGGCCAGCCATCCCGCCGCGCGAGGCCGCAGCCGTTGGACGCGCGCTCCGGTGACCACTTGTCCACCGAGCGCGGCGATCTTGGCGACCATGGCGGCGCACACCGCAGCGTAATCGACAATGCCTTCCTGGGGGACGCGCAACGCCGCCACGCCGCCCACGTGCGGCTCGATCTCGCGCATCTCGCCGGCCGAGAGCCAGCGCAGGCCTTCCAGGCCGTTGGCCGCTCCGCGCAGTTCCAGATCGCGCAGGCGCGGGACTTCGCTTTCGTCGGCGGCCACCACCAGCTTGCCGCAGATTTCGTGCGGAATGGCGTTCTCGCGGCAGAAGGCCACCATCTGCCGAATGCCCGCGACGGCCAGGCGCGCCTTCGCCGAACCGGGCTTATAGTAAAGACCGCTGTGCAGCACGCCGCTGTTGTGCCCGGTCTGGTGGCGTCCCACGCCGGCCTCTTTTTCGAGCACTGTGACGCGGGCGGCGGGGAAGCGCTCCAGCAGCCGCAGGCCCGCCGCTAATCCGACAATGCCGCCGCCTACGATGGCTACGTTGCGCGAATCGAAACCGCTCATTAGACCGGCTATTGTAGCGTGCCTGGTGGTTGTGAGACGGAAATACGAACGCGTGTGGGCGGCATAAACCGAACCGAGGGACTACCCGCGCGTTATAATCGCTTCGTAATGGACGTTTTCGAGGAGTTAGTGCGTCTGCGCAACCTGGGGCAGAAGTGCGCGCTTGCCACCATCGTGGAAGTGCGCGGGTCGATCCCCAGCTATGAGAGCGCCAAACTCCTGGTGCGCGAGGACGGGTCCATGACCGGGACTATCGGCGGAGGCTGCGTCGAGGCGGAGGTCTGGAACGCGGCGCGGGAGGCGATCGAAACGGAAAAGCCCAAACGGCTGACGTTCAACCTGGGGCAGGACGCAGCTTACGACAATGGCCTGATTTGCGGCGGACAGCTCGAGGTTTTCGTCGAGCCGGTGTTGCCGGTGCCGCACGCCTACATCTTCGGGGCCGGCCACATCTCGAAGAGCCTATCCAAAGTGGCCAACCTGGCGGGATTCGCCACGGTGATTGTCGATGACCGGGAGTCTTTCGCCAATCGCGAGCGCTTCCCGGAGGCTCAAGAGGTGCACGCCGCCGAATACGAAGCGGTGTTTCCCACGCTCTCGATCAACGAGACCAGCTACCTGATTATCGTGACTCGCGGACACCGCGACGATATGCGCGTGCTGCGGCTGGCCGTCGCCACGCCGGCGCGGTACATCGCCATGATAGGCAGCAAGCGCAAAGTGCTCAACGTGGTGCGCGAACTGGAGAAGGAAGGCATTCGGCGCGAAGCCTTCGATCGCCTGTACGCGCCCATGGGGCTGGATATCGGCGCGATTTCTCCCGAGGAGATCGCCATTTCGGTGGCGGCCGAAATGATCGCGGTGCGCCGGAATGCCGCCTCCCACTGGCGTACGCTGGCGATGACTCTATTCGGCGAAACGGTGGAATCCGCGGCGGCAAAGGGAGTGGCGGGGGACGAACGGATGACTGGCCGGCAACCGCTCCCGGAAGGCACGGCGGAGCGGCAGGCGTGAAAAGCTACGCAGATTTCGATGGGGAACTTCGGAAGCTGTGGGTGTCCGCCGGGCATCCCGAGGAGTCGGGATGCGGCACGCACGAGTGCGTGCGCCACGGCGGGACGAGCCCTCAGTGAGCGGACAAGTGTCCAGTAGCGGGACGGCGGGGCTGATTCTGGCGGCCGGCGAATCGCGGCGCATGGGGCGGCCCAAGGCGCTGTTGCGATATCGCGAAGAGACGTTCCTCGATACCCTGGCGGGTCTGTTCGCGGGCGTGTGCTCGCCGGTGATTGTGGTGCTGGGAGCGGCGGCGGACGAGATTCGGGTGGGCGCCCGGCGTCCGGCGACATTCGTACACAACCAAAACTACATGCGCGGACAAACCAGCTCGATGCAATGCGGACTGCGCGCCGTGCCTCCCCAGGCGGCGGGCGTGCTGTTCACGCTGGTGGACCACCCGGCGGTGACGGCGGCGACCCTCGGCCGGCTGCTCAATGGCGCCGGTTCGGCCCGCGTGCGGGTTCCGCGCTACCAGGGCCGCAAGGGGCATCCCATCTGGTTTTCGCGCGACCTCATCGCGGAGTTCCTGTCGCTTCCCGAAGATGGCGCGGCGCGCGATGTGGTGCGTGCCCACGCCGCCGAGACTGAGTTTGTGGATGTGGACGACGCGGGCGTGGTGGCCGACATCGACAACCCAGAGGAGTACAGCCGGCTCATGGGAGTGGCCGTATGACAGCGCGGCGGCGCAAGGCGATCAAGTTCACGGCATTGGCGGTGGCGGTGGGCGCAGCGGGCGTCATCGGCGCGCTCTATTACGGCGCGGGACGCTACAGCGAGCAGTTGGAGTGGTCGCTCACGCGGGCGCTGGGGAGGAGGGTGGAGTTTCGCACACCGGTGGAGTTCAGCATTCTCCACGGCCCGGCTTTCTATGTGGAACAGGTGAACATTCACGAAGACCCCTCCATCGGCATCGAGCCGGTGGCGTATGTCGCCGGTGGCATGGAAGTGCGGCCGAATCTCTGGCAGTTGCTCCGCCGCAAGTTGGTGATATCGTCCATCCGCCTGGAGGACGCCAGCATCAACCTCACCAAGAGCGGACCGGCGGCGGAGTGGGGGCGCTGGAATTTCGCCTCGTTCATCGGCCGCTCGCTGATGCTGAACGCTCCCGCCATCCACGTGCGCAATGGGCGCATTCATTTCAAATTCGGGGACGAGAAATCGGTCTTTTATCTGACGGAGACGGACCTGGATATCTCGCCGCCCGGTTCCATGACGAGCGGCTGGAAGGTGGACTGCTCGGCGAAGCTGGCGCGGACCGATCGGCCGCAGTGGGGTCTGGGGTCGTTCACCGTGCAGGGGCGATGGTTCGTGGCGCCGGAGCGGGTGGATTTCGATATCGACCTGGACCGTACGGGGCTGGGGGAGTTGACGGCGCTGCTGCGCGGCGACAGCGGCAACATCCACGGCACGCTCACCTCCCGTCTGCACCTGGGCGGCCCCATCGACAACATTGGGATTCAGGGGCGGCTGCTGGTGGAAGACGTCCACCGGTGGGATCTGATGCCGACGCAGGGGCAGGGATGGCCGCTGCAGATCCGCGGACGGCTCGATCTGGTGGGGCAGCAACTGGAAGTGCAGAGCACGTCGGAAGGCAACGCCGTGGCGCCGCTGGCAATTCGCTTCCGCGCCACCAATTATCTGACGCAGCCGCGCTGGGGCGTGGCGGTGAGCGGGAGCCGGTTTCCGCTGGAGCCGCTGATGGACCTGGCCCGCCACATGGGCGCGGAGATTCCACCCAAGCTCAAGCTGTCGGGCACGGCGGACGGCGCCATCGGCTATTCCGGCGAGGGCGGTCTGCAAGGCGAAGTGGCGCTCCACGACGCCGCGCTGACCATCCCCGATTCTCCGCCGCTGGCCGTGCCGGAGGCTTACCTGTTGGTGGGCCAGAGCCATATGCGGCTTTCGCCGACGCTGGTGGGCACGGCCAACGGCCAGGCGCGAATCGAAGCCGACTACGCCATGGACCGCGAAGTGCTGGATCTCTCGATCTCGGCCGACTCCATGGACGTGGCGACGCTGCGCGCGCAGGTCGCGCTGGCCGCCGTGCCGTGGCTGGAACAGGTGCAGGCGGGCGAGTGGACCGGACAGTTGCATTACCGCTACCAGGCGGCGGCACCGGTGGCCACGGCCGCGCCATCGAAGGCCGGATGGACGGGGACACTCGACATCCGCGACGCCCAGGTGGCCGTGCCGGGTCTGGCGGATCCGCTGCAACTGGCGTCGGCGCACGCGCAGATCGACGGCGCGCGCGTGGTGTTGGACCGCGTCTCGGCGCAGGCGGGGAAACTGGCTTTCACGGGCGATTACCGGTACGAACCGGCGGCCGCGCATCCGCACCGCCTGCGGGTGCACGCCGCCGAGATCGACGCCGCCGATCTGGAAACCGAACTGGAGCCCACGTTACGCCACAACACCGGGCTGCTGGCGCAGGCATTCGGACGGAGGACGCTGCCCGAGTGGCTGCGGGAGCGAAAGGTGGAAGGCACGGTGCAGATCGACGATCTGTCGCTGGGCGGATTCCATATCGAAGGGCTGCGCACGCGGCTGTTGTGGGTGGCCGAGCGCGTGGACCTGAGCGCCATTCAGGCGACCGTGGACCGCGCGGCGCTGACGGGCAACCTGGGGATTAGTTTGCGGAGCGCGCGTCCGTCCTACCGTCTGACCGCGAAGGTGAAAGGGCTGGATTATCTGACCGGCAAGTTGGACGCGGAAGGTACGGTGGAGAGCTTCGGGTCGGGCACGCAGTTGCTGACGAATCTCTCGTCGGAAGGAACGTTCACGGGCGCCGGTTGGGACCTGGGGGCGGAGACCGTATACCGCAGCGCGGCGGGAGCGTATCATCTCTCGTGGGGTCCGTCGGGCCCGCGGCTGCACCTCACCGATGTCAGTCTGCGCGACACCGAGGAGACCTATACCGGCAACGGCGCCACGCAGGAGAACGGCCACGTGATCGTACTGCTGACCAATGGCACGCGCGAGGTGCGGGTGAGCGGTCCTCCGGGGAAACTGCGGGTGGAAGACGCGGTGAAGCCGTAGCGCGGAGGGCGTGGGTCGGGGCGTCGCCTGCCAGGCCTACTTACTAAGCCACCTTGGCCTTGACCTTCAGGCCAGGCTTACTCGATGGTTTCATGCGGATCTCGACATCGATGCCCGCCAGCCGGGCGAACTGCAGTAACTTCTCCAGAGAGAACTTTCCCAGGCGGCCGCGCGCCAGGTCGGACACGCGCGGCTGCGCGATTCGCAGAAGCGCTCCCGCTTGCACCTGATTCAGTCCTCGCTTCGTGAGAATCCGGCTGACCGGCTTTCGTTCCATCCTTTCCAGCATATATCAACGTTGATATATACACGATGACCGTGCCAGGTGCGGGATCGAGGACGGTGCTTACGAAACCTGGGCAGGGAGACAACGCCCCTTCTTCGACGGGGCGCTTCCTGTATATTAGGTAGTCGAAGACCCGAATACCCGGTCTTCGGTCTGAAGGGAGATGGCAACATGTTCAAACGGATAATGCCGGCGATTTTCGCGGCTGCCCTGGGACTTTTACCGGCGTGCGCGCAAGACAAGCCGGCGATCGTGGTGCATGCCTTCACGCTCGCGTCCGGAGTGACGTTCCCCTACGATATGAATCAATTGCAAACCCACGCGATCGCGATGCTCAAAGATAAGGACGGGACACTGTTCGACGCAATGCCCGACGCGCCCACCGGCCAGGCCCGCGTCTATGTCCTCGACGGCGAGGTTCTGGAGTGGCACAAGGGCAACACGGCGGAGCGGATGCTGATTGCCATGGGTTCGGTGGCCGGACGTGAGAATGCGAACATTCACTACTGGCTGACCGACAAGGACGGGAAGAAGATCTTCGAGAATACGGACACCATCCGGCAAGGCTTCATGAAGAACCGGCATGAAAAATCGACCGGGACTCTTGCGAACCCGTTTGCGGAGAAACTCGCGGAGCGCTTGAAAGAGGCAAAGCTGACGCCCGAGAGTGGGCCGGCGAAGTAGCCAACCGGGTCGATCCGACGGTCTCAAGGCGGGGTAGGAATTGTGCCCGCCGATCCTTAACAACCTATTGCCTTCAGGTGGGTTAGCAATCGCATGCCTCTTCGAATTCGTACCGGCCTCATGGCCCTCGCCGGCTTGGTCGCGCTCCACGGCCTGAGCACCCTGTCTGCCCAGACGCCCACACCCGTCCCTCCTCGCGTCTTTGAGATCAATGCTGTCACTCTCGCCAAGGTCAAGGCTCGCGCGGACAAGGACATCATGCTGCAAGCCGTCAAGGATGCCGAGAAGGAGTTGAAGACCGAACCGCACTCAGTGGTCGAAAAGCAGCAGACTCCACCGAGCGGCGATAAGCACGACTGGTACACTCAGGCTGGCTACTGGTGGCGGGATCCCGCAAATCCGAACGGGCCATACATTCGCCACGATGGCGTAAGGAATCCCGAGAAGGACGACTTCACCGACGAGTCCTACTTCCACCGCACCGTGGGGGCGGCGAACACCTTGGCCCTCGCTTACTACCTTACCGGCAACGAGCAGTACGCCGCCCACGCCGCACTGCTGCTGCGTACCTGGTTTCTGGCGCCGGCGACTGCCATGAATCCCAACCTCAACTACGCGCAGTTTGTCCCGAACAAGAACAACGGCCGCTCGGCGGGCATCGTCTCGGCTCGCCGGATGCCGGAGGCGATCGACGCCATCGGGATGCTGGCCGGGTCCAAGAACTGGACCGCTGCCGATGACGCCGGCATGAAGCAGTGGTTCACACGGTATTACACCTGGCTTACTACGTCCGACGCCGGCAAGGAGCAGGCGGGCCGCCCCAACAACCACGGGTCGTGGTGCCAGGTTCAGGTCGCCGCGATCGCTCTCTATCTGGGCAAAACGGAGGACGCGCGGAAGACGCTCATTTACGTCCGCGATACCCGCATCCCCGAGGAAATCGACGCGAAGGGCTTGCAGAAGTACGAACTGGCGCGCACCAAATCCTTCTCATACAGCGCGCTCAATCTCCACGCTCTCACGGCGATGGCCACCGTCGCACAGCCGCTGGGTATCGATCTGTACCGGCCCTCCAAGCCCGGTGCTCCCGGCATTCTCACCGCCGTCGATGCACTCCTGCCCTACGATCCGCAGCACCCGTGGCCGCATGAGCAGATCGAAAAGAACCGCGAAGATTCGATCTGTCCCGCTCTGTACTTCGCCGTCGGTTACACGCACGACCGGAAGTACCTCGATGGCCTGAAGCGCTTCGCGTGCGAGGCCACCGCAAAGGATGAGATCGTCGCACTGGGCAACTAGAACAAGAGAAATCCGGGTCTCCCATCCCAGGCTGCGCCATCGCAATGGGTGTCGTCGTGGGCGTTCCAGCGGCGCTGGCGGGGAGCGGGCTGATCGCGGGACTGCGATTCGGGACCGGCGTGGCGTGCGCCGAAAGCGGATGCGCTGGTGGCGCTACGCTGCGAGCGACCGCGGATGAATCGCCAGTAACCGCCGCTCAATTGCCGAGGGTCTTGGCTTCCTCCCGCAGAAGGCCGATCTGCTGCGCCAGCGCCGCGAGCGCTTCGCCGCAATCCTGGAACTGCTCGGCGGCGGCCTGCGTCTCGATGCGCTTGAGCAACGAGGCGGCGGAGACGGCTCCCACGTTGGCACACGCGCCTTTGCAGTAGTGCGCCAGGTTCATACATCGTTGGGCATCGCCTGCCCGAATGGCGTCTTCGATCAGCGGGACTTGCTGCGAAGTATCGTCGATCAGGGCCGCGAGGATATCCTTCATGAGCCCGGCGTCGTCGAGAGTGACGTCGCGAAGCTGTTGTTTGTCGAGCGTGACGTAGGTATCGATGGCCTTCACGCTTCTATTGTGCGGGGCGGCGGCAGCCTGCGAAATCGGATGAACCCATTAAACCGGGGGTGGGAAACGCCGTAGCCGCGCAGCGCGTACTCCGCAACTCCTCGCCATCCTATCGGTAAGAATTGACCGATAGCCACGCCGGACGGCCTAAGTGCCGGGCCTACATCTGCTATGTCCGGACGGGGGAGTTCGGGGGTATGTAGCCTGTCACCGGAATTGGAAGCGCGACTCGATCACGTGGTCGTGGGAGTCCAGACGGGCGCGGGCGAAGAACGCGGGGGATGCCGGAGAACCGAATCGGAGGTCGATGGCTTCGACGCGTTTGCCGTCCTCCATCTCGGTATCGGGCCAGACCCGCCACAGCGGGAATTGCGAGAATCGCAGGAATTCCTGGAATGCGGGGGTGGCACGGGCAATGTCGATTGCGGGGTCGGGATCGGGCTTGATGAGGACGCGGGAACGCGTGGGGTCGAACTCCTGGAGGAGGTCCAATGGTGCCAGCGCGTAGAAGTTTCCGGTTTCTACGATACCGTTCCAGCGTAGTGGATTGATGGAAGTGGGACAAGCGGCCACGCGCAGCGGAGTGGTCCCCTGGTACAGGCGGGAATCGAGAATATTCACGGCGCGTGCATGGAGCACGGCGCGGCCGCCGTCATACAGGGTCAGGCAGAGCAGCGCGAAGATGGCGCCGCTACGGCCATAGTGGCGCGCCGGCGCACTGCCGGAGCCGATTTCGGAGCCGACCAGCCGGGACAGAAATGGCCCCAGTATGCCGAGCAGCAGGATGGTCCATGCCCATGGGTCGGGGAAGGAGGCGATGTCGAAACGGAACCACTCGCTGGAGAAAGGGAGCAAAATGCGGACGCCGTAGACATTCGTAAGATCGAGCAGCAGGTGCGACGCCACGCCGACGAACGCGGCCGCCAGCGCTCCCAGCCAGCGGACCGGGCTGCGCGACACCAGCCGGACCAGGGCCACGGCGAGCAGCGCCATGAGGGGCATTGCCAAAAGGGAATGCGTCCAGTGGCGATGGTAGTGCAGATAGCTAAGCGTTCCGCCAGCGGCGCTGACGATGTCCAGATCGGGGATATTGGCTGCCAGGATCAGGATCGCGGTGGCGTGCGGCGTCCAGCGGTTTAGGCCGGCTCGGCTGAGGAATAGACCGACCGCGGTGTGCGTGAGGTTGTCCATGGATATAGGGCGCCTACGGATTACCCATTGTAGGAGGGATAAGCGACGGTGGCGAGTCCGTCCCAAGGGGGGGGAGTGGATTACGCCGATAGCCTGCCGCGTGCCCGCTGGTTGACGGGGGTGAGAGGCAACGGTCCGGCTTTCTCGATCTGGCCGCCAAAATAGTCGCGCAGAGGGTACAGCGGGTAAGGCTTGAGCTGGGCATAGGTGCGGCCTAGCTTCTCTTCTATGCGATAGAGCTCGTGGAAGAAACTTCCGCGGTCCATGTTGAGCTTCTGGCAGCAGAGTATGTAGTCCGCGCCCAGAAGGAAGTGATATCTGAAGATGCGATATTCCTCTGCGGTCAGCACCCGCTCAGTGACCTTGAGGAAATCGGCGATGAATTCTTCGCGTTTGCGGGAGAAGACTCGGCCGCCCGTGGGGCCGTAGCAGGGCTCCCAAGAGACCGAAGCCGTACGTTCTCCCAGGGCGACACACTCCACGAATCCGGTCAGGCAGGCGCGAAAGATCGCGCGAAGCGTGCAATCGCAGGGAATCTCCTGGTCGCTGCGATCCATTACAAGGCCGAGACCTTGGCAAGAGGTGCAAGCTGCGTTGGCAATTCCGAGTGTCGTCGATCGATTCCATTGCATTGTAAAAAACTCCTCCGGGACCATCCCAGTTTGATGCCGCAGTCTGTATTTCTGCGCGGCTGATCCCAATTTAGCCCTAGGGGTGGATTCGTCAATGCTTTAGGGCGGATACCTGCATTCTCCATCCCCATACCCCCATATGGGCCTAGGTCTCTCAGTACTTTCAAATGTTTTGTAACCGGCCTCTGTTGCACGAAGTTAACACCAATGCGAAAAACTCTTTTGAATCCAACATCGGATTGCCCTGAGGGGGCCGTTGGTGCGACTATAGTACTACTCTATTCCTTGGAGGAATATACCTCTTTCTCATGTATCCCCTTGACTTCAAGGAACTACACCGTCGCCTGATCACGTCTCTACGGGATTCCGTGCGCAATGGGGACATGACGGAACGCCGGTTGGCCCGCCTGACGGGGGTGTCTCAACCTCACATTCACCATGTTCTGGCCGGGAAACGCTCCTTTTCCACGGAGACGGCCGACCAGGTGTTGAAGGCGCTGCGGAACGACCTGGTGGACTTTCTCGAGCCGGAGGACATCGCCCAGTGGACGAACCGGGAATGAAGTTGTGGTGGAATAGGATACAGGAGGCGCAAATCTGAATTGGGGCGATCGAAGGGTACATCGTCGTCGGACCAACAGCGGCTACGGCGTCTGGCACAGAATATCGACCGTCTGGCGGACCGGGACGAAGAACTGTTGCGCCGCGAGCGCGAGACCGAAGCGTTGCGCCGCACAGCGGCGGGGCAGTTGCACGCCGAATGTCTGTCCTTCGTAAGCGAGCTGAACCGTCTGCTGCAACGCACCGAAGTCCGCCTCGACCCGGATGCGTTCGACATTACCGCGTTTGAGCCGGACAGTTCCACATTGATCCAGATCCAAGTGCGCGGACGGATCCTGCAGATTGCCTTCACCGCCACGCCCGGCCTGGCGAGTACCGAGGAGTTTCGCATTCCCTACATTCTGGAAGGGACGGTGCGCGCCTTCAATCAGGAGTTGCTCGACAAAGACCTGATCGAGGAACAACTGTTGTTCTACACCCTGGAAAGCCACGGCAATATGTGGCGCTACTTCGACACGCGATCTTACAGATCGGGACCGTTCGATCGTGAGTACCTGACGAACCTGATGGAAGAAGTGGTGTAGGGGACGCGCCGGCAGAGCCCGCAAGCCTGCACCGCGATGCGGATTCGCGCGTCCGCAGTTCCGCGTAGCGTGCCCACTCGGCCGGGGCTCGCACGGCAAGGGTCCTTTCTCTGATATATTGATCTCGTTTACCCCCTTCGCCGTTAGCGTTAACGGACTATGACGGAAGGGGCACGAAAGGAAGGTGTCTGTGAGTTCACAAAAGGATCCCGAGCACACCGGCAAACCCAAGCGCGGCTTCTCCCGCCGCGGGTTCATGCGCGGTGTAGGACTGGGCAGCGGCGCGCTGGGAACCAGTTTGCTGGAACGGGAAGCGGTGGCGGCTCCTCCGCCGGCCAAAGTGGTGGGGCCTGGCCCCGTCGCCATTACGCTCAAGATCAACGGCAAGCCGGTCAACCTGAAAGTCGAGCCGCGCGTCACCTTATCCGACGCATTGCGCAACCATTTGGACCTGACGGGCGCCAAGCGGGTCTGCGACCGCGGAACCTGTGGCGCCTGTACCGTCATGATGGCCGGAAAGACGGTCTATAGCTGCTCGGTGCTGGCAATCGATGCGCAGGGCAAGGAGATCGAGACCATCGAGGGCATCGGCAGCCCCGAGAAACTGCACCCGGTTTCGGCGGCCTTTTGGAACAACGACGGACAACAGTGCGGCTACTGCACGCCGGGGTTCGTCATGGCATCCAAGGGTTTCCTGGAAGAACACGCCAACCCGACAGTGGAAGATTTCAAGCGCGGGCTGGGCGGAAATCTGTGCCGCTGCGGCACTTACATGGGCGTCAAAGCGGCGGTGCTCGAAGCCGCCAAAACCCTGGCGCCCGCGGTTGGAGGGAAAAAGAATGGCTAATACTCCCAACTATAGCTGGCCGCCGATGAATACGCGGAAGGTCATGGGCACGCGCCCCAAGCGGGTGGACGGGCCGGTGAAATCGAGCGGACGCGCCAAGTACTCTTCCGATCTGAACTTCAACGGCATGCTCTACGGGGCGTATCTCACCAGCCCGCATGCCCACGCGCGCGTGAAGAGCGTCGATACCAGCGCCGCCGAAAAGGCCGACGGCGTGCAGTCGGTGTATGTGATCGCGGCCGGCGGCGCCGAAGTGCAGTGGCAGGGAGCGGAGATCGCCGCCGTGGCGGCTCTCACCGAGGAACAGGCGCGGGATGCGGTGCGCCTGATCAAGGTGGATTACGAAGTGCTCCCGCACAACGTGCTGGACGCCGACCTGGCAAAGGTCGCGGCGCCTTTCGCTCAAAAAGCGGGCGAGCGGCTGCAGGGCGACCCGGATAAGGCGTTCACCGAAGCCGAAGTTGTCTCCGAAGGCCAGTATGGAATCCCCGTAGTCACGCACTGCTGCCTGGAACCGCACGGCCAGGTGATTCAGTGGCAGGGCAGCGGCGACGCTTCGCAGATTCAGGCGTGGCCTTCCACGCAGGACGTCACTTCCTATGCCGGCGACCTGGGCCAGCACCTGAAAGTGCCGGCCACCAACATCAAAGTGAAGATGGATTATGTCGGCGGCGGATTCGGCAGCAAGTTCAGTCCCGACGCCTGGGCTGTCGCCGGCGCCAATCTCTCGCAAAAGGCCGGCGGGCGCCCGGTGAAGCTATGGCTGGACCGCGCCACCGAGCAACTGATGGCGGGCAACCGGCCCTCCCTGTTCGCCAAGGTCAAAGTGGCCGGCAAGAAAGACGGAACCATCACCGGGTGGCAGGGCGAGACCTGGGGATCGGGCGGCGTTACCGGCCTCACCATGCCGAACAATGTTCCCTATGTTTTCGACATTCCCAATTCCCGCAGGAACCACACCTCTGTTCGCGTGAATGGCGGTCCTTCGCGGGCGTGGCGCGCGCCGGGCAACCAGCAGGCTTCCTACATCACCTGCGCGGCCATCGAGGACTTCGCGGCCAAAGCCGGTCTCGACCCCATCGACGTCTTCGCCAAGAACCTGGGCTACGCGCCGGCGGCTCGCCGCGACACTTACGGACTCCAGTTGACCAAGGCCGCGGAGTTGGCGGATTGGAAGAAGCTGTGGCATCCGCGCGGCCAGAGCGGACCGGGCCCCATCAAGCGCGGCCTGGGACTCGGCATCGCCACCTGGCAGGGCGCCGGCCATGCCAGCCAGTGCCGCACCATTATCAACCCGGACGGCAGCGTGCGCGTGGAGATCGACACTCAGGATCTGGGAACCGGCACCCGCACGATCATCCTTCAAGTGGTGGCCGAGACGCTGGGACTGCCGATGAGCCAGATCCAGTTGCTGATCGGATCGAGCGATCTGCCGCGCGATGGCGCATCCGGCGGATCGACGACGGTGGGCGGCGTTTCCACCTCCAGTCGCCGGTCGTCGGTCAACGCGTTGGCGAAGTTGTTTGAGGTGGTGGCGCCTGACCTCGGCGTGCAGCCCGACCAACTGGAGGCCACCGACGGGCAGATTCGCGTGACGGGAACACCGGGCAAGAGCCTCACCTGGGCGGCGGCGTGCAAGAAACTGGGCACCGCGTCGATTTCCGAAATGGGCATCTTCACGGCGCGCGGCGATGCGGCCGGAATGACTACGGGCGGCGTCTGCGGCGTACAGATCGCCGATGTTTCGGTGGATGTGGAGACCGGCGTAGTGAAGATGAATCGCTACACCGCGGTACAGGACTGCGGCCTCATCATCAACCCCCGCCTGGCGGAAAGCGTGGTTTACGGAGCGGTCATCATGGGCATCGGAACGGCGCTCTTCGAAGAGCGCAGCATGGACCAGCAGACCGGAAAGATGTTGAATCCCGATATGGAATTCTACAAGCTGGCCGGGATTGCCGATGTGGGCGAGATCCAGGTGCACCTGGACATTCGCGAAGAGAACGACAAGCGGGGCGTCATTGGGCTGGGTGAGCCGCCGGCGGTTCCCATCTGCGGGGCTATCGGCAATGCCGTGGCCAACGCCATCGGCGTGAGGGTGCCGAATATTCCCATGACGCCCGATCACGTGCTGAACGCGCTGGAAGGGAGGGCGTAATGGAGTCCTTTGAATACGGGAATCCCGCGAGCGTTTCCGAAGCCGTGGCGATGTTGGGCGCCCAGTGGGG
>Ga0181529_10005076_pt1 | contig 13904 bp, 23 predicted proteins | sample PEATcosm2014_Bin_36_FD_119763 | JGI IMG/M metagenome (GOLD analysis project Ga0181529, IMG submission 119763) | Peatland microbial communities from MTU Mesocosm Facility, Houghton, MI, USA - PEATcosm2014_Bin10_30_metaG | ecosystem: Environmental > Terrestrial > Soil > Wetlands > Peat | place... | reverse complement strand
TGAGCAATTCGATTACACAGAACGTGGGTTCCAACGCCGGAAGGATATTGTTTCCAATAGAAAAGCCTTCCTCTTCAAACAATTCACGGACAGCCTTGTCAAAGTCAGCACGGGTTACGGTTTCCATAAAATCCGATCCACCGAATCGGCGACGAAGACTTTCTGCCCGTAGAGATTTTTGATGTCTCCCACGTACTTCGATGCCGTTGACAACCATTCCCGTGTTGGATGCACCCGTAAGGTGTGCGCCCCTTTTTCCGTTCCCCGGCGTGCATCATCCCGCAATGAGAGCGGGAGCGCATACCAGTGTTTTGCACACATCAACGCTTTTGCGTTTGTATGATCTGTGCAGCCTCTTACGACACATGCCATTTGTTTGGCCTCCATTCGAAACTTAATACTACCACACCCGGATCGAACTTGTCAACAGGTGTATCAAAATATTTATCCGGGTTGCCCTTGGAGATCTCGGTGTCACCCAAAATCCGGCTTGCTATTCGCACGTGCCTTTTTGCGTATCCTTGGGTCAGGCATTCAGCCTTACTATCGTCAACCCGGTCACACAAACCCATCATAGCAAATCGGGGTTCAGTTTGTCAATAGGTGCATCAACTTTTTTGATTTTCTTCGGCCAGCCATTTTGCCGCCATTTTGGTGAGCGCCGCCCGGTGTTCCGTAGGATCGCCGCCACAGAGCCTACAAAGCTCTATAGCGAAACGATTGGCGTGTACCCATGCCCAACCCCATCTTTTCGCCCCGGCAGCATGTAGGGCGTTAAAATCGCTTTCTGAGCATGGGGTCCGTTCCAGGAGTTTCAGAACATCCTCAAGGTTATCCGGCGTGACTTGTGCCAAGCGGCGGTCACAAAGCTCTTTGACATGAGGATTTTCCGGTGTGTCGCCTTGAAGTAGTGAAACCACGGCTCGGTGGTTGTCTTCGGCTACAAATTCCCATAGCCCGAAACCTTTGCAGACCGGGCATTTGTCATCGTCCACTTCGCCGGTTCCGTGACATAGAGCGCATGTGTCGAAATCCCAATTCATTATTGGTCCGTCAATAGTTCCCTTTCCAGGGTGTCGGTCTGATCCATCAACAAAAAGGCGAATTCATAATTCAGTTCCTTTTTGGCTTTTTCCGCATCTTTGCGATATTGGTCGATCTGTTCTTTCACGACTTCTCTCTGATACGTAGTTATAGCAGCGCTTGTCATATGATTGTGGCTTAAGGTCCGGACGAAACCTTGCAGGAAAACTCCCGGACCATCACGTTCACCGTGATCTCGTAGAACTTAACGTAGATGAGTCTTTTGAACCTGTGAAATGTATGTTGGTGGATGGTCAACAGTCAACCAGTCACACCATGCATCGAAGGCACTTTCATTGTGCTCTTCCAGGTGTAGCATTCCATCATACGGTGCATGTGGGTCGAAAATCAACTGACGACCAATACGTGCCATGTCTGGAACATTGTCGCTGTACGCTTTCCAGTGTTCAGGGCACCAGTCAAGTGCATCGCTAACTACAGATGGGACACCTTCTGCTATACCATCGGCAGTTACCATGTTAAATGATTCGGTGTAAGATCCCTGTACCAGTAAGTGCATCTTACGAACGTAGTCACGAAACTGCGGCCATGTTGCCCAACCAAGTTCTTTTAGAGTGAATCCAGGAACGCCCTGAACCATCGCCCTAACCGAATTTAAGATTGTGCTGCCGCCGCCTTCCAATCTACCGCCCGATACCCAAAACTCTGTGTCAACTTTCAACTCTTCATGAAGTTGCAAAGCAGTTCCAGCAGCGGACATCAAATTCTTCTGTGGCCGGGTTGCGCCGAATGCGCCAACCCTAAGAACACCACCATTGTACACAGGCTTGTTCGGGTTGACAGCATAGTCCAAATAGTACATATTCGGAAGATACGTGCATGGCGCTTGGTATGCCTGACGTGTCCAGCGAATAAACTTGGAAGAATTACCTGCGATGTTGAAGTTAATCGAACCAAGCTCGACATCAATGTACTCTCGCAGTAGCTTTACACCGTTTGTGTCGGCCTGGAGAAAACCTACGTTGCTATGACAGTTGACGGCAAAGCGTACATTGTCATGCTTGAGCGTAAGCATTTGAACTTCACGTGTGGGAATCCACGGTGCAGCGATTTCTACGTGAGTAACTGTAGGGTTGTTCGTTAGGTATTCGTCAAGTTTGGCAGAGTTTAGAATCGGAAGCACTGTAGCCTTGATGCCGTGACGTGTTAAGACCTTCGCAATGTTGAGGGCAGCTACACCCAACCCAATGTGCGAAATACCTGCGAAGGCTGCAAAGTTTTTGTAGCAAAGAACTAAGTAAACATTTTTGGTTTCCATTATGATACCATATTAGGAGCGATTTTTGGTGTCATCTGAATTTAGATTACCACGCTTTTTGATTTTGGCAAGTGCCGCCAAGACGCTTCCTGGCGATATTTAGTGAAGAGAGATTTCACCCAATCTCAGCACCGACTACTACACCATTTTCGACTTTGAAAGTGAGGCGACCTTGACGATATTCGCAGTTGAGGGTCTGCATTCCGGGGAGTTGTACTTTTACTTCAAATCCTGCTGCCTGTGCTTTGGCCCTAGCTTCTTCGACGGCCATTCCATTGTACTGTGTGAGATTCATTACCTAATCCTGCATCCAATCGGGTGCTTCCCATGCCTGGATCTTTTTACTGATGTACAGCGTGCCGTCTGACTCATCGAATTCAAAATTCAAGTCGTCGCCGGGATGTAAGTCCAGTTCACGAACAAGTAGATCTGGAATTGTCATCGTGCTGTCATTGTTTATACGACAAGGATACGAGCGATGTCCATAACCGGCATTCACCCGCACCATCAGCGGTGGAAGTTCTTCTTCTGGTCTTGGGAGTTCTGGTTCTTCGTAAAGTTTGTCGTCTTCCATGTTAGTCTTCTACTACTTTCCCATTGCGAATCACTTGGGCTTCAAATTTGGCGTGAGCTTGTGCGGCGAAGGGACTCACGGGTTGAGGTTTTCCATTGGCATCTCGGAAGATCGGCGGGGCTGGTTGTTCGGGAACCGGAGCAGGAGCGGGAACTGGTGATGTTTCTGAAATTCCAATAAGAGAAAAAATTTGCCTAAATGAGTCAGTAATGGCGGGTGCAAAGTCAGCTAGGCATGTTCCAATGAATGTGTGAACATACTTACCGGGCACCGCTACCTCAACGGAATATTCCTTCACTCCGTTGAGGATTTGGTGGTCATTGATGCGAATGTGAACGTGCTCTAACATACCACTCTAATTTAGCGTTTCTTTTTCTCAAAGTGAACTGGAGATACTTGCAACTTCATTCCGATGTACTGTGTGGTCATTTCTAGTCCTGCAACCATTCCTCTTCGTTGAATTCCATGTCAACGTCATCGCCGGGACGCAGCCCCAATTCACGAACAAGTGGATCGGGAAGTGTCATCGTACTGTCACTATTTATCCGTAATGTAAACTGCCAAATCACCAATACGAAAATCGCTGGTGCGAACGACGGCTTGATAGTTGAACACTTTTATGATGGAGAGCGTGTCCGCATTCGGATGCTTCTCTAGGTGCTCAACACGGAAACACTCTACCTTATGGGTTGAGTTCGCCATAAATATCGTCTGATCCTCCATGTCCATTATATACTGCATCTCGAATAATGTCAACCACAAGCTGTACGTCGGCCAAACCATGCAATTGCTTCAAGAGCGATTCAACCAACACAACCGCCAAAATTTCACCAAATCATTGATCCACGATACAATGCGAAAATATGGCAAAAAGCATTTCCAAATCAAACAGCTTGAGGAAGTGGACCCGTCGCTCGTTGACCAATCTGAAATTGCATGGATTGCGAAACTGAATATGCTGCATCCTCATGGTTACAACCTGGATGCTGGTGGGCAGCGAAAGTACCCATCAAAAATTTCCAAACACCGCCACCGAAAAGCTCATCTTGGAAAATCTCTTTCTCCAGAACACCGTGATGCAATCAGTGTTTCGTTGAAAGGCAAAACCTACTTAGGGCATTCGTTCATTGTGACCGATCCATCTGGCGAAACCCGGCGAATATAAAACCTTCGTGAATTTTGCACTCGCCGGTCATTGAATTACAATTCCATCCGCTGCGCTCTCCGTCGAAACCGACAATGGAAAGGCTGGACGTTTCAGAAAACGTTGTCGCCGTCCGAAGGCTCGTAATGCTCTGTGAACCAACGTGCCAGTGAATACTGACCCGACATCGCCCCGATCTTCAGCGTGGGCTGCTTGCAACGGTTCTTGATGAATTGCAGCTTTCGCTTTTTGCCTTCGCCCACATAGTCGTAGTTTCCTTCGATGGCGTTCGGGCAATCGAATTCGATATGTACATCCGGCGAATCGCAATAACAGCGGTCATCTTCACCCCAATGACCGTGGCATCCGCCCGTGATTTCGACACGGGCTTTCATCATTTCTCCACACTTCGGACACTTCACACATTTGTACCTCGGAACCAGTTTAGCATATGATGTACCTGTTGTCAAATTGGATGCAACGAAAAATGGTGGTATACTAAAATTGAGAGCGAATGGTGAGGTTGTCCAGCCTCTACTGGAACCGTCGCTTGACGAATCAGCGTGGACGGCTGGTAGGGCGTGCCGACAAGAAAATGGCCGGGGCTATTGGCACAGCTTCATGCCCTTCCCCGGCCACTTTTATTTTTTGTGGGACTGAATCAGTTGGAAGATGTCATTGACCACTTCCAAATTTGCTGCCTGAAAATCGGCCTGGACCGCAACTTGAGTGACTTCGGCAAAGCCGCCGCCATTTGAATCCCAGGTCGCACGAAACAGCGGTGTGAGAACCGGCACTTCGTTTCCGTCTCGATCTTCATACGGATAGGAACCACGTGAAGGAAATGTAGTCCACTCCTTCACGTCGCCCATTGCGTGCCAAATTGCATCTTTGATCGCTTCCGCTGATGTTGCATAAAAAGCGCCGCCCATTGCCTTGCCACCGTACCAACTCCAACGGCTCATCCAAGCAACAATCGGTGTAACTGCGTCTGCCATATTACGCCATCACTGTAATCTTCCAGAAGTCACTTGAGAGATTCTGGTTAGAAAGATAAGCAAACGGCATGAAGCAATAACCTTTGACGCCCCAATACGGACCCCAAGAGTTACGCACGATGAATGTCTGCGGAGGTACGCCATTAACTGTCGAAGTACCAGAGTTGTATCCAGCAGCGGCGACAGCGTGACCACCAAGAACACTTTCAGTCGGACCCGGCATCGGAACAATACCTGTCGAAGCCACTTGATCGGACTCGAAAGAATCGTATACCGTGAAGCCGAAGCTGAATGGTAATCCACCAGCCAAGCAAGACTGCATGTCTGCGAGATCTTGATTGATGCTTTGGTAAGAGACCGACTTATTCTTCAGAGCATTGGTGTAACATGCAGCCGGTGGCTTTGTGGCGAACGCATTTACGTTGTACGGCCATTCAGATTCGGCGCATACACCTTGGACGTTGATGGACTTAATACCATCACGAATTTCAGCGCCAGCATCTTGAGTTACTGTGCCTTCCATAACCCGTTCGTTGTAGTAAATGAACAGGCGAGACGGCATGTAACTTGTGCTGCCAGCAAGCAAGAGTTTTTGACGAATCAGGTCAAATTCTACTACACCAGCAATCGAATTTGCTGTGCAGCTTCCAAGTTGCTGTTGGTTGTAAACCGCAGGAAGTTTGGAGCGGAGATCCACAAAGGACGGCAATGCTGTTGCCGACATGTGGCCGGTGAACTTGAAATCACGGAAGTCTGGCTTGTCAGGACGCCAGCCGTATTTCGGGTTGTAATTTTTTGCTTTGGAAAGAGTTTTCAGAGCCATGTCACTATATAGCTCTCACCAGAGGTCGTAATACCAGCGGTAGGTATTCATCGTCCGATCTTTCTGCGGACATAGCTCCAGGCGTTCGCTACAGCCGCCAAGCCGGTAGTGAAGAGCGGTTGTAGCGCCGCCGTGATGAGCGCCATGTTTTCAGGCCGGAAGATTCCACACTGCGATCCGTAGATGATGCTGTGCTGTGGACAGAAAAATAGGTCAAAAATTGTGGACCACATCACACACCTTCCGCTGCCGCCGCACGTGCCGCTTCGATGTCACACTGTCGGATCTTCGGTGGAATGTAAGGAATGTGCTCACCGCAGTCCGTTGTGAAATGTGTGTCCATCATCGTGATGTCCATGTTGTCTCTTATGTCGGCTTCGATCTTCCGCATAAGAGGGTTCACGTCACGGCCATTCATGATACCGTGGCCGGTGATGAAGTATAGGTCGTAGCGATGACCCTTACCGTACAATGGATGGCGGTAACTGTTCTCCACCAAGCGAACTTCGACGCAGCGGAACCCGGCGTGCTTCCAGATGGTGTCCAGAAATTTTTGCGTGTCCCACTTAAGAGGATCGTTGAGAAAGAAGTTGAACGTGCGCTTCACAGTAGTAGCGACGGCACGATGTTGTGGCACACCTTTGGCACCGACGTAAGTGAACTTCAGCGGGGCAGCTTCGATGCGATACTGACGGCGATGCTCCTGGATGATAGTGCCTTCTTTTGTGCCCTTCGTCCAGTTATGCCAGCAGCACATTGTCTGTGTGTTCGGCAGTTCGTCCAGACCACCATGCGATCTGGCAATGGTGTGGTCGCAAGTGAAGAGAACTTCCTTGCCGTCGTCCGGGTCAACTCCCCACAGATTCAGATGGTACGGTCTGCTCTCTTCCGGCTCAGCAGAACGGCCTTGCGGCGATCTTTCGATGGCGAAGTAAGTGGCCTCGAAGGGACACCCAGGAAAGGCACATTTGACGCCATTCTGAAAGAAGGATTTTAGCCGCAACGTTTTGGTGTTGATAACATGACCGCTGATGACGGTCTGCTTCGACGGCGCTGCGATAAGTGCTAAACCTTCCTCGATTGTCAACGTGCCAATTCGCTCATAGTCCTGTATGTGCGTCTTGACGGGTTTTTCATGTTTTTTCTTTTCCAAAAGTCGTTGTAATTTGTACCCTATCGTGCGATAGTTAGACACCTTGACGGCCATTCGAGCCTCACACTCCAACTCGATTTCGTACATAAGTGTGTTCAGAAACTCCACCGGATAGCCGTAGCCAGTTTTAGAGCCTGTGTTATTGCACCGGAACGTCAGATGATACGTATGCGTAACTTCGCCGGTTTCGGGATTGTGGTACGCACGTGTCGCAATACAGCGCCGGGTACGAAGAAACCGCCCCGGCATCGAAAAATTTCTTGTTCAACGTCTCGACTACGGAGCGTTCGTTGTGGATGCGATTGATGGGATGATTGACCATTTACTTTACCGGCTTGCCAGCGCACATGGCCTTCAATTCGGCCTTGATCCGCTTGGCAGTCTCGCCCTTCCAGGAACCAGCGTTGCACAGGAAGTAGCTGACGATGGACAGGGCGCTATCGCAACCGTAGGAGTCCTGCATCGTGTTAAGGCATTGCATTGCTTGGAGATACGGGCCGGCGGCGAAATTCACCTTTTTCCAGTCCCGGCTGATCTCGCTGGCGATCACGGAGATGTTTCGGTAGTTCATGCTTAAAGCCTACCACATCCAGCCTCAAAAGTCAACAGGTACATCAATAATGATTCGTCGCCTTGGCGTACTTGGAAAGCAGAGCGATGCGCCGGATGCTCCGTTGATTTGTGCGTCGGACTTCCCGAAGAATTTCCAGGCGGCGCTCAGTTTTCATGCTTGGAAGCACGATGTAGAACCACGCCACGAATACGATGGTGGAAATCAACAATGTTGCAACAAACAGTTTCATGCCACCATCGTATCAGTTTCGGGCGTCGTTGTCAAATAGATCAACTATTTTGATCGAAGAAGATCTTGCGGCTGATCGTTGCCATGATATCATCCACTTTGACCGGCTTGATGCGGTGGAGAACGTCATATTCAGTTCCAACAAGAGCGCCGAATTCGATTTCGTATTCATCGAACCCGGAGAGGTATCGAACGTAAACGTAGTCGATTGTTTTTGCGTTGGTGACCCTGAAGCGAACACCATCGCCCATTGAGACGGGAGTTTTACCTCCCCACATTTTGAAAACGGTATTATTGGCCTTCGGCCCTGTAAACAGATCGGTAAGATTGTTTGTGAATTTTGTCTTCATTCTGCCTTTGCACATCTTGGAGTGCAATTTCCGGTATAGATTTGGGATACTGACCGGGGAACGGCAGGTGCTTTGGGAGCACGATTTGAGTCTAGCAGAAATTCCGTGGCTGCGTCAAGAGTGGTTCAGATTTTTCTGTAGTTTCATAGAGACTTTATAGAGATTATACTATTCCTTGCGTTGCATTCGATATTGTACAAGGCTTTTGGATTTTGTCAAGAGTGGCCCGTCGAAGGTGTCAGTCTGAGGTCTACATAATGATGGTACATCTATCATGTCAACTCCAGTCACTCCGCTCATTGGAATCTATGCGAATCAACCGACTGACCTGAATTTTCTCATCACCAATCGGTTCCGTTTAGTTTTACGTCGAGCACCAAGTTGCGTCTACTTTTTGCAGCAGTGCAACCTACCAGGATTTTCGATGGACAATGCAACCCAGGCCACCAGCTTCATCCAACTGCCGGTTCCTGGTGACAGAATCCACTACAACGATTTTACCATCAGCTTCCCGGTTGATGAAGAGATGCGGAACTATCGAGAGATCGCTGATTGGATCATCGGCCTGGGTTTTCCGAAGGAGTTCGGTCAGTACGAAGATTTGCATGATTCGATGGATGGCATCTGGTCCGATATTGGTCTTATCATCTTAGACGCAGATCAGAATCCACTCCATGTTGTTAAGTTTGTCAATGCGTTTCCAGTGTCCCTAACTGACATAAGTTTTGATAGTAAGGGAGAAGATACGGTCATCCCAATGGTGACGGCCACCTTCAAGTATTCGTACTGGCAATTCGATGAAGTCAATGTTGGATCGACCACTGTGACACAAGCCGATTTGGACCATTCCTAAGCCCTTGACAAAATCCATTTCCGTGTTCCAATGGTAATCAGTGATAGTTGACATAGAGCTTACCCTGAACCGTTTCGGGTTTCGCCGGAAGCCGCCCAACAAGATTCAAATCGGATGGTTTCGTCTGGCGCATTGGGAGATTCCCGGCAAGCACGCTATCAGCTTTGAAATAAACTGGTGCACCAAATGACACTCAAAGACTACAAGAAAATGCTGGAGCACGACGTGCCAGATCTGGATAAATCCGATCTGGAGAATGAGTCGGCACGGACCTTTCAACTGTGGAACAAGTACCACTTTCTTTACCTAGAAGAGTATCACACGCTCACCGACCTGGAGCAAGAGTTGAATACTCTGAGGATGGATCGTTGGATGTACTATCAGGGCAAAGGATCGAAGGAAGAGAACCGGGAGAAGCCTAATGACTACAAATTCATGAAGGCTGAAGCCAAAGAACACATGGAAGTAGACCCTGACGTAGTAAAGCTCAGAAAGGTCTATTTGGAACAAGAAAGGATCGTCAATCACTTGACGGCTGCTGTCTCAGAGATCGCTCGTCGCAGTTACTATATATCTGATGCGACGAAGAATATTCAATGGCACAACGCCAAGCCGTCTCCGCCGTCTCCGTCGTATTAAACATATGCCGAAAAAACTTAACACAAAACCTGACACGAAACCAAAAGCCGCTAATGCGAAGAAAAAGACGTTCCTACAAAAACTCAATGCCAAGTCGGGCATTGAAGTGATTCCAGTCTCCGACGCCATCCCCAACGAAAACACATTCTACACCGACACCGGATCGTACACTTTTAACGCCATCATTTCTGGTTCCATTTTTGGTGGCATCCCAAGTGACACAATCGTGGGCCTCGCTGGTGAGCAAGGCACGGGAAAGACCTATGTCTGTCTGGAAAGCGCCAAGCATTTTCTGGACGCACATCCGAATGGTGTAGTTGAATACTACGAGACCGAAGGTGCCGTGAAGCCTCATATGATCGCAGACCGGCAGATTCCCGAAGATCGTATTTCACTCATTCAAGTTGATTCTGTCGAGCAGTTTCAATACATGCTGGCAAATCGCATCAAGGGCTACAACGAAATGGCGGAAGATGAACGGGAACCAATGTTCTTTGTTCTCGATTCGCTTGGTAACATCTCTTCCGAAATGGAACTGAAGCAGTCCACGATTGCTGTCGATAAGAAGAAGAAAGACATGAGCCGTGCAAGGGAGATCAAAGGTGTCTTCCGTGTCCTGGCTCTCAAGTTGGCACGTGCAAACCTGCCATTGATCGTCACCAATCACGTCTACGCAGACATGATGAAGAAGACGAAGCCCGGTGCGCCGCCAGCAAAAAGAATGGGCGGCGGCGAAGGTCTCTATTACGCTGCATCGACTATCATCTTCCTGGCTAAGTCTCCTGACTACGATGAAGTCACAAAGACGTACAGGGGCAGCATTCTGACAGCTACTCTTTTCAAGAGCCGGAACACTCTGGAACACTTGAAGATCAAAACTCGCCTGGACTTTCGCACTGGCATGGATCGCTACTTTGGTTTGTTCGATGTCGCCAAGCAATTCGGCATCGCCAAGAACGAAAGCAACGGCTTCCGCATGGGTGAGAAATTTTTTCATCTGAAGAATGTCAACGAACACCCGGAGGAATATTTTACGGACGATGTTTTGAAGGCCATTGATGAAATGGTTCAGAAAGCATTTTGCTACGGTAAGGGCGTCCCGATGGAATTGATAGATCAGGACGTGGATGACGACGGAACGGAGTTTGAAATCGACCAGGAAGAGGCAGCATCAGCGCCGGAACTTTTGGACGATACAGAAGCCGTAAAGGAAGCACTCACGAAGAAATCATCCAAACCATAGTATTTTACCATCATTCAGCAAGCCGGGAGACAATATGCAAGTGCGAATATCTAAAGCTGATGAATCGTTTATTCACATTGATGCTGAACGAAGTGTGCTGATGGAGTTGTCAGAGCGTTTTTCATTTGTAGTGCCAAATGCCAACTTTTTAACTTCTGTTCGTAATCGTTATTGGGATGGGCGCATTCGACTTTTCAACCTTCGCACCAAAAATCTATACTTTGGTCTACACATTCACGTAAGAGATTTTTGTAAAGAGAACGGATATGAATGCATCTACGAAGATCCAATCGACGTAGAAATCCCATTCTCAGTAAATGAATTTCGTAGCATGATCGCTTCTCTCAAATTGTCGGTCATGAACGATGAAGGTGTGCGGGTCGATATAACACCACACGATTATCAGGAACAAGCGGTCATCCATGCGATTCAGGCTGGCCGCACACTTCTTCATTCTCCTACCGCATCTGGAAAGTCGTTGATGATTTATCTTTTGATGCGTTATTATCTTGCTATCACAAAGGGCAAGGTACTCATTATAGTTCCAACCACAAATCTTGTCCAGCAGATGTACGATGACTTCACTGACTACGCTGCTAATATTTCTTGGGATGTTCAGGCTAACTGCCACATGATTTACGACGGTGGCGAGAAGCAGACTGACAAGCGGGTGGTGATCTCCACTTGGCAAGCCTTAGCTGTCAAAGAACCCTGCCCCAAAGAACTTCGTGAGATTTGGACTAAGGCTCAGATCAAGATGTGGTATCAGAAGGCACCGTACATCTTGGATGAATCATACTTCAAACAGTTCAACACGATTTTTGGAGATGAGTGTCATCTGTTCGCATCTGAGGATAATCAGGGCGGCGGCGAACTGATTGAGATCATGTCGAAGCTCTCCAATGCCAAGTACAGAATCGGCACCACCGGCACACTTCGTGACTCGAAAGTTCACCATCTGATTTTGGAAGGCATTTTCGGCGGTGTGTATCAGACGACCACCACAAAGGAAATGATGGACCGGAAAAAGGCCGCACAACTTTTCATCAAGGTCTTACAACTTCAGTACCCACAAGAAGAACGTAAGGCAATGCGTAAGAAGACCTACCAGGAAGAAATGGAATTCCTGATCGGCCACAACTCACGGAACAAATTCATCCGCAATCTGGCGCTGTCTCTCCGGGGCAATACGCTTGTCCTGTTTGAGCGAGTCGAGAAGCATGGCAAGATCCTTCACAAAATGCTGGAAGAAAAAGTTGCCTATGGTCGGAAGCTGTTTTTTGTTCATGGTGGAACAGACGCAGAAGACCGCAACCTCGTTCGCAAGATAACAGAAGGCGAAATGGACGCTATCATTGTCGCCAGCTATGGAACGTTCTCTACCGGCGTCAATATTCGGAACATCGACAATCTCATCTTTGCTTCTCCTACCAAGGCAAAGGTCCGGGTTCTCCAATCCATCGGACGTGGGCTACGCCTATCCGCACGTAAGACGATGGTCACGCTCTTTGACATTGCAGACGACTTATCTTGTTGGAACAAAGCTGGAACTGAAGTTCGTGATAACTACAGTTTACAGCACCTAACTGAACGAGTTAACTACTATAATACGGAACAATTCGACTATAAGATGTACAAAATCCAACTTGAGGCCAACGAATCATGCTCCAAACCCCGAAGTATTTTGTCGGAGATGTAGTTTATTGAAGCATGGAGCTTTTTGGGAACGAAACATCGTGCCGTTGAATCTAACTATAAACGTACCACCTAATGTGTTATCAGCGGTGCAACGATGGAATTCGACCTCGAATCTTTAGCCGTCTTCAAGTTAATGAATGGTGAAGTCATCATCTGTGAGATCACTGCGGAAGATGAATTGCAAGTTACTGTACGATACGCTATCCGGGCCGTCGAGATGTTTACCGGCGACGAGTTTGAGGTATGTTTCTCACCCTTTTCCAGGCACGATATCAGCCACCTTCAGAAGATATGAAACAGATGTACCTAAATAGAATGGCTGAACTGGACGCAAAGGCACCACAACAGGATGTAGAAATTCCCCATTTCGGCGGTCATGCCGCAATCACTCGTTTTAAGTTACTTGACAGAATGAAAAAGTGTGGAACAATAAGGTAGATGGCGAGAACTCCCTCATCGGAAAATTTCATTCGCCATACTCTATGAGAAAGGATGACAATCGAAAAGATCGACAAGAAAACAACAATTCACTATGTTGATAACAAGGCTTTGTTTGAGGCTTTGGTAGTATGGCAAAAAGACACTCGTAGGGCACATCGGAAGAAACAACCCAAACCGCCAGTACCAGATTTTGTTGCGGAATGTATGATGAAGATGGCGCACCGGCTGAGTCAAAAAGCCGGATTTGTCAATTATTGTGTAGACGAAGAAACAGAAATGCTTACGAAGCGTGGATGGCTTCGTTGGGATCAGGTAACCACGGATGACATTGCATTGTCTTGCGACATTTCAACAATGCAAATGAAGTGGTCGCCTATTCATGAAATTTATCGTGCGCCTTACGATGGAAACATGTTCTATCTTACAGGCAATGGATTGAATGCCTTAGTTACTCCCCGTCACAAATTTCTCACACAACGAGGAATAGTGTATGTAGAACGTCTTAACCAAAAAGATAATATTGTTCTTATGGGAAAAGGTATGGCTTCTCCTTCTGTGAAAACATATTCCGACGACTTTGTAAAACTCGTTGGATGGGCGGTTACTGAAGGAAATTATCCAGTTTCTGGTTTTAGTTCTCTTAGAATTTATCAGAAAAAAGAAATGGGAATTGTTGACATTACTAATGCATTGAATGGCACTGGTTCTAATTGGTCAAAGGATGTTGAAAATGAAGATAATTGGCGTGAGTATGTATATGAAACAGATGATGGAAGAATACTATCAACAAGATTAAACCAAAAAGGTCTGAATATATTTCATCT
>Ga0181529_10005075_pt1 | contig 13906 bp, 13 predicted proteins | sample PEATcosm2014_Bin_36_FD_119763 | JGI IMG/M metagenome (GOLD analysis project Ga0181529, IMG submission 119763) | Peatland microbial communities from MTU Mesocosm Facility, Houghton, MI, USA - PEATcosm2014_Bin10_30_metaG | ecosystem: Environmental > Terrestrial > Soil > Wetlands > Peat | place... | reverse complement strand
TATCCGCACGCTGCTGCTGACGTTCTTCTTCCGCCAGATGCGGCCGGTGATCGAAGGCGGCTATTTGTACATCGCCCAGCCGCCGCTGTTCAAAGTCAAGCGCGGCCAGTCGGAGCTTTATCTTAAGGACGAGCGCGCGATGGAGGAGTATCTCGTCGCCGGCGGTCTGGAAGGGTCGGCGCTGCGGCTGGCCGACGGCGAAGTGCGCGCCGGCGCCGATCTGCAGGCGCTGGTCGAGGAGGCGCGCGCGATGCGCCGCCTGTTGCAGCAAATGCACTCGCGCTACCACAAGGACGTCGTCGAACAGGCGGCGCTCGCCGGCGCGCTGAAGCCGCTCAGCGCCGCCGACGACCCCGAGGGCGAAGTACGGGTGCGCCTGCTCGTCGAGCGCATGAACGCCATTTCAGAGGAGACCGAGCGCAGTTGGAGTGGGCGCGCCGAAGCGGGCGGCTACGTGCTGACGCGCGCCGTGCGCGGCGTCGGGCAGGCGGCGACGATCGACGCCGGCTTCATCGCCTCGGCCGAGGCGCGCCGGCTCGACGAACACGCCAGGCCGCTCAGCGAAGCCTTCCGCGGTCCGGCGACGCTGCTGCGCCGCGGCGAGGAAACGACGGTCGCCGGCCCTTCCGAACTGCTCGAAGCGGTCAACGCGGCGGGCCGCAAGGGCGTCGCCATGCAGCGCTACAAAGGCCTGGGCGAGATGAACAAGGACCAATTGTGGGAGACGACCCTCGATCGCGAGGGGCGCTCGCTGCTGCAGGTGAAAATCCGCGAAGTCGACGAGGCGGACGACATCTTCGTCAAGCTGATGGGCGACGTCGTCGAGCCGCGGCGTGAGTTCATCCAGGAAAACGCACTGAGCGTCGCGAATCTGGACGTGTGACGGGGCTTGGTCAGATGGTGCGACGCCTTGTCGCGCCCTTGTCGCGCTCGCCGTAACAGTCTGGCAACGAATGATTGCACAGGATCGCGCGTTCGCTCGTGTGTCGCCAGGCGCGCGAACCGAGCGCGTCGTCCAGGCGCATCGGCGCCCGAACCGGGCGCGACCGTAGCGGCGACCCCGAGAAGAAGGCGCGCGTTATGGCCGACGACGACAAGACCGCCAAGGCTCCCGGAGCTTGTGGCGAGATGGGACGGCGCGAATTCCTGGGATATTCGGGCAGCGCGCTCGGCACCTTTTCGTTCGGCGCGCTGACGTTTCCGCAGTCCGCTCTCGCCGCCGCGGCGCCGACCTATCCCATCGACCAGACGGTCGTAACGACGCGCGAGCGGATGATCGCGTTTCCCGCCGCGCTGCCGGGGCTGTCGAAGACGCAGATCGATCAGGTCGGCCAATACGCGAAGTTCGGCTACGGCGCATGGACCTACGGCGCGCCGCTTCCCGTGGCGACGCGCGCCGATCTCCTGCCGCCCGGCGCGGCTCCCCGCACGGCCGCGAAGAAGGCGAAGCTGCTGCGGTTCTTCACCTTCACCGACGTTCACATCACCGACAAGGAGGCGCCGAACCAGCTCATCGCCTTCCAGCAGATCGAGCCGTTCGCCGTCAACGTCACATCGATCTACTCGCCGGTGATGCTCTCCACGACGCAGGTGTTGGACGCCGCGATCCAGACCGTCAACGCTCTGCACAAGAGCGATCCCTTCGATTTCGGCGTGATGCTCGGCGACGCCAGCAACAACCCCACCCACATCGAGTTGCGCTGGTACATCGACGTGTTCGACGGCAAGCGGATCACGCCGAGTTCCGGCGCGCACCTCGGCGCGCACGACGTCGACTACCAGAAGCCGTTCAAGGCCGCCGGGCTCGACCGCTCCATTCCGTGGTACCAGGCCGTCGGCAATCACGATCACTTCTATCTCGGCTCGTTCCCGCTCGACGGCGATCCGAACCTTCGCGCGTCCTATGTCGCGGGGGCGGTGTGGGCGATCGGCGACCCGCTCGCTCCCAAGCTGGCGAATTTCCCGGTCCTGTTCGACGTCGCCGCCTTCAAGGCCAAGCCGGCCTTTTACCCCGGCGTGATCGACGGCGCGTCGCCGACCGGCGCGATCGTCAAGGCGGGACCCGCCGCCGATCCGGCGTTCGCGGCGGGGGCGCCGAAGGTCGTCGCCGATCCGGCGCGCCGCGCGCTCAGCAAGCCGTCGTGGATACAGGAATTCTTCGACACGACGACCAAACCCGTCGGCCACGGCTTCCATCTGGCGCGCAAGAGTCGCTTCGGCCGGCGCGATCCCGGCTTCGCCTGCTACAGCTTCGCGCCGAAATCGCATCTGCCGCTCAAGGTGATCGTGCTCGACGACACCCAGGCGAGCGACGACGGCTCGCGCGACATCCACGGCCACGGCTATCTCGATGCGGCGCGTTGGGCGTGGCTGAAAGACGAGCTCGACGCCGGACAGGCAAACCATCAACTGATGATCGTCGCCGCACATGTGCCGATCGGCGTCGCCGCCAACGGCTCGGAAGTGGAATGGTGGGGCGAGACCAACGGCATCGCGCCGGAAAAGCGCAACGCCGTCGCGCTGAGCGAACTCGTCGACAAACTGCGCGCCACGCCGAACCTGTTGATGTGGATCGCCGGCCATCGCCACGTCAATACGGTGAAGGCGTTCGCCTCCGACGATCCGTCGAAGCCCGAGCGCGGGTTCTGGCAGGTGGAGACGTCCTCGCTACGCGATTTTCCGCAGCAGTTCCGCACCTTCGATCTCTACCTGAACGACGACGATACGATCTCGATCGTCACGCTCAACGTCGATCCGGCGGTCGCCGAGGGGAGCCCGGCCGCGACCTCGCGCCGTTACGCGATCGCCGTGCAGCAGATCGTGCAGAACGATGCTCGCCCCAACGCGCGCAACCTCAGCGCTCTCGCCGGCCATCCGCTGCCGACGATGGACCCCTCTCGCCCGCAGAACGATCAAGCCGACCCGACCATCCAGTTCGTCGACCTGAGCGCCGCGACGCCGCCGGTTCCCTTCAACGCGTCCTACAATGCCGAGCTGCTCGAGCCGTTGAGCCAGGAGATGGTCGCCGAACTGAGGCGGCGGTTGGCGTAAAGGGGAAAGGGGCGCCTGGCTGCAGGTTTGGCGTGTCGGCTACGCGCTCGCTCCTGCAGGTGAAAATCCGCGAGGTCGACGAGGCCGACGACATCTTCGTCAGGCTGATGGGCGACGTCGTCGAGCCGAGGCGCGAATTCGCCCAGGACAATGCGCTGAGCGTGGCGAATTTGGACGCGTGAGGGGGCGGCGCTCTCAATACCTCTCGTAATGCCGCACCGTCACGACTTCGATGCGGCCTTGCGGGCCGATGAAGCTCGACATCACCCAGCTGGTGACGGCGACCACGATCGCCGTCAGGATCGCCGGCCACAGGCCGACGACGACGAAGCCGGTGAGGAAGTGCGACACCAGCTCGATCATCAGGCCGTTGATCACCAGCAGGAACAGGCCGAGCGTCAGCAGGGTGATCGGCAAGGTCAGGATCACCAGGATCGGCCGCACGAAGGCGTTGATAATTCCCAGCAGCAGCGCCGCGGCGATCAGGCTGCCGGTCGAGCGGATCTCGACGCCGGGGACGATCTGCGAAGCGAGCCACAGGCCCAGCGCGACCACCGCCGCGCGAATCAGAAACCCTGTCATGACCGAAGCGCTCCTGTCGTTCGGCCCTATCTAGGCGCGCCGGCGGAAATTCGCCAGGGCGCCGGAGGTTGGCCTCGGCGGATCGCAGCCCCCCGCCGACCGCGCCGTCGCGCCGAAGCTTCGAGCGATCTCGCGCTCATCGCGTCGAGCGTGGACGGCTGCGAGGAAGGGGCGCCTCGACCGCCGGGCGCGCTCGCCGCCTCACGTGAAGATTCGTGGGGTCGAAGAGTCCGGCGACATTTTCGTCGAGCTGATGGTCGGCGTCGTCGAGCCGCGGGGCGCGTTCATCCGAGACGACGCGCCGAGTATGGCGAATTTCGATCGGTGAATCCGCTTCCGCGCGGGGCGCGCGCGGCGGGGCGAGCTGGTCGGCTCGCGTTCCGCTGCGGGCCGACCGAGACGCGCTCGACGCGAAGACGTTCAGAGACACAAGTTGGAGCGGCTGTAGCGGCAGCCGCGGTCCTCCGCCGGGGGGCTGGTGGCGGCTGGATCCGAGGCCGCCGAGGGGTCGGGCATCGGCCCCTGGACGATCGACGAGAAATTATGGGGGCCGGCTTGCAGGACGATGGCCGTTTCGTTGTCGCCCCACTGAACGATGTGCGAGACGTTGCTCTTTTTGCCGAACTGAACGGCGACCGCGGTGTTGGAGCTCCCGTATGCGACGGAGCTGAAACTGTTGCGGAGGCCGACCTGAATGCCGACGACGGTGTCGTCGGTGCCGACGATCGAGGAGACGATGCTGTTGATCTTGCCGATCTCCTCGACGGTCACCGTGTCGTCGTTGCCGACGATCGTCACGTCGACAACGTTGATTTTGTTGGTCTCGATAACGGTCTTGGTGATGTCGTTGCCCGTCACCGTGACGGTTTTGACGGCGGCATGGACGTGCCCGGCAGGATGCCCGCTCGGCTTCGCATAGGCGGACGTCGCCGCGCACGCCGCCGCGATCGCGAGAGCCGACCCGAATGTGAGTATCTTCATCGTATTTCCTCGCAATGGCCGGCGGCGCGCCGGCGTGAAGTCGGGCTTGCCCCTGGCGCCGGTTGGGGAAACAGGCGGCGCGCCTGCTGCAGCTTGCGCAATGAAGGTCTTCATCACCGGCTCCATCTGGCGGCTGGTCGCGCCGCCTGCGTTCCGAGCTAGTCGCCGCTCTGTTGTTGAATGACGATCGCGGAATTGCCGCCGCTCTGCTGCTGCAGGATCGAATAGCCGGGGCGGATCGTCTTGCGGACGATCGGCTTGGTCCCGCTCGGCCCGCTCTGCATGATGACCGCCGTTCCCGACGGGCCCGACAGCTCGGAGCTGTAGAGCGTGGTTCCGTTGGGTGAGTCCGCTGCCGCGGCCGTCAGCAAAGCGGCAAGCAAAAGCGTGGTCATGGGACGCCCCTCGAATTCAAACTTTGCGCTCGCTTCGTTCGGCGCGGCGGCGACCAGGATGGTCCGATCCTGATCGCCTTAGGGAGATCGAGCCGCGCGCCGTCCTTCGGGGCGCCGACAGCTCGCGCCGGAACTCTGCCGGCGCGAGCTCGCCGCCCCAATAAGCGGACTGGCGTTCGCCTCGATTAGTAGCCGAAGCCGCCGATGACCACGGTGATGTTCTGGGCCTGGACCACGACCGCCGTGTTGTCCTTGCCCTTCTGCGAGATGATCGAGACGTTGGAGCTGGTCGGGCCGGAGTGCCCGTGGGGCTTGGCGTAGGCGCCGAACGACATCAGCGAAGCGGCGACTAGAGTGACGACGAAGATGCGACCCTTCATGACAATTCTCCCAGTACTGGCGCATTAACGAAGGCGCTCGTTCAGAGACGCCACGCTTTTTCGCCATGGCGCGCCTGCGTTATGCTTTGACCAGGCGATTGTCGTATAAGTGGGGGGATTTGATAGTTGTCTATTCGGACAGAGAAGCGCAGGAACACAAGGAAATCGCGGCCAATATTATGCTCGTCTCCCTCTTGTGGCTTACGTCGAAAGCGGTAGACGCCGCTGAGCGCCGCGCGCGACGATTCCCGCCGGTCGTCGGTCGGCCGTCCGACGCCGTTACGAAGGGAAGCGACGGGCGAGAAGGCCGCTAAACCTGCGGGCGAATATCCGCTTCGACCTCGGCGCGCTGAGCGCCGTGCGCGCTTTCAGGGAGGTCGCGTTCGAATTCGTTGCGCGACCCAACCGCGGCGTAGGCGCGGGCGCCGGAACGATCGAATAGCAACGGTCCGCCAAGGGCCACTTGGGTGCGGTTCGACGCGTTCAACTTCTTCATGATGTTGCGCAGATGGACCTTCACCGTGCTCTCGGAGATGCCGAGCTCGTAGGCGATGATCTTGTTCTGATGGCCGGAGCGCAGGCTGCGCATCACGTCGCGCTCGCGAGCGGTGAGGTCGTCGCGGAGACCTGCGCGCTCGTCGGTCGCGCTCACGTCCTCGACCAGCGGCGCCCTCGCGGCTTCTTCGGCGGCGGCCCATTGGATCGGGCGCGTCGCCGCCGCTGGCCAGACTTCCGGCGGCAGGCAATAGCCGCCCAGCGACATCAGACGCACCGCCGCAACCGCAACCTCGACGCCCGCGGAAAGCGAAACGACGCCGGCGACCCCAAGCGCGCCGAGGGCGGCGGCGCCAGGAGTGCGATCGTCCGGGGTCACCACGCCGATCGGCGCGCCGTCGCAGCGTGCGCGCAGCGCTTCGATTCTGAGGCTCAGCGCGTCTCGACTGCACGCGCCGGGGTCGAACGCGAGCAGGCCGAGCCGAGCCGAGCCCGGGACGACGTCCTCGACGCTGTCGTGACACTCGAGGCGAATCTCGACGATGCAAGTCGCGACGAGATGGGCGAAGCCGTCGCGGAACAGGCCCGACGGCGCAACCAGCGCCACTCGCTGGGGCGACGTCTCGCGCCCAAGCGTCTCTGCGCCGTGGAATGGAGGCGAGGGGTCGAAGGCGGGTCTCGAAAGCTGCGCCAACATGGACATCCTCGGAAATTGGGGCTGGATGAGACTGAGTGGTTCCCTCCCGTCGCCGAACCCGCCGCTGCGCGGTCGGCGCCGTATTCGTCATCCCGGGGCGCCAGAGTGCGGACGCCACGCCGTCTTGCCGGCGGCGCGGACCGGGATCTGAAACCGTCCGCCCGCCAGAACGAGTTGAATTGCGGCGATCAGAAGATCTGAGCCGCAGGCCATCGGAAATCGTCCCGCCACGCCAGGTTCGTCGACAATCGGCGTCTCGCCGTCGCTTTCCGATTCCGTCAGGAGCAATACGGGGGCGCCGTTGGCGGCGGCGACGATCTCGCCGATCGGCAGCCCGTCGTCAGCGCCGCTCGAGGGCGCGCTGGCGAGAACGACGTCCGGAGACGCGGCCGCCCAGGTCTCGGGCGGCTGCGTCGTCGCGAACGCCAGCACGTCGAAGTCCGGCAGTTCCGCGCTCAAAAGATGAAACAGACACTCGCGCCGCAGGCGAACATCGTCGATCAGCAGAAGTGTCCCGATCGCCCGACGTTCAGCGCTGTCGTCGTCGCGCGTCATCGCGCCCTCGTCGCCGATTCTGCGTCGCGGCGGCGTCGTCGGCGGTCGATGACGACCAAAGCCAATCGCCAGTTCAAGGCTGGATAGCGCCCCCGCAGGCGCCGAATGGCTGTTCGGACTCGTGACGTTCATGCCGGACACCACGCACCCCACAGACTCTGCGCTGTGACGCGCCACCGGCCTCTTGGCGCGTCGATTCGCCGCACGGCCCCGCGTCGACCTGGTCGCCGCTCGGCCGCGATAACGCTAACTTTGCTCCAAGTACTGCATGCGCCCCGACACTCGGCACAAGACGGTCGCCCGCCAACGACCATAGTTAAACTGTAACGAAAAATTAACCTATCTATTTTGTCTTGTCAAGTTCCCGCATGGACTGGATTCTAAACGTGAATGCCCCGACGATATAAATGACTAGAATTCAATAATCGATAGGTCTGTCAGGCGAGCGCCCTGCGAAATGCAAAGTAACCGTCTCTGACAATGAAAATTCAGACGGACCTTCGTAGGTTTTCCCCAATTTCCACAACAGCCTCTGTCATCGTCATACATGCGAGGCGCCCATGCGCGCCCCCCTTTGTAACGTTATTGCAGCGCTGGGGCGGTAACTCGGACGGCCATTCTTTCTGTTGGACGGGTTCGCCGCGCGTCCGCGACACGTCGCGCGCGCGGACTCAGCGCAACTCGAAGCGGATCGGCGCCGAATAGGCGCGCGGCGCGCCCACGGGCGGGGCCGGCAGCGGGCTCGCCCGCCTGACCGCGGCCAAGGCCTCGTCGTCGAGCGCGCGATCGCCGCTCGACTGCGCGAGATCGGCGAGCGTCACGCCGCCGCCGCCGTCGAGCGCGAAGCGCACGGTCGCTACGCCGGTCGCGCCGCGCTCGCGCGCCGCCTCCGGATAGCGCGCCGCGCCCGAGATCTTCGCCAGCAGCGCGTCGCGATAGGCGGCGAGTTCGGCCGCGCCGCGCGCCGGGGCCGGGGCGCTTGCGGCGCGCGTTGCGGCGCGTGCGCCGGACGGCCGCGCCGTCGGCTCGAGGCGCCCGGCGGGTCGCGCCGCCGTCGGCGGCTTGGCGGAGAGTTTCGATTCGACGTGAGGCGCGGCCGGCGCAGCAACGAAATCGGCCTCGGGCCGCGCGGACGCCGATTGCGGCGACGAAGCCGGTGCGGACGCGACGGCGGCCGGCGCCGCCTCGGGGGTCGGGTCCTGCGTCAGCGGCGCCGGCGGCGTTTCATCCGTCGCCTCGGCGACGGCCGCCGAATTCGTCGGCGTCGGCGTCGCGTCGGCGTCCGCTTTCGGCGTCGCCGAAACCGCCGCATCCGGCGCCTTTGCCGGCGTCAAGGTCTCGGCGTCCGAAGCTTCCGTTGGTTGAGGCGCCATCGCCTGGGCGGCGCCGGCCGGAACGGGCGTCGCGGCGTCGGACGGCGGCGCAGACGGCGCCGCGCCGGCCGGCTTGGCGTCGTCGCGCGCCGCACGCGTCGCACGCTTGAGATCGGCGTCGATCGCGGGCGCCGGCGTCTCGCCGGTCGACGCCACCAATTCGACGGCGACCGCGTCCGGCTCGCCGGTCGGCTGCGGCGCGCCGAGGCTCAGCGCCGCGGCGACGACGATCGCGGCGTGGACGACAAGGGAAACCAGCGCGGCCACGGCCGAACCGCCGCGCGCCGGCGCTGACGACGGATCGCGATCGCGGCGGGGCGGGGCCTGCAGGCGCGCGCCGCCGGCGACCGACGCCGACCTCGCGCCCGTCCACTCGCCGCCGTCGATCGCCGCCGCTCGCGCCACGCCGCCATTCCGCTTCTTCGCTTGACGCACTCTAACTGCAGTCGCCGCGGTTTTCGACAGGCGACGCGCAGTTCGGCCGAAGGCCGCGGCAATTTGCGCCGGCGAGGGGCGATATCCGCCGACAATGTCCCTCGGCGAAATGGACGGAGGACGGCCCGGGTTGGACGGCGACGAAGGATCAATCCCCGCGCCGAATAGGCCATCGTCCTTCTGCGAGGTTCGGCGGGAGAAGCGCAATGAGGCTGAAGTTCCGAAACTTACGCTTGAAGCGTAACCAGGCGGCGGTAAAGTCCAATTCCTGGCGTCACGGGAGTCCACCCCGTGACGCGGCGTTTTCGCAGGCCGTCAAAGCGGCCCACGCGGGAAGGGACGGACATGAAGCTGGCGAAGGGCGTGCTGCTCGGCTCGGCGGCTGCGCTGGCGGTCGTCGCCGGCGCCCAGGCCGCCGATCTTCCGAGCGGGAAGGGCGCGCCCGCGGCTGAATACGTTAAGGTCTGCAAGGATGGCGACAGCGCCGGCTTCGCCATCCCCGGCTCCGACGCTTGCCTGAAGGTCAGCGGCTACGTCGGCGCCGAGATCGCGATGGGCCGCGTCGGCGACTCAAACTGGGCGTCCGCCAGCGACTTGCGGACGGCGTCGAAATCCGCCGGCGACGTCGGCCTTTACACCCGCGGCCAGGTCAATTTCGACGCGGTGGCTGACACCGCGATGGGCCCGCTGCTCGCCCACGTCGAACTGCGGGCCAACGCCGGCGACAAAAGCTTCGACTGGACCTCGGGCGCGGCGCTGCATGCCGGTTACGTGCAATGGGCGGGATTCACCGCCGGCAAGCACAGCTCGTTCTACTGGCCGAGCCCCTGAAGACGGGGATGACCCCAAAGACGGACTCCTCTGACGCCGCCGGCGACAGAAGCCATTGAAAGTGGATTCGAGGGCGATTCTGGCGGAGGGGGCGGGATTCGAACCCGCGATACGGTTTCCCGTATACACACTTTCCAGGCGTGCGCCTTCGACCGCTCGGCCACCCCTCCATGCAGCGCCGTTGGCGCGCGGCTCGGCGCATATCACCCTGTGCGGCGCAAACGCAAGTCGAGCGCCTTGCGATCCTTCGCGCGGCGTGGACAGGGCGCCGCGCTTTGGGTTAACACCGGCGCCGCTCGCCGGCAGAGGAGAGGCGGTTTGATCCGGTTCACGCTCCGTCTGGTCGGACTGCTCCTGCTCGCCGGCGCCTTCGCCGCCGCCGTGATCGATGGGGCGCGCTCGCTCGCCGACCAGAAGGTCGAGCTCTCCTCGATGGGGACGGTGCTCGCCTATGCTTCCCCCGCCAAGTTCGCGCTGATGCACGACACCGTGGTCAAGAAAGCGCCGATGCTGTGGGATCTGGTGCTGGTCAATGCGCTCTACGCGCCCGCGACCCTCGACTTGGCCGTGCTCGGCGCCGTGCTATTCTATCTCGCTCGCCGGCGCGCGGTCCCGCTTGGCGCGACGTGGCGCCGCCGCTGATCGCTTGAGTAACAAGCGCCGCGGTCGGCGCGAACGACGGTCGACATCGCAACAAGGGAGCCGACCATGCTGAGCTTCTTGTCCGCCAAGACCCGCCCTGCAACCTCCGCCGAGGCCCTGCCGGGCCGCGCACAGCCGATCGCCACGGCGCGCGAGCATTTCGTCAACCACCGCAAGTTGGCGTCGCCCTATCCAGCCGGGATCGAGACGGCGATCTTCGGCATGGGCTGCTTCTGGGGCGCCGAGCGCAAGTTCTGGCAGGCCGGGGAGGGCGTGTGGGTGACCGCGGTCGGCTATTGCGGCGGCTACACCGCCAACCCGACCTACGAAGAGACGTGCTCGGGCCGGACCGGCCACGCCGAGGTCGTGCTGGTCGCCTACGATCCGGCCAAGATCGCCTACGAGGCGCTGCTCAAGCTGTTCTGGGAGAACCACGACCCGACCCAGGGCATGCGCCAGGGCAATGACGTCGGCGCGCAGTACCGCTCGGCGATCTACTGCACGAGCCCCGAGCAAGCCACGGCGGCGCGCCGTTCGGCGGAGGCGTTCGGCGCGGCGCTGAAGGCCAAGGGGCACGGCGCGATCACCACCGAGATCGCCGAAGCGGGGCCGTTCTACTTCGCGGAAGGATACCACCAGCAATATCTGGCCAAGAATCCCGGCGGCTATTGCGGCCTCGGCGGCACCGGCGTCTCCTGCCCGATCGGCGTCGCCGCGGCGTAGCGGCTGACTTGCCTTCGCCCCAACCCCTCTCCCGCAGGCGGGAGAGGGACTTCACCCGCTCTCTGCAAATCGATAGCCGACGCCGGATTCGGTGCGGATGATCGTCGGCTGCCCGGGATCGCGCTCGATCTTGGCGCGCAACTGGCCGACGAACACCCGCAGATACTGCGTGTCGTCCTTGTGCGCCGGGCCCCACACGGCGGTGAGGATCTGGCCGTGCGTCATCACCCGGCCGGGATTGCCGGCGAGCGCGCACAGCAGGTCGTACTCCCGCGGCGTCAGCTTGATCGCGGCCCCCTCGCGGGTCACCAGCCGCTTCTCCATGTCGATCGTCAGGCCGTCGACCGAGACACGCGTCTTCGGCGCCGCGCCCGCGCGGGCGTGGCGCATGGCGGCGCGCATGCGCGCCAGCAGTTCGCCGATCGCGAACGGCTTCTCGACGTAATCGTCGGCGCCGAGGTCGAGCGCGGCGATCTTCTCCGCCTCGCGGTCGCGCGCCGACAGCACGACGATCGGCGCGGCGGCGAAGCTGCGCGCCCGCTCGATCACGTCCTTGCCATCCATGTCGGGCAGGCCGAGGTCGAGGACGATCAGGTCCGGCGCGGAATTGGCGATCAGCCGCAGCGCTTCGTGGCCGGAGGCGGCGTGCAGCACCTGATAGCCCGACGCCTCCAGCGCGGGCTTGAGGAAGCGCAGGATTTGCGGTTCGTCGTCGACGATCAGGACCCGTGCGCCGTTCATGAGGCCGCCTTGGCGATTTCGCGCGCTTCGACCGCCGGCATCGAAATGACGATGCGCGCGCCGCGTCGCCTGACCGCCGGGCTTTCGGCCCAGATTTTGCCGCCCATCGCCTCGATCAGGCCGCGGCTGATCGACAGGCCGAGGCCGGTGCCGGCGCGCCGCCCGTCGGCGCGGCCGCCGCGATAGAATTTCTCGAACACGCGCTCGAGGTCGGCCGGCTTGATGCCCGGCCCCTCGTCGGTCACCGAGACCAGGACGTTGGCGCCCTCCGGCCGCGCGTGGACGATCACCCGCCCGCCGGCACCGTATTTCTGCGCATTGTCGAGCAGATTGAACAGCACCTGTTCGAGCAGATTGGCGTCGCAGCGCACATAGGGCAGGTCGCGCGCGAGGCTGGTCATGATGGGCTGGTCGGGGAACACCTTGCCCGTGCGCTCGATCGCCGCGCGGACGACCTCGACGACGTCGATGAGATCCTGCTTGGGTTTCAGCGCGCCCGCCTCGATCCGCGACATGTCGAGCAGATTGGCGATGAAGCGGGTCAGCCGGCCGCTCTCTTCTTCGATCGAGGCGAGCAGGTCGGCGCGCTGATCGGGCGCCATGCCGTCGCCGAACTTGCGCAGCGTCGTCACCGCGCCGGTGATCGTCGCCAGCGGCGTGCGCAGATCGTGCGACAGCGAGGCGAGCAGAGTGCCGCGCAGCTTCTCGTTCTCCTCCAGCGCGACCGTGCGCACCGAATCCTTGACCAGCAGCGCGCGGTCGATGGCGATCGCCGCCTGCTCGAGAATGAGGTTGAGGCCGTGTTCGAGCGTCGGCGAAATCGGCGCGTCGCGGTTGGCCGGCTCGAAGCCGCATACGCCGACGACGCCGCGCGAGGTAACCAGCGGACGGAACTGGAAGCGCACGTTGGGCAGCGTGCCGGTCTTCCAGCCCGCCGGCTCGCTCTTGTCGAAGGCCCAGCGCGCGGCGCCGTTCTCGCCGGGATCGAGCTCGTCGATCGGCGGCCAGGCGGCGCTCAGCGGCAGCTCGCCGTCCTCGGGCAACAGCATGACGACGCCGCGCGCTCTGAGCGTCTTGTGGGCGTAGACGGTCGTCGTATCGAGGATGTCGTCGAGCGTCGCCGCGCCGGAAAGTTTGCGCGAGAACTCGAACAGCGAGCTGGTCGCCTGGGCGCTGGCGCGCGCCAGCCGCTCCTGGTCGCGCGCCCGGCCGGCGAGCCAGCCGACCAGGCTCGCCACGGCGAGGAAGATGACGAGGGCGAAGAATTCCTGCGGCTCGGCGATCGTGAACTGGTAGTAGGGCGGGACGAAGAAGAAGTCGTAGGCGAGAAACGACAGCACTGCCGCGACGATCGCCGCGCGCACGCCGAAGCGCGCCGCCGACAGCAGCACCGCAATGAGGAAGATCATCGACAGGTTGGGCAGGCGCAGCCAGCGGTCGAGCGCCTCGCCGACGCCGACCGCGACAGCGACCGAAGCCGCCGCGGCGAGCGCGCCGACCGGCAGGTCGCGGCCGAGCGCGAAGGCGAGGCGGCGCCGACGCGGCTGCTCGCGCAGCTTGTCGCCGGTGACGACATGCACGCCGACCAGGTTCGCGCGCCGCGCCAGCGCGTCGGAAAGCGAGCGGCCGGCGAGGCGGCCGAGGAAGCCCGCCTTCGAGCGGCCGACGACGACCTGGGTGATGTTCTCGCGCTCGGCGTAGCCAAGGATTTCGGCCGGCAGGTCATGGCCGACCAGTCGGGTCGTTTCCGCGCCGAGGCTCTGCGCCAGCCGCAGCGCCGCATCGACCGCGCCGCCAGCGTCGCCGCCCGGCCGGTCGACCGTCGCCGCCACCCAGCTCGCGTTGAGGCCGGTGGCGAGCCGGCTCGCCGCGCGCACCACATCCATCGACAGCGCGTCGGGGCCGACGCAGACCAGCAGGCGCTCGCTCGTCTCCCACGGGCCGCCGATCGCGCCCTGGCGCAACTGCTCGACCATCTGGTCGTCGACCCGCGCCGCCGTGCGGCGCAGCGCGATCTCGCGCAGC
>Ga0181529_10005074_pt1 | contig 13906 bp, 11 predicted proteins | sample PEATcosm2014_Bin_36_FD_119763 | JGI IMG/M metagenome (GOLD analysis project Ga0181529, IMG submission 119763) | Peatland microbial communities from MTU Mesocosm Facility, Houghton, MI, USA - PEATcosm2014_Bin10_30_metaG | ecosystem: Environmental > Terrestrial > Soil > Wetlands > Peat | place... | reverse complement strand
GCGCGCCGTGGTTCGAGTAGGTCGGGCCGGCGTAGAGGGTCGTCGACGGACTGAGCACGCCGCTCTGCAGGCCGGCGATCGTGTCGACCACCTTGAAGGTCGAGCCGGTCGGATACTCGCCCGCGATGGCGCGATCGAGCAGAGGGTCGTCGGCCTGCGGACTCAGCAGTTGCTTCATATGGCTGACGCTGATGCCGCCCGAGAACCAGCTCGGGTCGTAGGAGGGGTAGTTGGCCATGGCCAGCACGGCGCCACTGTGGGCGTCGAGGACGACGGCGGCGCCGGCGCGCGCTTGTCCGTAGCCGGCGCTGTGCGCCAGGGCGATGCCGGAACGGACCGCGTTCTCGGCCGCCTTCTGCACGCGCGCATCGAGTGTGAGAACAAGGTTGTCGCCGGGCTCGGGCAGGCTGCCGCCGGCGACCTGCGCCACCGGCTTGCCGAGCGCGTTGACCTCGACCATCGAGGCCCCGTCTTTACCCTGGAGCCAGCGGTCGTAGGTGGCCTCGACGCCGCTCTGACCGACCTCATCGTCGGGCAGGTAACCCTTGAACCTGGCCTGCTTGAGCTGCTGGGGATCGATCTGGCCGAGGTAGCCCAGGATCGGCGCGGCCAGATCGCCCAGCGGGTAGGCGCGCAGGTAGCTCTGCTGCACCTCGACGCCGGGGAAGGACTGGTCGCGCTGGAGCAGATAGGTGACGAGCGTCTTGGGCGCGTCACGCTTGATGATGACGAGGTCGTAGGGCAGCCACGATTGCTTGGCCACCAGGGCCAGGATCGACTTGGTAGGCACGTGGACCAGCGGCGAGAGCCGGCGGGCCAGCTCGCTGAGCCCGCCCCGGGGCACGTCCATGGGCCGGATGCCGATGGCAAGCCCGGGACGGTTGTCGACGAGCATCGTGCCGTTGCGATCTTCGATCACCCCGCGGGGCGCCTTGATCTCGACGCTGCGCAGGCTGTTGTTCTGGGCCTGCGCCAGATACTGGCCGCTGTCGAGGACCTGCAGGAACCACAGACGAAAGACCAGCACGCCGAGCAGCACGACGACGAGGCCGCCGAGGATCGCCACGCGCGCCGCTACCGACGGTGGGCGCAGCGGCATGCGGCCACCGACCACGTTCCCAGACCGTCCGGGATGGTCACGCTTCAGCCTAGTCTTCAACACGTCGTTGCATCTCCGCCGCTGGGCACAAACCTGCGGCACACCTGCGACGCGGGCTGACCTGACTTGAGTGTGAGTCTACTCCTTGTGAAAGCGCGCTTCCCGCATTGTGGTGGCTGGATTCAGAGGGGGTCGTATCGCCCGACAAGGCCGCGGCCCGCCGTCTCGCAAGCAGGTGAGACGGCCGGCCATGATCGGTCCCCGCGTCAAACGGCCTGACCGCGGAGCGAGGAGGAAGGCGCCCCGAGGTCATGCACACAGTGCCAAACCTCCCTGAGAATCGCCTGTGAGACAGATGAGGATGCGGTAAGAATGCCGTTCTGCCAAAGCGTTCGTGACGGCCGCGTCGCCATGGCGGAGTCCCACAAGGCGTCCCAGCCAAGCCGTCTACCGGCCGGTCGATGTGCAGCCCGACGCGCCGTAGACTTGCATAAGGCGCGCGACAGAGTCGCGCGCGCCTGTTTCGCTACGGTCTCAGGCAGTCCATGGCGAGATCGCACGAAGGCTCGGAAACGCCAGGGGAGACCAGGTGAACGTTCTCATACTCAACTGTGGCAGCTCGTCTCAAGGGTTCAAGGTCTACCGATGGACGCCGGGGCGCGAACCGACGGTGGTCATCGCCGGCAAGGCGCGCGGCGTAGCCATCGAGACGCAGCAGGCGCCCATCCTGCAGTGGACGTGGGCCGGCACGACGGAGACGCGGCACTGCGATCTCTCGACCCACGCGCGAACTGCCGAGGCGATCCTCGCCGTCCTGCAGGACAAGGGCGTCGCCGTCGACGTCGTGGGTCACCGCTTCGTGCATGGCGGTAGCGAGTTCACCTGCACCGCGCTGATCGACGCAGCCACGTGGCCTCGCCTGCACAAGACGATCCCCCTGGCGCCCATTCACAATCCCAACACGCTCAGCGTCATCGAGGTGTGTCGACAACGGCTCGCGGAGATCCCGCAGTACGCCGTGTTCGACACCGCCTTTCATGCCGCAATGCCCGAAGCGACGCGCGCCTGCCCTCTTCCCCAGGAGCTCGCCGAGGAGTTCGGCTTTCGCAACTACGGCTTCCATGGCCTCTCGTACCAGTACGCCAGCCGGCGCACGGCCGACCTGCTGCAAAGACCTCTCGACGACCTCCGCCTCATCATCTGCCATCTGGGCACGGGCGGATCGAGTGTGGCGGCCGTGCGCGCGGGTCGGTCGATCGACACCTCGATGGGCTACTCACCCCTGTCGGGGCTGGTGATGTCCACGCGCTGCGGCGATCTCGACGCCCAAGTCGTGCTGGCGCTGGTGCGCAGCGGACTTGGTGCCGAGCAGATCGAGGACCTGCTGAACCACAGGTCGGGCCTGCTCGGCCTTTCCGGTCTCTCCTCGAACCTGGTCGAGGTGATCGCTGAGGCCGAAAAGGGCGACCACGCCTGCAAGATAGCCTACGACCTGTACGCGGGCCGGTTGAAGCACTATCTGGGCGCCTACTTCTGGCTGCTTGGCGGAGCCGATGCCATCGTGTTCACCGACGATGTCGGTGTGGACACCTGGCAGCTGCGCGAGGCGGTGTGCGGAGGCGTGGAAACGTTGGGAGTAAGCCTTGATCCGGTCGCCAACAGAGCAGCCGTCGGGGGCATGACCGCGTTCGTCCAGACGGCTGCGTCACGTACCGCCATCCTGGTCGTACCGACAGACGAGGAGCGCGTGATCCTCGACGAGGTCATGGCGCAGTTGGAGAGCTGAGCGGGGGATCGTCGCCACCACCACGGGGGCTTCAGCCCTGTCCCCTGACGTGAGCTCGCGGCGGGCGAACGGGAAGGGCGTCGTGGGCCAGACCGTGCCGGTCTGTCCCTTCGCGCTCTCACTGGCCCGTGAAGTACCCTCGCGAGTCGAGCTTGTAGGTGTGCGCGAAGTCGCTCGCCGAAAGGCTGCTCACGAGGTGCGCCGACGTGTTGGCGCCGTCCACCTGGGGCACGCCCGGCTGGGCGACGTAAAGCGACGTCCAGCGGCCCCCATGAATGTGACCGGCACCGTCGATCTTCACGGTCAGCAGACCCGAGAGGCTCAGATTGCCGCCCAGGCCGAAGTTGTGCCAGCCGGCGAAGTTGCCCAGCGAGTAGGCGATGAGGCGGTCCCTGTAGCGCTCGATGCCGCGGATCACGTGCGGGCCCGAGCCGAGCACGAGGTCGGCCCCGGCGTCGACCATGGCGTGCGAGAAGGTGCGCACGTTGCCGCGGTCCTCGCCGTAGGCCATCTCGGAGCCCGTGGGCGTGTGGATCTCGTCGGCCCCCTCGGCGCCGGCGTGCATGAGCACGATCACGATGTCGGCCTCAGCGGCGGCCCGGCGCACCAGCTTGGCCGCCGCCGGAATGTCGTTCAGTGGCGCGCTCCAGGGGTACGGCGAGAAGCCCATGACGGCCACCCGCAGGCCGTGCACCTTCACGATGGTGACCGTGTTCGGCGGCCCCGCGTAGGCCACGCCGACCTTCTTCAGAGCCGCCTGGGTCTGCTCGAAGCCGCGCGTGAGGTAGTCCATGCTGTGGTTGTTGGCCATGTTGACGAGGTCGATGCCCGACGCGGCCAGCGCCTGGGCGTAGGCCGGCGGCGCCTGAAAGGCGAAGCAGTCGGCGGCCGAGGCGCTGCCGCACTTCGACGGGCCTGCCGTCGAGTAGGTGCCTTCGAGGTTGGCGATCATGAGGTCGGGCTTGCGGAGCAGGGCGGGCATGGCGCCGAACAGTGCGCGGCCGCCGTCGGGAGCCATGCCGTACTTGGAGCCCGGCGTGGTGTCGCCGACCCAGCCGACGGTGATCACCGTCGCCGCGGCCGCTGCCGAGGGGAGAGAGGCGCCCGACGCGGAGGCATTCGGCGACGGCGACTTCGTGGCGCCGCCCGAGCCGGACGCCGCCGCGGTGTGCGAAGAGGGTGATCCCGAGCCTCCGGCCAGGGCGCGCACGGCCAGCACGGCTACAACGACGACCGCAACGGCAGCCACCAGCGCCACGAGCCGACGGCGACGGATGCGGCGTCGCCGCTCGCGATCGTGCATGCGCCGGCGAACGCTGCTCGGACGACGAGATGGACTATTCATGACCGATGCAGACTAGCAGATGCCGGACGGACGGACGGACGGACGGACGGGCCGGACGGACGGACGGACGGACGGGCCGGACGGACGCGGCGTCGGCCCGGCGCTTGGCCGTCGGGCGGCGCCCTAGGCTGCCTGGGTGGGCTGCGGCCGGCGGCGCCACAGCGCAACGAGCCACGCCGCGCCCACGACGAGCGCGATCACCACGAGCAGCCCGGCCACGCCCATGGCGCCTTGCTGTGCGAGCCACACGAACGGCCCGGCGATGGCGCCGCTGAGCACGCGCGCCGCGACGACGATGTTGGGCGTGGCCACGAACGAGTAGCCCAGCGCCACGAAGCAGAACGTCATGACGTACCAGAGCGGCGACAGCAGGGCGTGGCGCATGGAGTAGCGGCTCCAGAACGGCTCGCCGCGGTGGGCCTTGCGAAACGCCTTCTTGCGGCCCAGCCACCAGCTCACCGTGATCAGTCCGCCGGCGTGCCACATGGCCCAGGTGAACCAGTTCAGGTCGACGTAGTGCCACAGACCCATCACCGTCATGCTGCAGATCAGGCCGAGCCACACCTTGCGGGTCGCGCCGAACACCGGAAAGTAGACGTTGTTGCGGCACCAGGTGGAGAGCGATATGTGCCAGCTGCGCCAGAAGTCGCTGAGGTTGCGCTTGAGCAACGGGTTGGCGAAGTTCTCCATGATGCGAAAGCCGAACAGGCGCGAGAAGCCGATGGCGAGGTCGCTGTAGGCCGACAGGTCGAGGTAGGCGCGCATGAAGGCGTAGATCACGAAGATCGAAGCCTGCAGCGGCTGCGCCGTGCTGAAGTGCCAGCCGTGGGCGAGCGGCTTGATGGCTTGCGGCGCCAGGTACACGGTGAACACGATGCCCTCGACGAAGACCTTCTTGAAGTAGCCGATGATGATGCGCCGCAGGCCGCTGTAAAAGAGGTCGGCGTCGAAACTCGTGCTGCGCTTGCCGTAGAAGCCCTGATAGGTCTCGATGGGGCCGGCCGGGAACGTCGGCAGGAACAGCACGAAGGCGCCCAGCCTGAGCAGCGAGTTCTCGGTGAGCACGCCGCGCGCCTGGTCGAAGACGTACTGCAACAGGCGGAAGGCGAAGTAACTCACGCCGAGCGGCATGGCGATACGCGTGTACACCCAGTTGTTGCTGCCCCACAAGCGGCCGGTCATGACCTGGCCGTACTTGCCCAGCGCCAGAACGACGACGGCGCCCAGCACCGCCATGAGCACGGTGCGCCGGACCGAAAGCTTCTTGGCGTGCATCTGTTCGACGAGCTGGTGGGTGAGCACGACAAGGCCGACCGAGACCACGGCAAACGCCGGGTGCAGCAGGGCCAGCAGACTCACCGACAGCACCACGATAAACCAGAGGCGCCAGGCGTCGCGGCGCAATACCAGCCAGAAGATGGGCAGCGCCAGCAGGATGACCGGCACGAGCACCGTGAAGCTGAAGTAGATCTGCATCGCCGGCCGCCTTTACGCGCCCGCGAGGCGCAGCAGCTCGGCGCGCACAGCCTTCCCCGACCCGGTGCGCGGGATCTGTTCGAGCGGCACGATGCGGCTCGGCAGCGAGGTGGCCGGCAGCAGGGCGCGCAGCTCGCGCATGACGGCCGTGCGTTTGACCGGCAGGCCGTCGGCGCTCACCACGAAGGCCACAGGCACGTGCCCCAGGATGGGGTCGTCGGCGGCGATCACGGCGACGTCGCTGAACTTGCCGAGCGCGCGCAGGGCCTCCTGGATGTGCACGATCGAGACCTTCTCGCCGCCACGCTTGATGATGTCGTCTTTGCGCCCCGCGATCCACAGAAAGCCGTCGGCGTCGCGGCGCCCGAAGTCACCGGTGCGCAGGCCCCGCGCGGTGAGCGCCGCCGCGGTGACCGTGGGCTCGTCCAGGTAGTGCTGCATGAGGAGCGGCCCCTCGACGTAGAGCTCGCCCTCGTCGCCGTCGGGCACGGGGGCGCCGTCGGGGTCGCGCACGGTGACCGTCATGTCGGCGAGCGGCCGTCCGACCGAGCCGCTACGGCGCTCGAGATCGTCGGGGGCGAGCACGCAGAGTCGCCCCGCGACCTCGGTCAGACCGTACATGTTGAAGAGCCGCACGTTGGGCAGCACGCGGTGCAGGCGGGCGATGGTGTCGAGCCCGAGATGGTCGCCGGAGCTCACCCAGAAGCGCAACGACGACGTCTGCACCTGGTCGCCGAGCGGCTCGACGACGCGCACGAGGTGCGCCGGGGCGCCGCCGAAGCCGGTGCAGCCGGTTTCGGCCAGCTCGGCCAGCAGGGCGTCGCCAAAGAAGAAGCCGCGCCGCCCGACCGTGCTGCCGCCGTTGACCATGAGCGTGAGAAAGTGACAGATGCCGCTCGTGAAGTAGGGCGGCGTGTTGATGAAGATGCGATCGTCGGTCCCCAGGCCCAGCAGGTCGGCGACGCGGGCCGCGTTGCCGCCGATGGCGCGCAGCGTATGGCAGACGCCCTTCGGCACGCCCGTCGTGCCCGACGTGAACATGATCATGGCGAGCTCGCCGGGCGCCACGGCGGTCGCGCCGGAGGGCAGGGGCTGCTCGGCAAGCTCGGCCGCAACCGCGCGCAGACGCATCGGGCCGTCGGCGTACGCAGGCGCGTCGGTGGGCTCGTCGGCGCCGATCGCACCGTCGGCGTCGATCGCTCCTGCGTCTGCCGGCGCGTCGTCTTCGGTGAGCAGCACGCGCGGCTGCGACTTGGCCAGCAGCCAAGCGACGTCGGGCTCGGGAAGGCTCTTGTTGAGGGGTACCAGCACGGCGCCCGCCAGCCACGCGGCGAACATGGCCACGAAGAAGTTGTCGTACTCTTCGAGCAGCGTGGCCACGCGGTCGCCACGCCGTACGCCGGCGGCCGCGAGCGTCGCGGCGAGCGTGCCGGCCCGGCGCGCGAAGCCCTCGCAGGTATACGACCGGCCGTGTGTGAGCAGCAGCGGCCGCTCCGGGCGCGAGCGTGCCAAGCTCAGGAGTCTGTCGACCGCGCTATCCACGAAAAACGAGTGTGGCCGTCAGGCGCGGGCGCGCTCAGCCACCGACGGCCGCTTTCTTGCGCGCGATGAAGGCGAGCATGTGGTTCACCGTGTCCAGGTTCTCGAACACGACGTCCATGGCGCCCACCCGAATGCCGAACTCGTCTTCGAGAAAGGTGATGAGGTTCGTCAGGCTCATCGAGTCGAGGAGCTGGTCTTTGAACAACGACGTGTCCGCGTCGATCGTCAGTCCGGGGGGCGCGTCGACCGCCTCGTCGCGGATGAACTCGAGTATCGTGTCGGCGTCGCTCATGCCTCGTCCACCTGCCCTAGGTCGTGGGTTGTCGTGGGTAGGCCCATCAGGACCGGGTGCCCGAAGAGTACGAGAACTGCATGGGGCTGTGAAAGTCGAGCGCCTGGATGCCGGCGCGCACGACCTTGGCCACCGTGTAGATGCGCTCCGCCACCTGGAAGCCCTGCTCCATGCCCCACTCGTCGCTCAGGATGTGGCCGCGCGGACCGGCCCAGCCGTAGGCGCCGAACTGCGACGTCGTGTCGCCGTTGCCGACCATGAGACAGCCGTTGCGGATGAAGGGCAGCCAGGTCGCCATGATCGCCGTCTCGGCGCCGCCCGAGCGGCGCCCGGCGGTCGCCATGACGCCCACCACGCGGTTGGCCAGGCGAAAGTCCTGATGGCGCAGCACCCTTGTGCGCATGATGAACTTGGAGAACAGATCGGAGGGCAGACCGAAGTACACGGGCGTGGCGATCACGATACCGTCGGCCGCCGCCATGGCGTCGAGCACCGACTGCGTCTCGTCCTGGTCGGCCATGACGCAGGGCAAAAAGCGTCCGTCTTTGGTCTTGCCGCAGACGTTGCAGTAGCTGCAGTTCTCGATGTGAAGGTCGCGCAGAGCGATGACCCGATGGTCGACGTCGCTCGGGTATTTCTCTGCGAGACGCTCGAAGGAGCGCACCGCCAGCAGGCCGCTGTTGCTGCCGTCGCGTGGGCTGCAGTCGAGGGCCAGGAGTCGGACAGCCATAGAACCTATCCCTTTGATTGGCAGACGTCGGGGGTGAGCGCCCGAAGTGGCGCTCGGTGTCTATCGGTCATCGTACCAGAACCTCGCGCGAGGCCTCAGCCGCGTCAGACCGAGCCGACGCCTTCACCCACGTGCGTGAGCGACTGCCTCTGGCGCGTCTCGTCGGTCATGCCGGGCGGGTCGCCGGGCGACTAGAAGCCGACGTAGCGGAACTCGGTCAGATGCCCGCCGGTGGCGATCGCCACGGCCAGCGCCAGGAACACGAGCGACCAGAGCACCACCTGCACGCTGATCCCGAGCACGTAGGCGACAGTCACGCCGCGGTGCGCGCGCACCGCGTCGGCAGTCGGGGGCTCGGTCGCCGACGGGTGCGCGAGCGCAGTCGTCGTCGCCTCTTCGAGCAGCTCAGCCACCGTGTCGTCCTTCGGGTCGTGCTCGCAGGCTCTTCTCCCTGCAAGCGGGGTTCGTGTGCGGACCTCACAGGAACGTAACGGAGACCGATTTTCACGTCAAGTCCGGGCGGAACACGCCGCCCAACGTCCAACGTCCGCCACGCGCGAGAGGGCGTAGGCGGACGTAGGCCGGCACCGGCAGGCGTATGCCGGCGCAGGCGGGCGCGGCCCGCGACACTCCTGTCCCGCGGTCGGCGGCAGCGTGATACCGTGGACCCACCGGCGAGGCCTCGATCGCCACCCGCGGCGCGCACTGAACGGCAACCACGGTCGCCCCGCGCGGCCCTTCACCTGCGCCCTGCCCGGTCGTAGGCTGTCGACTCGGCCGACCGCCCACACGAGCGGCGGCACCACGCCGCGGCGCTGCGCGCACAAGCGCGGCGCTGTCACCGCGGACACGAGGTACAGCAGAACGATGACCCGTAAGCGAACGCACCGTCGCACCGGCCCGGCCCGTGGCTAGACGCCGGTCACGCCGCGGCCGGTCGTTGTCGGCGGCGCTGCTCATCATCGTCGCGGCGGCGCTCGTCGTGGCCCTGTCGCACCACCCTGCGGGCACGCCGACCGTCGCCACGGGTGCGCAGTCCGGCCCGACGCCCACGGCCCGGCCCGCCGCGCGCAAAGTCCACAAGGCCAAAGCCCGCCGCAAGGCGGCCGGCGCCTCGGCCTCGAGTGCGGCGACCGCTGCGCGGTCGCGCGCCACGGCCGGGGCGCTCTCGCTGGTCGTCGAACCCGACGCCGGGCTCACGCCCGTCTACGCGCTGTTGCGCTCCGCCCGGCACCGCCTCGACATAGAGATCTACGAGCTCGAAGACAACCAGGCCACGGCCATCCTCGCCGCCGACGCCCGGCGCGGCGTGCACGTGCGGGTCATACTCAACGCCCACTACGTGGGTCACTACAACCAGCCCGCCTTCGCCTACCTGCGCGCCCACGGCGTCGCCGTGCGCTGGGCGCCGCCGCAGTTCACCGTCACCCACGAAAAGGCAATCGTCGTCGACGGGCGCACGGCGGCGATCATGACCATGAACTTGACCGCGCGCTACTACTCGACCTCGCGCGAGTTCGTCGTGGTCGACCGCCGGCGCGCCGACGTCACGGCCATCGCGGCGAGCTTCGCCAACGACTGGGCCGGCGGCGGGCTGCCGCCATCCTCGCCCGCCGCCCTCGTCTGGAGCCCCGGCGCGCAAGACGCGCTGGTCGCCCTGATCGCGTCGGCCCGCCATCAGGTGCTCGCCGAAAACGAAGAGATGAACGACGCGGCGGTGACCGGCGCCCTGCAGGCGGCCGCTCGTCGCGGGGTCAGGGTCGAAGTCGTCATGACGCGTCAAAGCGAGTGGGCGGGCGCGTTCAGCGCGCTGGCGCGGGCCGGCGTCGCGGTGCGCACCTACGCCTACTCAGCGCCGCTCTACATCCACGCCAAGGCGATCGTCGTCGACCCCGGTTCGCACCGCGCGCGGGCCTTCGTGGGCTCGCAGAACTTCTCGGTCGCCTCGCTGCTCTACGACCGCGAGCTCGGTCTGATCACCTCGCAGGCGGCGCTCGTCGATCGCGTCGCCGCGGTCATTCGCCGCGACGGCGCCGGCGGCTCGGCCTGGCGGCCGTGAACGGCGCGCCGCCGCATCGGCTCGCCGCCGCATCGGGCGCCGCGCAGGCTCGCCGAACGGCCCTGAGTGCAGGAACCGGCCACGGCGGGCAAGCTGTTGACTATGAAATGTCGCACACAGTGACTCTCCAGCATTGACAATGCCGCAGAACATGCCGCAAAGCTTGCCCGAGCCGTCCGACATCCGTCCGCTGTTCCTGCACGCCGCACCGCCGGCGGGCAGGTCCGGTGCGCCCGCCTCGACCGATCCGGGCGAGTTCGAGCGCGCCCTGCACCTCGCGGTGCCGGCGGCACCCTCCGCGCTGGCCCCCGCGCGCGATACCGCGCGCACGTTCCTGCGCGGCTTCAACGTGCCCGAGACCAGCGTGTTCGACATCGTGCTGAGCCTCGAAGAGGCCTGCAAGAACGCCATCCGCTTCAGCGGCAGCCAGCGCGACATCGACGTCACAGTGGCCGTCACGTCGCGCGAGGTGCGCCTCGTCATCCGCGACCACGGCGTGGGGTTCAAGCCGCCCGAGATCGATCTCTCCGCTACGCCCGACCTCTCCGACCCGCAGGGCCGCGGACTCTTTCTCATCCACTGCCTCATGGACGACGTGCGCATCGCCTGCGACGACGGCGCGATCGTCACCGCCCGCAAGGCCGTCACGCACTGACCCATCGCCCGCCCCGCGCCACCGCTCCGCCGCCATCCTGCTCCGCCGCACTCCACCGTCACTCGTCGCCGCACGACCCACGTCCCGGCGCCACCGCGCCGCCCCCTACCCCGCCACCGACTCCGCCACCGCGCCCGCGGTAGTGCGACGCTTGTCGTGCGCCGACCCGGCCGGTAGTCTGCGGTAGCGCGGACCGTACGATCGACGGTCCCGATCGACGGTCGGGCAGGCTGCAGTCGCCCGACGGGAGGAGCCAATGAGGATCCGTCGTCGCCTTGCCCGCCAGCGGGCGCTCATCGTCGTCGCTGCCGTCGTCGCCGTGCTCGCCGTCACGGCGGCCCTGCCGGCCGCCGCCGGCGCGAGCACCCTCACCTACCGCATCGTCAAGGCTCTCAAGGCGCACGGCTTCGCCGGCTCCACGACCGGCGTGCGTGTCTACAACCTGTCGACCGCGACCTCGCTTTACGAGCGCCGCAGCGCCACGCAGTTCCTGCCGGCTTCCAACGAAAAACTCGTCACCTCGTCGACCGCGCTCGCCGACTGGGGCGCCGACTTTCGCTTCAAGACCGAGCTGCTCACTACCGGCACGATCAGCGCCAAGGGCGTCTACACCGGTCAGATCTATCTCAAGGGCTTCGGCGATCCGAGCCTCACGACAGCAAGGCTCAACGACTTCGTCACCGCGCTGAAGAACGCGACGATCCCGGTCAAGAAGATCGTGGGCAGCGTGGTCGGCGACGACAGCTACTTCGACACCGCGCGCGCGGTGTCGTACTGGAAGCCCGACATGATCGACTACTGCGGCCCGCTCTCGGCCCTCGCGTTAACGAGGACTACCGGGCCGACGGGCGGCGGGCGAGCGATCCGCCGCTGTTCGTCGCCTCGCAGCTCAGCGCGCTGCTGCGCAAGGCCGGCATACCGGTCACCGGCAAGGCCGCGAGCGGCGTCACGCCGGCCACGGCCCAGGTCGCCTACATCGAAAAGTCGCCGCCCCTGTGGCGCATCCTGGCCTCCATGAACAAGCCCAGCGACAACTTCTACGCCGAGATGCTCACCAAGGGACTGGGCGCGCAGTTCGCCGGCGGCGGCACTACGGCGCGCGGCGTCACGGCCGAGCGCGCCTTTCTGGTCTCGGTGGGCCTCGGCGCCAAGACCTTCACCCTGACCGACGGCTCCGGACTGAGCTACTACGACCGCCTGACGACGCTCGACATCACCAAGCTGCTCACCGCCATGTCGCAGCGCACCGACTGGAAGACCTTCTGGTACTCGCTCTCGGTGGCCGGCGTCGACGGCACGCTCTCGGCGCGCATGCGGGGCACCGCCGCCAAGGGCAACCTGCACGGCAAGACCGGCACCCTGACCGACGCGAGCAACCTGTCCGGCTACGTGAAGAGTGCCAACGGCGACTGGCTCGACTTCTCGCTGCTCATGAACAAGCACGACATCAACGTCTCGGCGGCCCACGCGGCCCAGGACGCGATCGGCGTCGCCCTCGCCCGCTCGCGGCCGGGCGGCAAGGTCGTCTGGGCGCCCAGCCCGGCGCCCTGATCCAAGACTGATCTGCGAGTTAAGCCGCGACGGCAAGGGCGGCGCGGCCCCGGAACGGCACACAGGGGCTGGCACGCAGCCCAGAAACGCCGATGCGGCGCGCCGCCGCAGGCGGCGCGCCGCATCGCGGCGCGAACTATCGCTCAGGTCTCAGCAGTCGCGGGCGAGCGACCCCATCGGGTCCCAGGGCGGCAGCACGACCGGCTCAGTGTCGAGCACCTTGAGCAGGCGCTTGGGCACGTGACGGCGTTCGACCACGACTTCGAACATGTACTCGTCGAACCAGCGGTCGCTCATCACGAAGTAGCCCTTCTCGCCGACCTTCTCGCCCCAGCTGTTCTCGACCTTCCAGCGGCGCGGCCGGCCTGCGTCGTCGAGGTCGACGCCGGTCAGCACCATGGCGTGGGTCATGACGCTGTGGCCGTACTCGACGCGCTCGGCCTTGTCGGCGGCGAAGTCGGTCGCGTAGAGCAGCTCGAGGTCGTACATCTCGCGGTCGAGGGCGCCTGAGTCGCGCTCGGCCATCTTGCCGACGTCGCAGCCGAACCACACCGGCTGGCCGGCGGCGATCTGCGCGGCGGCGGCCTTCTTGAAGGCGGCCATGTCGACGTTCACGTAGCGCACCGGCGTGCCGCCCACGACGTTGCCCAGGTGCTCCACCGTGTAGAGGGCGTCGAACGGCTTGTCGGCGGTGGGGCAGTTGATGAGGCTGACGTAGTCGTCGAGATCGAGGGCGACGTAGCGCTCGTAGAACTGCGCCGGGGTGATCGTGCCGTCGCGATGGAACTCGTCGTCTTTGTCGCGCCACTGCCAGTCGAACTCGCCGGGCGGCCGGCCCAAGTGGATGGCCAGCATGCGATACACCGTGGCGAGCATCTCGTCTTTGCGGCGGCGCAGCTCGCCGGCGGCTGCGCCGCCGGCCTTACGGCGCCGCAGTTCGGCCGCGTACTCGCGCAGCTTGGCGCGCAGCGCGCTGTTCATGGGCGCCGACTCGCCGCTCGACTCAGCGTCGGGCATGGCCGTTTTGGGCACCACGCCGTACTTGCGCACGAGGTCGGTGAACATGTCCCACTGACCGCCGTCCTGGATGGGGTCCTGCAGCAGGAAGCTGATCAGGCGCCCGTCGGTGGGCTCGCCTGAGGTCGCGATCATGGTCTCGAGGAACCAGTTGGCCTTCTCGAGCTTGTCGTAGAACTGCAGGTAGGTCTGCGAGAACTCGAACTGGTCGACTTTGAGCGACTTCATGGCGGCCACGCGCAGCACGTTCAGGCCGGCGAACATCCAGCAGCGTCCGCTCTGCTTCTGGTTGGTGATCTCGGGGGTCTTGACGACGTGCGAGAAGCTGCGCTGCGCGGCGCGCACGACGGCTTC
>Ga0181529_10005071_pt1 | contig 13910 bp, 12 predicted proteins | sample PEATcosm2014_Bin_36_FD_119763 | JGI IMG/M metagenome (GOLD analysis project Ga0181529, IMG submission 119763) | Peatland microbial communities from MTU Mesocosm Facility, Houghton, MI, USA - PEATcosm2014_Bin10_30_metaG | ecosystem: Environmental > Terrestrial > Soil > Wetlands > Peat | place... | reverse complement strand
TCCCAAATCATCGAGGCGCCTATCCTGCACTTCACCGAGTAAGAAGGGTTGCGGCCCTCGATCTTGCCGTACACCTTCGTTTGCGCGCCGTTCACAATGCGATTCAGCTTAACCAGCTGCGTGCTTCCAATGCTGAGTGAGTTGTCTGCGTACGTTGCCATATGAGTTTTCTCCGCTTTGCCGTCTACAATCCGTACGACACTCCCAGGGCGAATTGATGCCGGGCTTTCAGATTCACGCCCGGTTCGATCGTGCCGGCCGCCTGGGCCACGCCGAAATCGATATTGAATTTCCGTTCCGCCAAGGGCACAATCCGCGCGGCGTAGGTGATCGTGGTCGGCACGATCGCGCCCGGCAGGTTTTGCACCTGGTGCGGCTCCTGTGAAAACTCCGACCCGAGGATGATTGCGCTCTTAGCCGGCCCTTTGAACACGAACGCTGCAGCGCCGAAGAGCCGGCCCGTGTATGCCGGCGCATTTCCGGCGAGTCCGTACACGGAAGCGTTCGTCTCCTTGTATCCAAGGTTCAACACAATCGGCACTGGCTTGGTTTGGGTGATGGTCTTGCTCGCGACCAGGTAGAAATCGGCATTGGAGTAGTTCTTGGCAGGTGTTACCAGCAACCCGCTTACATTACGATCCTGAGTGCGCGCAACAAAGCCCGCGGAGAAAGCGGGCAGCCAAGGATTCTTGCCGGCGTTCTCCTTAACCACGTTCACTTTCGCATGAACGATGTTGAAGCCCGAACTCCACAACGGGCTGAGCCCCGCCGTGCTGCCGTCCTGGTGTAAGTCGCGCGTGTACCCGAATTCCACTCGTCCCGCGAGACCTTCCGTGACCGAAATGGTGTGAAAATCGCCCAGGACGCTGCCGGCGTTCAGAAAGTGATACGCGACAATCGGCAATCCGAAGTTATTGTTGGGGGACGCCGCTGTGTAAGCAAGTGGTGTGATAAAGACGCCGGTCTGGCCGTCCCAATTCAGGCTCTGAGCGCCCGCTGCGCCAGCGCCCAGGAGCCCGGCGAGTAGCAGGGCAGGCACCATGCGCACTCGTCCGACAGTAGAGTTTGAGGTCGTATAATCCATTATGTCTATAGACTATATATTATTTGTCGCATGACAGCAAGAGTTGGTCGCTGCGCACGCTCGCTGTCTGGTCATTAACTGCTTGATTCTATGCGTATTATTCCATTACAGAATATTACGTAAATCAGATGGACATAATGGTGATTGTTGCGGCTGCCAAGAGGCCGACCCTCAGGCAACGGCTAGGGCTTGATCCAAATCGGAGATCAGGTCTTCGACGTCTTCGATGCCCACCGGGACGCGAACCAGGTCGGGCGTGATGCCGATTGTCTGGAGCGCGTCGGGAGCGACTGAGACGTGGGTCATGGTGACCGGATGCACGACCACGTCGACGCCCAATTCCAGCGGCCGATGAAAATAGGGCGACAGGAACGTGTTGTCGCAAATGGCAATCGCGCCATGTCTGCGGGCCGGGGCGACGACCGCCTGGCGTCTTGTGGCGGCGTGCCGGCGTGCCAACGGGCGCCTCAAGGGGCGCCGAAATGGAAGCTGCCGGGGAGGACGCTACGTCAGCTCCGCACGCGTCGGCCAGGATGTGGCTGGTTTGGGATATCTCATAGCCTGTGGACAGAGGCGCCGGCAGCGATTGCAGTTGTTTACGACGAACCCGCGTGCGTTCGTTCCGTAAATGAGTTCGCGACACTGTTTCTGATCAACCGACTGGCCGTCCAGCGCGTGCTGCGGGCACCCGTCGAGGCATATCCGGCAGTCTGGCAGGCAAATGACCTCCGCGATCGCATCGGACTGGACGGACAGGTTCGTCAACATGCAACCCAGCATCAGCCGATTGCCGAACTGGCGGTTGATCAACAAGGTGCTCTTGCCGATTCGTCCCAGCCCCGCCAACTCCGCGGCGTGCTTCAGTGACAACAGTCCCCTTGCCGTGGAGCGTTCAGCATCCCAGTGCTCATACGGGGAGTCGGAGGGGAGCGGGACGGCGACTCCGCCGCGGCGCTCGATCCAGGCACTGCCGAGGAACGCGATCCGGTCCAGTTCCGCGAGACATTCCGTCATGCCTTTGAGGTACAGCAGTCTCGAGTCCACCGACAATGTTCCGCGCGGCAGTGCCTGGCCGAAGAGAATGGCGGACCGGCAGTCCGCATACAGGTCGCGAGGGTGAAAGCCGGCCGGGGCCTCCGTAAAGCGGTCGACGGATGCGATGCCGCACACATCGGCTCCCAAGCGGGCGAAGTAGAACTTGATCTCCTGTTCCAGTCTCATGAGGTCTCTCTTGAAAAATACGAACGTTCGTATTATACTAGAAAAGACGTAGAAAGACAACTTACTGCACGAGGTCAATGGGAATGGGCAAAGGCGAACTTACTCGCAATCGCATTCTGGATAAGGCGATGTGCCTGGCGAGCAAAGAGGGGCTGCGGGGCCTTACCATCGGCAAGCTGGCTTCCGTCGCGTCCCTTTCCAAGGCCGGGCTCTTCGCCCACTTCGGTTCGAAGGAGGCATTACAGTTGGCCGTTCTCGAATACACGGGAGCGCGTTTCCGAGAGCGGGTGGTGGCACCTGTGGAAGCGGTTCCTCCTGGTCCCCAACGCCTGCGCGCACTATTGAGAGGATGTCTCGACTGGATTGACGATCCGGCCTTCCCGGGGGGCTGCCCGATCATGGGCGCATGTTTCGAACTGGACGCCCAGGAAGGTCCCCCTAGGGAATGGTTGATCGCAAAACAGAAGGCCTTTCAGAAGCGTGTCGCATGGATGGTCAGAGAGTTCAGCCCCCCCGGAACCGATGTGAACCAGATGGTGTTCGAGTTTCGGGCGATCACCCTGGCGTACCAGTACTCGACGCGTGTCCTGCATGATGGAGCAGCGAGGAAACTGGCGCGCAAGGCGCTCGACGCCGTGTTGGCACGGGCTGGTCAGCCGCGGCACACGTGTTCCTTCGCCGGCGGCCTGATCGCAACGCACTTTCTGCTTCCGTTGTTCTTGTGAGGGTCCATGTCCACCGCGCCAGCCACAGATCAAACAGCTACCGGGATTCGCCGGGCGCAGCCCTGGATCGCCCTGCCGGTCTATCTTCTGCTCGGTGTCTGTTTCGGCGTCACGCTGACGAAATCCGAAGTGCTTTCCTGGTTCCGCATCCAGGAGATGTTCCGCTTTCAGTCTCCGCGCATGTACGAGATTATCGCGTCGGCGGTTGCGGTTGCCGCGGCTTCGGTCGCGGTCATCAAGAGACTTGGGCTGAAGACCGTCTCGGGCAATCCGATTACGATTCCGCCCAAGAGCCTCGGCCTCGGCGTTCGCTACGCGGTTGGCGGCACCATCTTCGGTTTGGGCTGGGCCCTCACGGGCGCTTGTCCGGGACCGCTCATCGCGCTGGTTGGTAACGGCATCACCGTGATGATCGCCGCCATCGTCAGCGCGCTGGTGGGAACCTGGATGTACGGGCTTCTCAGACCGCGACTCCCGCATTGAGAGATAACTAACCCATGCCATTGACTGTGGACCAATTGACGGAGCGCCTGCTGGCGTCTTATGACAAGGCCGGCGGGATCAATCACGTGGACGGCAAGAATCTGCCCTCCAAGCATGCCATTGCCGAGATCACGCTCGATCTCCTGCGCCTGCTGTTCCCTGGATTCTTCGACGAGCGGCCGATCCACTCCTCCGAAATCGGAGCGGTTACCGGAACGCTGCTCCACAGCGTGCTGGGTCGTTTGCAAAATGAAATCCGCAAGAGTATCGAGTACGCCGCAACCGGGGAACCGGGCGGCGCGGACCCGCAGAAGACGGCGCACTTACTCACCCGCAAGTTCCTCGGCAATTTGTCGCGCGTTCGAGAGTTGCTGCAAACCGACACGGAGGCGGCCTTCAGCGGCGATCCCGCCGCGTTCAGCAAGGACGAAGTGATCGTCGCCTACCCCTTCATCGAAGCGATCGCCGTGCAGCGGCTCGCGCACGAGCTCTATCTCGACAGTGTTCCACTCATTCCGCGGATCATGACCGAGTGGGCACACACGCGGACCGGCATGGATTTCCATCCCGGGGCTCGCATCGGCACGCATTTCTTCGTGGATCACGGCACCGGAACCGTGGTGGGCGAGACGGCTATCATCGGCGACCACGTCAAGCTGTACCAGGGCGTCGGACTGGTTGCGAGATCGCTCGCCGCGGGGCAGGGATTGCGCGGGCAGAAACGCCATCCGACACTCGAGGATCGCGTGACAGTTTACGCCGGCGCCACCATCATCGGCGGCGACACGGTGATTGGCGCGGGCAGCACCATCGGCGCCAGCGTCTTCCTGACGAGCAGTGTTCCCGCGAACTCGCTGGTCGTCCTGGAGGCCACCAACGTTAGGGTGATCCCCAAGCACTCGCGCAAGAGTGACGCGTTGGACTATCAGATTTGAGGCGACAGCCGCCGATGGTTCCGTTTCGCGCGGTCTCGGCGATCGCCGCCAACTTCCCGGCGGCACCAGACCAGTTAGAGCGCCTCTGCGACCCTTGCTTCGGCCGAACTCTCCACTGCAAGGCCCACCACAACGCAGCAGCACATGGATACGAGACTAGTCCTTTCCTATTATTGCCACTAACGGAAATTACAGATACGATATTCTTCAAATGAAACTCGTGAGAAGCGTTTAACCTATCCGCTTCCTTCTAGACGTTTCTTGCTGTCGGGCAGGTAAGTGGCTCGTCGGTCGCGGGCCCGGCGCTTTAGGCTCGAACGAGTCTCGGTGAACGGCTCCGTGCGGGTTATTACTATAGTCTCGCTCTGAAGGGCACTGAAACGTAAGAACTACGTCGAACAGGCGCTGCCAGTGGGCGCGGGAGTCGTGTGTTCGCAGGGTGCCGCCCCCGTCCCTCGATTTCTGCGCCGCGGGACATTCAGCTCTATTTATGCGAACCAAGTGAGGTCTTATCATATTCAGACTTACAGGAGTTATTGTCATCGCTTGCGCGTCTCTATGTGCGCAGAGTAACTTCGCGACGCTGAGTGGGAGGATCCAGGATCCGTCGCAGGCGCCCGTTTCCGGCGCGCACATCTCAGTGACGGCCAGAGCTACCGGCGCGGTCCGTCAGGCGGTCACAAACAGCGAAGGTCTGTTTGATCTCCCCAATCTCCTTCCGGGCGGATACTCGGTTCAGATTTCCGCGCCCGGGTTTGTCGAGCAGACTCGCGATACCCTGCTCGAAGTGGGCCAGCACATGGCGCTGGATCTGACGCTCGCAGTCGGTGAGAAGCATGAAACCGTGGAGATTGTCGAGTCTGCCGACATGCTGCGAACGCAGGACGTTAGCCTAGGCGAAGTCGTGGAGCCACAGTCGATTGAGAATCTGCCATTGAATGGCCGTATGCTGCTCGACCTGGCGCTCACCGTTCCGGACGCGCACATCGGCCATGGCGCGCAGACCGGCGACATGAGCCCGCTCTACTGGCGTCCCGGCCAGGCCTCCGCCATCACCATCGGTGGCAATCGTCCCAACGCGAACTATTTCCTGCTGGACGGCGTGACCAATACGGATCCCACCTTCAATACGATGAACCTGAGTGTGTCGCTCGATGCCGTGCAGGAGTTTCAGGTTCAGACCGGCAGTTACTCGGCGGAACTCGGCGGCGCCGGCGGCGGACAGATCAATGTCATAACCCGCCAGGGCACCACGCAGTTTCATGGAACCGTGTATGAGTTTTTGCGCAACAACGCACTGGATGCGCGGACATGGAACGAAATGTCGGGCGACGACCATCTGGTGCAGAATAACTATGGCGGCGCCCTGGGAGGTCCGCTCTTCGGAACCAAGACGTTCTTCTTCGCCAACTATGAGGGCTTTCGCCAGACCGAGGCGCAGACCGCAATGGACACCGTGCCAACGGCGGCGGAAGCTACTGGCGACTTCAGCAGCAGCGGATCCTCCGTTTTCGATCCCAACAGCACTTATACGAATCCGATTTACAACTCCGCGCTGCCGGTGAGCGCAACCAATCCTCAGGTTCTGCGCACCGAGTTCCCAAACGATATAATTCCCACTAGCCGGATGAATTCAGCGGCCCTCCTGATGCTAGCGAACTACGTGCCGCGCCCGAACTCGATGGGAGGCATGGGCCTTGGCATGACTATGATGGGCGCCCCCACAGTCTTTGGCGCTGGCCTGGATTCCAACAATCTCCTGGACGTCCGCGACGCGCAAGAGCGGAATAACCAGGGCACCATCCGCGTGGACCGGCTGCTCGGTAACGACACACTCAACGTGCGCTATTCAGCTAGCAACGAGCAGGGATTCACGCCGCAAAACCTGCCGGGCTATGGCTTTAATTTCGACAATGCCTCGCAGAACGGCGCTCTGATCTGGACAAAAGTGATCTCACCGACAATCGTAAACACGGCTTCCGTCGGCGTTTCCCGCCTCGCCATGGGCCACTGGTCGCAGGACAACGGAATTGACGATATCGTCGATGCTCTCGGAATCACCGGAACCAACTTTGGCGGACCGAAGGGTTCGGGAGCGCCGTACTTCAACGTGCAGGGATACTCGCCGTTTGGAGACTCCTGGCAGGCTACGCCTATGCATCAATGGAACACCACCATTGAGGGTCGTGAGACGCTGAGCTGGCAAAGAGGGCGCCACAGTTTGAAGTTCGGTGCCAGCTACCGAAAGGTGATCTGGCCAATGTGGGCCTTGGTGCAGAGCCGCGGCTACTATCAGTTCACTCCCGGCTTCACCACGGAGACGGAAAACAACGATGGCACCGGCTCCGCGCTGGCGAGTTTCCTGCTTGGCCTTCCCGCATCGCGCCAGGTTCAGGCCGGCGTGCCCAGCATGAACCTGCGTAACTGGTCGGCGGATGGCTTCGTCCAGGATACCTGGCGATTGACATCGACCACCACACTGGATTTCGGCTTGCGCTACGAATTCGAAACGCCGCTGGCGGATATTTCGCGGCCGTGGAGCAATTTGGAGGTCGAGAACGGCAAGTTGATGGCGTTCATCGGCGGCCAGGACGGTATGCCGCGTGGCCTCATGTTCTCGAACAAGCTGCGTTTTGCGCCTCGCCTGGGAATTGCACATCACTTCGAACAAACCGGCATCGTGATCCGCGCGGCCTACGGTATCTTCTATACTCCTGTGGATATGAACACATGGTGCAACGAGTTACACAATGTGCCCGTCCTGTTTCCCATTACTCAACAGAGCAACAACTTCACGCCGCAAATCAACGGCTTCAACTTCCCGCAACCGGTGCTGGGCCAGACGACGGTGAGTTTTTCCGCCTTCGATCCGCACGCGCCGTCCCAGTATGTGCAGCAGTGGAGTACGTCCGTGGAGAAGAGCCTGGGGCACGAAACCACGTTGGAGGCCGGCTATCACGGCGAGCGCGGGTTCCATCTGCAGCGCGCGGACCTTATCAACAACGCGCCTCCGGGACCGGGGGCTCTGCAAGCACGCCGGCCGTATCAGGACGCGACCTTTGTCAACGGCACCGTATTGCCATCCAACATCACCGTCGCGAGCACGACTTTCCCAGTGAGCTCGGTGAACTTGCTGCAGAACACCGCCAAGAGTTGGTACGACGCCGGGTATGTCAATCTAAGACGGCGCTATGCGCATAGTCTGAGTCTGTTGGTCAATTACACTTATGCGAAGAACCTGTCCAATGCACCCGACTTTCGGTCGCCCATGTCCGAGTCCGCGATTCCGCAGAACGACAGTGATCTGGACGCGGAAAAAGGGCCGGCCTGCGATGTCCGCAGTCGCCTCTCATTGAGCGCCGTCTATGACATACACCCCGTCACGGCGGCGAACTGGACGCGAACCCTCACGCGCAACTGGAAACTCTCCACGATTTACCAGGTGCAGTCCGGGTTCCCGTTCACTATCTCGGTCTTCGGCGATACCGCGAACACCGGCACGCTGGTCGGCGAGAATGCTATCCGTGCGAACTACACAGGACAGCCGGTTTTCGGCGCGGGCACGGGCACAACAACCGCGTGGTTCAATCCGGACGCGTTCGCCACTCCCGCCGCATATACATTCGGCAACCTGGGACGCAACACCGTCTATGGGCCCGGTATGCAAACCGCGGACGTCGCGCTGGTGCGTTCCTTTGCGATCACGGAGCGGCTGCGTACGGAGCTTCGCGGCGAGGCGTTCAACGCGCTGAATCATTCGAACTGGGGTACGCCCAATCGCTTCGTGAACACGCCCCAATTCGGCACCATCACGGAAGCCACCACTCCGGGGCGCGAGTTCCAGATGAGCGCCCGGCTGTCGTTCTAAGCGGTTCCCATAGGCGCGGCGGTGGAGCACCGTCGCGGCTTGCCTTCCGGCTGATGACGGTCGAACGGACAAAGGCGCTTTCTTTGAGAAGACCATCTCGATAAGCGAAGTTCCTACGAAAGCCCATTTTCGGAAAGATCTTTGTCTGGGTCAAAGTTCCAGAAGACAGCCAGGATCTCGACGTTGCCAGTCCCGTCAGCGCGCATCCGCGTTGCCGCGATCAGCTTGGCAATGGGCTCGCGGTCGTAGATTGTGAAGAGCGCGGGCCTGAGATATTGTGGCAGTTTCGCAGCGGCGGGTTCGCCTCCCCAGTATGCGTTCCGCTGTGTGAGATCGGCTTTTTGAAGGCGTTCTGGGTCGGCCTGGAACCGCCGTGGATTGAGTTTGGGCCGCAACGTGACGGGATAGTGGGTGACCCATTCTTCGAGCAGCCGCTGCGGATCGAGCAGTTTCCGATCCTTCTTCGTTTGGAAGCGCGGCAGTCCTCGGGCTTCGAGGTCCTTCATGACGGGGCCGACGGGGCCGAGTGCCACGCGGGCCCGCGCCGCGATCTCCCGATAGTTTGTGCGGATCAGGTCCGTGCGGCTCAGCAGTGCGAAGGCGATCCGGAGGCCGGCCGGATTCAAGGCGCGGAAACGATCCTGGCGAAGTCCGGCGGGCCACGCCTGGCCCGCAACGTAGACGAGCAGCCCCGGCCCTTCGAGATATGCGTTGCCGGCGGTGTCGATGAAAGGCAAATGGAGTTGGCGGCAACGTTCGCCAACTTCGCATGTGATGTAGGGCGCGACGAGTAAGGCCAACTCGGGCAAGGCTTGGCCCAGGGCCTTTACCTTCGCGGGGGTCTCGAAGCGGTCGACCGTTTTTACTTCGGCGCCGAACCGGTACCTGCGACGTTCCGCTTCCACTTCGATAATAGCGTCGGCTCCACCGTTTCGGCCTGCCGCAGAGTGGACACGGGCATCGATCCCCGTGGTGCGTTTCAGTGCAAGAACGGCGGCATTCAGTGTGCGTTGTTCCTGAGTTGTCATGGCCGTGATCCAAATCAGGCTTTCCCGAATGGCTCTATGCCAACAACGGGCTCTAAGCCAACCCCCGAATCAACAGATTACCTTCCGCCTTCCATCCCATCCTGCTCCCAAGATGGGAAACCGTATCAGAACCGTATCAAAATCAAAACCCCTTCAGGCGCACGTCTCCGGATCAGAACTCGTGGTAGAGCCCCATTTCGCTGGCCTTACGGTTCAGCTTGGCCAGCCGCTGGAGGGTTCAAAGACGGCAACGAAGGCGGCCGGTTTGCCGACCTTGACGGGCACTGACTGGACGGAATACTGCAGACTCATTTGCTTGGATGTATTGTAGGAACGTGGATTCCGCACCGCCACAATCCGCAGGTCTCAACTACCGAGCGGTCTCTCCGGGGAGCGATGAGCAGGCTCTGAAACTAAACGTGATTCAGGAACCGGAGTTGTGCCTAAAGGAGCTATCCGGTCTGACGATCGACGAGTTCTGGCGGGAAGCAGATGCCGATTCTGTAGGTCTCGGGAAGAATGAGCTGGCGACAGTGCTTCTCGCGATCGGCGTCAAGTACAACTATGGGCTGGCTCCTGGGGTTCAGGCCACTCGGGCGCAGGTCGCCGCTTTCTGGCGCACGCTGCAACTGCGAGAGCTGGCTCTCGCGCACGCCTGTGCTCTCGGTCGCGATGTCGCCTGGCAGCAGTTCATGGCAAGCTACCGGGAGCCGTTGACGCAAGCGGCAATCGGTATCACGGGGTCGGCAGTGATGGGGAGGGAACTGGCCGATTCGCTTTACTCCGAAATCTTTGGCCTCACGGAACGCGATGGGCAGCGCCGGTCGCCGCTCGCCTTCTATTCCGGCCGGGGATCGCTGAAGGGATTCCTACGTGCGACGCTCGCCCAACGGAATGTAGACCATCATCGCCGCACGAGTCGCGAGACTCAGCTCACGGTTGAGGATCTGGCGGCAGCATCTCCAGCGCCCATTCCCAATCCGGATTTGCTCTCACGTCTCGGCGCATCTCTGACAGCCACGCTGAGGGTCATCGAGCCGGAGGAACGGTTTCTTCTTTCGGCCTGGTTCCTCGATCGGCATACGCTGCTTGAGATCGCCCAGATTCTGCGTGTGCATGAGGCCACAGTGAGCCGCAGAGTTAAACGCCTGACATCGAGTCTCCGCAAAGAGCTTCTCAGGAAGCTCCGGGCGTCCGGGATGAGCAGATCCGCCGCCGAGGAGGCTCTAGGCACGGATCCGCGCGATCTCGACATTAATCTTCGAAGCTTGCTGCAAACTTCTCAACCTGCCGCATTCCTTCAACAGGGAGGCCCCGCGGACCCGGAGCAAGTATGAGCGCACACCTACAGCCCGGATCACACCCTGACGCGGATTCGCTCAACGCCTTTCTGGAAGGTGTCCTGCCTGAGCATGAGCGTCTCCAGTGCCTTGCGCACTTCGCGGAGTGTTCCCGTTGCCGCGAAGCTATCTTTCTCGCGCAGGAACCCCAGCCTGCGCCGGCAGCGCCGAATCCGACTCCCACGTGGCGGCGCTGGTTTGCGCCAATTCCCGTCCTGAGCGGAGCGGCCGCTACCTGTGTGCTTGCGGCCGCGGTTTTGTTGTATCTGAGCCATACACCTGCAACACCTAGCCGGGACGCGGTTGCACATATTGCGCAATCGCAGCCAACTCCTGCGTTACTTCCGTCGAAGATCGAAACAGCGCAGATAGCGTCTTCCGCCATGCCAGAGGCGGTTACTGGCCGCCCAAGACCCGCGACGAACGGTAGGCGAGCGCAGGCACCCGCGGCTCCTCCGGTTCCGCTATCGGGCCAGGCCGAAGTCGCTCAGGACCGGCCGCCTTCCCCTAAGCCGGATACCACGCCCGCGGACACATCTGTGTCTTTGAGCGGAGGGTCTCTCAGGCTAAACATCCAGCACAATCGAGGTTCGATCGGCGGCCTCCCGGAAATCGCAGGCTCGGTCACGGATCCGACCGGAGCGGCGATTCCAGGAGCCGACGTCACACTGCGCCAACTTGCCGGCACAGCCAGCAGCAATGCCAAGACCGATGAGGACGGGCAGTTTAGGATGGCTTCGCTTCCAGCCGGTTCCTACGAGTTGCAGATTGTAGCACCGGGGTTTCGGAAAGCATCGGGGCAGATCGAACTGCAGCCGCAAGACGTCGCGCTGGTGGCCTCGATCCTGTCAGTTGGTTCTACAGCGGAGTCTATTGAGGTGAGTGCGGCTGCGGCGGCGACCGATACCGCGTCAGCATCCGAAACGGCTCAGATCCTAAACAACGGTCCCGCGATGGGATTGCCAATCAACGGTCGCGATGTTTACCAACTTCAGGCGATTGTGCCTAGCACCGCGACGGCCGCACGTGGCAAATCCATGCTTACGGTGAATTCCGCTGGTGCACTCTTGTTCAGCCGAAACGCGGGGAAGAATTGGAAGACCGTGAAGCCGGTTTGGCAGGGTAAAGTGGTTCGGATCGCTACACTGACCGAGCCGGGCCCGGCTTTTCAACTTGCGACAGACTCCGGTTCCATCTGGTTGAGCCGGGACGGCACACACTGGTATCCCGCGCCTCCTCAGCACTGATCCGGCTGCGCAAAAGAAAACCGGCATTTTCCCTGCAAGAAGTCCAGAGTTCCCCATTCTCAGTGTGGGAGCGTCAAAACGCTCCAAAACGCGGATTGGTGGAGGTTGGCTATGAAAATCTGCAGGCAGTTGTCTGTCTTTTTGGGTGGAATACCGGTACTGGCCTCGGTTGCTCTGTTGGCGTACCGCTCGCAAGCGCAGCCGTCGAAGAGCGCTTCGGTCCTCGCCACCTATGCACGTGGCAGAGTGCGCGTCCTGATTCCGTACGATGCAATGCGCGCCGGCGACGGGAATCTTACTGTCGAAGTTCTCGATCCTGAAGACCGGATCGTGGGGCGCATCGACCGGCGTGTCTATGCCAGCAAGGGACAAGGATCATGGACACAGGCGGTCCAACTTAATAAGACGCTCGCCGTCGAGGACCTGGTCTGGCACCGCCTGCACTATCAATTCACTTACAAGGACGAAGAAGCTGACGCGCTTCGGTGTACATATTCGATTTCGCGGATACTCTACCGTCCAGTCGTTCACGTTCTGGGGCAGCAATCATACCTCAGCGGCGCATTCGCGGCTGTGCGGTTGATCGTCACCGACCAGGACAATGAAACAACAGCGGGTTCCGGGGCTATTCAAATCGAGTTAGTTCGGTCAGAACAACCGGATCAAACTCTCTATGTGGGAAGGCTGAACCAACGGGGCACGACCGATGCGCGTTTCCGTTTTCCAGCCGTTCCGGCGGGGGGGGTACGCGCTACGCTACACCGTGGATACAGCGATCGGATCGGCCGAGTATACGCAAAATATTCGACTGGACAATAAAGTCTCCATTCTCCTCACCACGGAAAAGCCGGTCTACCAACCTAGCCAGACAATCCATGTACGCGCACTGGCACTTGATCGCTCCAATCATAAGGCAACCGCCGGCCACAAGTTGACCTTTGAACTGGAAGACTCGCGGGGCAACAAGGTATTCAGGAGAATCACGCAGACGGATACATACGGAATTGCGTCCGCCGAATTCGGACTGGCCGATGAAGTCAATCTGGGCACGTATCATTTGCGCGCGCTAATGGATGACGCCGCAGAAACGCCGCGCAACATGGCGGAGATCGCGCTGCGGGTGGAACGCTATGTGCTGCCAAAGTTCAAGGTCGCTGTCGACCTCGTAGGGAAAGACGCCAAAGCCAAAAGGGGCTTCCGCCCCGGCGATCACCTGACGGGAACGGTGCGCGCCAACTACTTCTTCGGAAAGCCGGTGGATGGCGCCGAAGTGGCGGTCAAGGCATCGGCCACGGACGTTGATCTCTTTGAGGCTGGGCATTCGGAAGGAAAGACCGATAGCGACGGATCGTTCCGGTTTGACATTCACCTGCCCAAGTTCTTCGCCGGGCATCCGTTGGATCAAGGCGCGGCTCGCGTGCTGGTTGAAGCGACCGTGAAAGACAGGGCCGGGCACAGCGAGAGCCGCGGCGAACCGGTCACCGTAAGCGAATCGCCGTTTCTCATCACCGCTATTCCTGAGAGTGGAGAGTTGGTTCCGGGCCTTGAAAACCAAGTCTTCATTCTGACTGCCTATCCAGACGGGACGCCGGCTCAGGCGGATGTCCGGGTCCGTGCTCCAGGAAACCCGGATCGGATGGCTAGCACGGATAAGGGCGGAATCGCCATCGTTTTGCTGCGCGGCGGCGAAGGGAGAATGACGATCGAGGTTGAGGCCAGTGATCGCGAGGGCAACCACGCGTCGAGATCGATTCCACTTCAGTCCGGTTCCGGATTGGACCAGATTCTGCTGCGCACGGAACGTGCCGTATATCGCACCGGCGAGCGTATCCGGTTACAGGTATTCTCGACGAGACCGTGCGCCGCGCCCCTCTGGTGAGACACGAAAACTAGGGACAGGTTGCCGTTCGCTGAAACCTCATAGACGAACGAATGTAATCGTAGCAGAATCAGGCTGGCTGGCGAAGCGGAGGCGGGCT
>Ga0181529_10005070_pt1 | contig 13914 bp, 19 predicted proteins | sample PEATcosm2014_Bin_36_FD_119763 | JGI IMG/M metagenome (GOLD analysis project Ga0181529, IMG submission 119763) | Peatland microbial communities from MTU Mesocosm Facility, Houghton, MI, USA - PEATcosm2014_Bin10_30_metaG | ecosystem: Environmental > Terrestrial > Soil > Wetlands > Peat | place... | reverse complement strand
TTCGTAGAGTCCCAAGGCGGTTGCGTACAAACGCGCCTTTTCCACCGGGCCCTTCACGGCGAAATTCCTGCGCAGGTAGCGCCCGGGGCCGATCGTGGGATCTGCGCTGCGGACCAGGCCCGCGGCATCGTACGGCCCGAGGACGGTCGCGGCGGACCAGGAGGAATCGTCGAAGTCGCGGGCAAACCAGCGGGCCTGGTCCGGAGGCATCCCGGACGGAGCCCCGCCGCGCGCGCCTGGAATGGGGAAATCGATGACGGCGGCCTTCCAGGAGCCGCCGGTGTTGAATTCGATGCGCCGCCCGTCTTCCAGGTCGATCACGCCATGTGCGGCTATGGCGTTTGGCCGGGCGGCGCCGTGGTACAATCGCACCGCCAGCGAGCCGATGGCGATGACGTTCCTGCCCGCAACCAACTGTTGGCCGAAGTCGGCGTGGAACGGCGCCGTGTGGGCGCTGGAGCCCTGCAGGGTGGGCCGGTCATTCACGTAGAGCGAAATCAAGCCGTCGGCGGCGGCATCGATGATCGCGCTTCGAATCCTCGCGTCCGCGGGCAGGCTCAACTCCAGGCGGACGCCGGCCCCCTGTGTGGCCTGCGACCCGCCGTTGATCCACATCGCATGCGCGAGCGGGGCCTGATCGATGTCGTAGCGGGGCAGATCGGCCGAGATCCACTTGCCCTTCCATTCCGCCGCGGAATCAAGAAGGCCCAATTCGATGTAAGCCGGTGCGCTCCAGGGGGTGGGATTGCCGTCCTTGTCCCAAACCCGCACCTCCCAGTGCACCCGGGCCCGCGAGGACAGGGCCTTCCCTCCCCAGGGCACAAGGACGGACTGGTCCGAGACAACCTTGCCCGAGTCCCACAGCTCCGCCTGATCGTCCGCGAGTCCGGACGCGGAGGAGGCCGCTCGGATCTGATAGGCTGTTTGAGCTTCGCCGGCGCGATCGGAGACGAGCTTCCAAGAAAGGCGGGGTTGCGCGGCGCCTATTCCGACCGGATCGACAAGATGCTCGCAGGTGAGGGCCGTCACCCGCGCCGGGGAAACATTTCCGGAAGGAGCCGTGCAGCCCAGAAAACAGAGAGATCCCAAGGCGAGAAGGAGAAAGCGAGGCATCGGTGGTGGGGGGGGTGATGCCCAATCAAGCGTTGGCGCAGTCAAATGCAATCTGCGTTCTCGCCACCTCCCATTCACAAGCGGCCTGCCTTGCGCAAAGCCGCATTTGCCTATCTGATGGACTGCCCGAATCGACCCGCCGTCCGGACAACATTCTTGCTCACCCCCAATGAGGACCGTGATCCCATCCCGATCAATTCTTGCCGTGCCGTTCTTGGCTTTTGCAACCGGACTTGCGGCGGCGGGCCCTGGCGCCGCCGCCGATGCAGGTTCGCCTGCCCAGCCGCCTGTTTCCCAATCGAACACCGCCAAACCAAGCCGTTACGTGATCACCGATTACGGCGCCGTTGCCGACGCCGCCACGCTGAACACCGCAGCAATTCAAAAGGCCATTGACGCCGCCGCTGCGGCCGGCGGCGGAGTGGCGGAAATCCCCGAGGGCCGTTTCCTAAGCGGCTCGATCTTCCTCAAGAAGGGCGTCGAGCTCCGCCTCGACGAGGGCGCGGTGCTGCTGGGCTCGCAAAACATCGATGATTACCCGAAGGAGCAGACGCGCATTGAGGGGCACTTTCAAGCCTGGCGCATGGCGTTGGTCAATGCGCAGGGCATGGACCACGTGCGCATCGGCGGTTCGGGCCAGCTGAACGGAAATGGCGCGCCCTTTTGGGCGCAGTTTCGCGCGCGAATCCGGGCAGATCGCACCACGACTAACCTTGATGTCGAGCGCCCCCGCCTGGTTTTCATCGACCGCTGCGCAGACGTGCGCGTGGAGGGAATCTCGCTCCAGGATTCCGGGTTTTGGAACCTGCATCTGTACCATTGCAGCGATGTAGCCATCGCAGGCGTGCGCATCAACGCTCCCGTTCGGACGCAGGGCAATCCGATCGGCAGTCCCAGCACCGATGGCATTGACGTGGACAGTTGCCAGAACGTCACCATCCGCGGTTGCCACATCTCGGACGGCGACGACGACATCGCTCTCAAGGGCAGCAAGGGCCCGTTTGCCGCCGAGGACGCCGACAGCCCGCCGGATGAAAACATACTCATCGAGGACTGCGAGTTCGGCAACGGCAGCGGTGTCCTCACCTGCGGCAGCGAGGCGACGATTGTCCGCAACGTCACCGTGCGCCACTGCAAGCTGACGGGCCGCGGAAGCGTGCTGACGCTCAAGCTCCGGCAGGACACTCCGCAGCATTACACGGACATCACGATCGACGGCATCACGGCTGTCGGCGCCGGGCGCCTGCTCAACGTCTCGCCCTGGATGCAGTATTTCGACCTGCAGGGACAGCTCCCTCCCGCGCGGGTCGTCGACCGGATCGTCATCCGCAACGTCAAGGGCTCATTCAACCAGGTCGGCTCGCTGCGCGGAACGGCCGGAGACTCCATAGGCAAGATCTCGTTGGAAAATATCGATGTTACGGTGGCCAACCCGACCCTCAGCTTGGGGCCCGTCAAGGGCATCACGCTGAAAAACGTCGTCGTGAACGGTCGGCCCTACGAGCTGCCGCCCGAGCTGGGGCCCCTCGCGCTGCCGGGGGCGCGGCAAACCGCTTCGCCCGCAGGGGTAACGCCTGGTCCGGCCACGGCTCCACAATAGCAAAGGTGGCGGTCGGTCCGACAAATTTGAGCCAAGGCCCGTCCCGGCGATGACCCGGCTCGGGCGGCGTCGACTGTACCAAAGGAATCGGAATCCCGAAAACGGAGGACTTGGCGAAATACCTCAGGAAATCTTACAGTTTCACCAAATGTCGCTTATCTATGAAACCTGGTAAGAAACGTATTATATTAAAGGTTAGATAATTACGACTCTTATGAAGAAGGGTGGACATGAGCTCGCTCCTTAGAAAGCTGGACCTGTCTTTGTTTCTCTTCGCGGCATGATTCAACGCCTTGGTCGGTACGCCGTGAACCCCGGCAGACCCCGCCTTCAGCTACGGCGCGGCCACTTTGGGTGACCCGCCGGGTCAGTCGTGTTGCGACCGCCCTTCGGGCGCCCCATCTTCGCCCCGCCTTCGGCGGGGCTCCGTCGCATTGTTAAAGTGGGGCGGCCAACGGGATTGGCTCGCTACCGCCCGGGGCTGCGCCCCAAACCCTAATGGGTTTGCCGTTCCGCTTCGCTCCACGAACCCGCGACCCCAAGATCCACAATTTTAAGCGCTGACTATTAATCAACGGTTTGTGAAACTCAATTTACCGGCCGATTCACTCTGTACGAGCGAAATCCGTGTGGCACGATTGTGGCACGGTTTGGCAGAGCACCAAATCACAGCTGACGGCATTTCCAAGATAGACTATGAAGAATCCGAGCATTTTTGTGTGACCCGCGACTTTCTCAACGGTCGAGAACGCATTCTCTGGCATTTGCTCTTCGACAATCTGGATTAAGCGCAGGTTTTCCTCTCGTGCACGGGTGACCAAGGCTTGGCTGGTGGTCAGAGCTCATGCCTGTGCGAATTCTTGTTGCAACACAATGCAACACACATCAAGGTTTGCTTGTGCAAAAGTCGATCACCACAAGCGTTCGCCTTCCGCGAGATCTGAAAAGAAAGATAGATCGCAAGGCTGTGTCGGCAGGTAGTGGACGAAACAGGGTTATCATTGAAGCCCTTGAGTCGTACCTAAGAGAGGATGGCCAAGCCGATTACGAGGCAGAGGCCCGGCGACAATCGCAGTTAGCGGCGAAGCTCGATCGTCCGGACTCAGCCTGGGACGAGATGATTGAGAGGGATCTTCCGGGTCGATGAGTTTGGCGCGAGGGGATGTAGTTGCAGCTGTTGTTCCGGGTGACTTTGGAAAGCCGCGTCCGGTCGTGATCGTACAGGCGAGACCTTACCTCGAATCCCACGCGTCCGTGACAGTCTGCCCCCTGACAACGCACCTGACAGGGCTGCGCATGTTCCGTATCATGGTCGCCCCAGACAAGAATAATGGCCTAAACGAACCGTCTGAAGTCATGGTAGATAAGGTAAGCTCGCTGCGCCGGGAACGGATTGCACAATCGATCGGCAGGTTGTCCGCGTCCGATATGCGGGCTATCGATAATTCGCTGCGGGCATGGCTCGCCTTGGGTTAGCTTCCGTGTCGACTGTGAAGCCCCACCTTGCGCTCCTCCGCGGAGTCAACGTCGGCGGCAACAAACAGGTGGGCATGTCGGATCTGCGAAAATGGATGGAAGCCCTCGGGTTTACCGGGGCCCAAACGCTTCTGCAAAGCGGCAATATTGTGTTTTCTGCTGAAGAAGAGAGCTGCTCCGATTTGGAGCGCCGTTTGGAGGTGGAAGCTAAGAAACAACTCGGCCTGACCAGCGACTTCCACGTTCGGACGCTGGCGGAATGGGAAGATCTTATTCTGTACAACCCATTTTGCGAACAGGCGCGGAGCGACCCGAGCCACCTCGTCGCTGTCGTGCTTAAGAATTCCGTGGCGCCGTCGCTCGTCCTGAAGCTCCAGGCGGCCATCAAGGGGAGGGAGGTTTTAAGAGTTAAGGGCCGCACAGCGTACGTTTACTACCCGGATGGCATCGGCACATCTCGCCTTACTGCCGCTGTGATCGACCGCCACCTTCAGACTCGAGGCACGGCCCGGAACTGGAATACCGTACTCAAACTGGGTTCGTTCGCCCGAGGCGAATAGACCCTAAGCGGGGCGGCCAATGGGATTGGCTCGCTGCGCTCCGGGCGAGGCCCGCCTTCGCCTTCGGCGGGGCTCCGTCGCATTGCCAAATTGGGGCGGCCAACGGGACTCGAACCCGCGACCCCAAGATCCACAAATTTGAGCGCTTATTATTAATGAACGAGATGCGAAACTCAGTTTTTCGACCGATTCACTGTATAAGAGCGAAATCCGTGTGGCACGATTGTGGCACAGTTTGGCAGGGTACCCTAACCGCTGGCGAGCGCCACGACTTGGTCGGCTTCGATGCCGTCTATACCCAAGCGCAAGAGGCCGGTACGCCTGTGCGTCTGGCCGCAGACCGAGGCTATGATTCTGATGAATTGCGTGCACTCTTGGCCAGCGACCAAGTCCAATGCGTCATTCCGGGTCGCGGCAATCGACTTCAACCCATCGCCTACTCTCGCCGACATCGCCGGCGCCGCCACAATATCGAGAACAGGTTCCGCAAGCCCCAGGACTTCCGGCGCGCGGCCACGCGCTATGAAAAGCTCGCCCGCTGTCTCCTAGCCTTGGTTCATCTTGCCAGCGCCATCATTTTACTCCGCGCTTTCGTCAATGATCCCTAGGCAAGTGATTTCTTGATGCAAATACGCATGCGGCCCACCAAAATAGGCCAGCTTTATGAGCCCTAGAATCCGACTCTGCCTGCTTCTGCACGCTTCCGTCCTTTTTTCCAGTGAGTGTTGCCAAGGTTCCGAATCGGTCGGAGATGAAGCCCGGGCTGGTACGGTCGAAGCCGGTTCGTTTCGGATCGAATCATTTGGCCACAGAGAGTGTCTTGTCACCGACGCCAAGGTAAATGGTCACCTAGTTCACCTTGCCGTGGATACCGGCTCGGCGCCCCCGGTCGTAATTTTCTCGGCGGAAACCGCGCGCCTCGGACTGAAGATTGCGAAGGGTGCGCCAACGTCTGGTGTCCTCAAGCCCGGACACTACCAGAGCTCGATATCGGAACCTTGCTCTTTCCAACTACTGGGAGCGAAGGTTGACAATGCGGTCCTGCTGGTTGCACCTGACTCTCAAGACCCTGCGGAATCCGACGGGCTGTCGGGGCTTTTGGGCTGGTCGGCCATCCACAACGGTATTTGGGGGATTTTTCTCGGCCTGCCAAGAACGGTTTTGGTTCCGTTGACCGAATTGCCGGCGGCGGACCACAACGGGGTCAAGCTGGTCGTTCTCGATGATGATTCCACTCTTTCGCTCCGTTTTGCAGACGCCCGGTCCGACAATCCCAGAATAATCGTTGATACCGGGAATAACGACGGGGTAATGCTCCCGCCCGAGCAATGGCGCGCCTGGAACCTCGAGCATCCCGACGCCGCACGAACCATCGAGTTGGCCTCGGTCGGCGGCGATTCAATTACGCCGCACGAGATCGCGTGGGCGGATGAGATCAAGATCGGAAATCTCGTGCTTCGCGACGTGCCCGTATCGGAAGCCGATCGGGTGTACACACAACAAGCGGCTGCGGGCGAACGCATCGTCGCGCTCGGACTGGCCGCGGTGATGCGGATCGATTTGGCCATTGATGGGTCGCGGAAGATGGCGGTCGCGTGGACCCGCTTTTCACCTCCCCGTCCCTTTCCCCACAATCGAATTGGGGCCACTTTTGCCCCCCCGGTTGTGAAGCCCCCCGATTCTTCCGCAGGCGTCCGGGGTATCGATTTGATAGCGCATGTCGCCGCCCGCAGCCCCGCTGCCCTGGCTGACGTAAGAAACGGGGACGTCCTGCTCAAGGTGAACGGGCGCTCGGCCTCCGAGTGGTGGAACGACCCCAAGACCGGCTTTGATGGCCCCGTGGGATCGGTTTTTGATCTTAGCCTTCGGAGGGGCAAGTCCCTGATCCGGCGAACGGTGGTCGCTAAAGATTTACTGGTACCCCGAAGCCAAAACTAAAGTGAGCTAACGAAGAAGCGACATCGCCAACATTCACAATGGGGACACCGCCCTGCGAGAAGCAGAAGGAAGCCAGAGAAGCTGGGCCGTTCAGCCATTCCAGCCCTAATTGTCGCCTGGAGGCATCTGGGAATCAGCTGCAGAATCGAGTAAGATCTGGTTGGCAAACAGCTGAACAGCCGCCGGCGACGAGCCCATCGACCTGGACTGTTTTTGAACTCAGGAAAGGTGCAGCAGCCCCGCGATGGCTTGGCGCAATTCGGTCAGTTTGGGAGGCGGCATGACACCGAGCTTACGTTCCAAACGGACAAGAGACACGGGTTGAATCTGTTGGAGGTGGAAAACGCCGGGCTTCATGAAAGGCAACGGCACAGCGAATTCCCATCGGTTCCCGCGAACGGCGGTCGTATGGGGAACGACGAGAATAAGCGCCAATTCGTCGTCCGCCGGGTAGTCGCTCAACAAAAGGCAGGGCCGAACCTTCGCCGCGAGCCCCAAATCGACCATCCAAATCTCACCCGGACTTGCGGCTGGCATCATCGGACTCCATGGCATCTAGGAGAAGGAAGTTTGCATCGGCCCGGCGGTCGGCATCAGCAAGGATTTGCGCATCCTCTTCGAGCTCGAACAGGCGTTTGGCCACCAGACGGCGTTCCTCGTGATTGAGCTTCGGCAACTCGGCAATGATCTCGTTCGTGCTCATGGGGGAAAAATGATCTCCCTGGGCCTACTGTCAAGGTGCGCAGGGTGACATCAAGATTCTCCTAGCTCGCTGTTCCGTCTTCGCCCGCAATCGACGGAACTGATCAAACTTCCCAACGCGGGACAGTCGCGATTTCCTTTAGGTGCCGTCACAGCGATCAAACTCCTTTTCGCCGCTCCCGCCAATAGCCGGGCTCGCGCGTGCCGTACATCACCGCCCAGACAAAAATCAGATCTCGCAGCAGCTCGTAGTAGATCAGGAACGGGAACCGTTTGGTCAGGAGAAAACGAATGCCATCTCCCGCCGGCGCTCCCATTTCAGGAAAGCGGCACGCCAAGTCGATTGCGGTAAAGATCGATTCCGAAAAGTCCTCCCCCAATCCCTTGGCCAGGCTCTCGTAACGGATCACCTCCGCTTTGAACTCCTCCAGTGCCTGGGGATGGAAAGTGTAGTCCCTCATTTCAGCAAGGAGGCGATTTCATCGCGCACCTGCTTTGAGGAAACCCCTTGGACCTTGCCCGACAGAACCTCCGACCGCCGCCTCTGAACTTCTTCCATTTGAAGCTTTTTGATGCGGGGAGAAATATCCGATGCGATGCTCGCCGCCACCCGGTCGGCCAATTCAGCCCTCGCCTCAGGCGGGAGAGCCAAGGCGGCCGCGGTGATCTCTTTGATGGAGACGGTCATGGTTGATGGCAAAACATCGTTTTCCCGACGCCGAATGTCAATCCAGCGGCTAAACTGGGGCGGCCAACGGGACTCGAACCACCCTTCGGCTCAAAAGTTAAGTCGCTAGAAAACGCGGACTTAGTTGAGGGTTAATTTCTCAGAACAAGAAATAAAATGCACATACCGGCAGAAAAGTGAAGGCAGAAACCTTCTCTTTGGCAACCTTGTGGCAACCTAAACACGATTTCCCGCCCGGGCCGCAATCTCGTCGGCATCGAGATATCCCGACCTCTGCGGTGGTGGGAGATGATGGCGTGTCCATGTATTTGATCGCGCGTCAACACGGCTAGGTTGAGGCAAGAGTTACTAGGCTTTCAACTAGGAGGTATTGACATCGTTGCCCCCTCCTAGTCCCATTCCGAGTATGGACTTGGCGCACCTATTGATCCAGCCGGAAGGCAAGACGCTTGAATTCAAACGTGACCTCTCTTCCCCCGAGAAGGTGCTCCGTGCCTTGATCGCCTTTGCCAACACCGCCGGCGGAATCCTTATCATCGGCGTCGAAGACGGCACAAGGAACGTCCTGGGTGTATCCGATCCCCTCAAGGAGGAAGAACGCCTCGCAAATCTCGTTAGCGACCGGATATTGCCCCGACTAGTACCGGCAATCGAGATTGTCACGTGGCGTTCGTTGCAAGTGATCGTCGTTGAAGTCTATCCCAGCCCCAATCAACCACACTACCTCAAGAGTCTTGGACTTGGAGCCGGCGCATTCGTTCGGGTCGGTTCCACCAATCGCTGCGCGGACGCGGCTCTCGTCGAAGAAATGCGGCGTATGGTTCGCAACGAGACATACGATGAGTCGCCATTGCCTCGGATCGACTCGGAGGCCATTGACCTCCGAGTAGCCTCCGAGTTGTTCCGCAGCGTACGTGCGCTCGACAGAGCCGGTCTCCAAGCTTTGCGCGCGCTTGTTCCGCACCAGCGTCGCTTGGTGCCAACCGTCGGCGGGCTGCTCCTCTTTGGCAAGTCACCACAGGATGAGTTTCCCGATGCGTGGATTCAATGCGGTCGATTCGCTGGCGCGGACAAGAGCCACCTTTTAGACTCCATCGAGTGCAGAGGCGTCCTATCCAATTCCTTGGTGTCTGCCTACGCATTCATCGAGAAGCATGCGATGCACTCCACAAAAGTCGACGGCTTGAAAAGCTCGGAGTCCTCAAATATTCCGCTGCGCGCCGCTCGCGAATTGCTGGTCAACGCTGTCGTGCATGCGGACTATTCGCAGCGAGGCGCCCCGATCCGTGTGGCGATCTACGATGATCGCATTGAGATCGAAAGCCCAGGCATGCTCCTGTCAGGGCTCACCGTGGCGGACATCAGGCATGGCGTGTCCAGGCTGCGCAACCGCGTCATTGGCCGGGTCTTCAAAGAGCTGGGCTACATCGAGCAATGGGGAAGCGGAATTCAACGGGCTGCATCGGACTGCCGTGAAGTCGGGCTCCCGGAACCCCAATTTGAAGAATTTGCGTTTCGTTTCCGCGCCACCCTTTCGCTTGTGAAAGACCGGACATCTCAAATGAGTTCGCCCCTGCTCGCTATCCGGAAAGCTCTGCTCGATCCCAAAGAAAGGGAAGGGCTATCGTCGCAGCAAATCGCCAATCGCCTTGGCATCGCCACGCGCACCGTTCGCACCCACATGGCCAAGCTTGCCGGACAAGGCCTCATCAGGGCTATCGGCAAGAGCGCTCGGGACCCCGGACGCAGATACCTCTGGATAGGCCGGTAAGAAGCGTCCGAAGGGGTGCTGATGAGCGAATACCAGTATTTCGAATTTCAGGCAATCGATCGCCCGTTAAATGCCCGCGAGATGGCCACCTTGCGCTCCTATTCGACCCGCGCCCGGATCACGCCGACAAGCTTCATCAACGAATACCACTGGGGTGATTTCAAGGGCGACCCGGACGCTTGGATGGCGAAGTATTTCGACGCCTTCCTTTATCTCACGAATTGGGGAATCCGGATCTTCAAACTCCGCCTGCCGTCGCGGCTCATTCCCCCTGATGCTACACGGCCCTACTGTGATGGGGAGGTCTTCACGGTCCGGCGCACCGGCGCCCATTGCGTGCTTACTTACGATCTGGAAGAGGAGGCGGGTGGCGATTGGGAGGAGGGGGACGGCCAACTGGCGGCGCTTGTTGCGGTCCGCGCTGAACTCGCCCGTGGTGACCTCCGGGCGCTGTATCTCGGTTGGTTGCTGGGCGTTCAACTGGACGCGAGCGGTCCCGATGTACCGGAGCCGCCGGTTCCTCCCGGCCTTGGCGAACTCAGTGCTTCTCTCGACAGCCTGATCGAATTCCTGCACATCGACCGCGATTTGGTTGCAGTGGCCGCCGAGCGCAGCGCACCGTTGGCGGAAATAACCCCGGACGCCGTTGAAATCGCCGCATGGTTGGCCGCTCAGCCTGCCGGGCTCAAGGACGAATGGCTCGCCCGGGTCGTAATGGGCGCTGATCCGGCATTGCCGGCCGAGTTGCTGAACCGCTACCTCAAGGAGTCCACGCGGCAGGCAACGCCGGTCGCCGAGCTGAATTCGCCCCGGACGCCAGGCGATCTGCTCCATTTGGCCGAAGCAAGGAGCCACAAGCGCGCGCAAATTGCGGCCGAGAAAGCCGCCAGGGAGAAGGCCAGGGGTGCAAGTGAAGCTGCCGCAGCCCGGGCGAAGCACCTTGACTCACTTGCCGGGCGCGAGCCGCAGCTCTGGCTCAAAATCGCCGATCTCGTGGCGACACGGTTGCCCAAGGAATACGACGAGGCGGTGCGCCTGCTCCTCGATCGCCGTGACCTGGCGCCTCGGGACGACCCTTCTGCATTTCAATCGCAGCTTGATGGGCTTCGAACTGCCCATGCACGCAAACCAAGCCTGATCGCGCGCCTCAAGGATGCTGGGCTGTGACCGGTGTGCACCCTCCCATCACTATGACGAAGTCCGAAAGCCATCGCTGGGAATTCAAGTCAAGATTCCGCCGACACGCCTTCGGCTGGAGATCGCAACCTGCGATCGCGAGGATCAAGCAGGCCATTGCCGAGATCAAGAAGGTCGCGAAAAAGGATCCGCTGCTCGCGGCTGAGGGCGCCGTCACCTTTCTCGAACGAGTGTCGCCCGCGCTCGAACAGGTGGACAGCTCTTCGGGTTCGATCGGCGCTGCCGTCTCCAACGCCATCTTTGAACTGGTTCCGCTTATCGAGCATGCGCAGGCTGGGAAGCCGATGCGGGATGCGTGGCTGGAGCGCTTGTTCGAGGCTCATCAAGCCGATGAAATCCCATACATCGAGCAGTTGGCCGATTATTGGGGGAATCTGTGCGCTTCCAAGGACACTGCGTCGGCGTGGGCCGATCTCCTGATCGGCCCAACGCGCGCGCACCTTCATTCGGACATTGGAGCGCGCAGCCATTTTCACGGAACGTCGGCGTGTCTGAGCGCCCTTTTTGGCGCCAAACGATTTGATGAAATCATAGAGCTTCTCAGCGGTGACGCGATTTGGCCGTACAAACAATGGGCGGTAAGAGCAATGGTCGCCCAAGGCAGGAAGGATGAGGCGCTTCGCTATGCGGAGGCATGCCGCAGCCGCTGGGCGGGTGACCTAGAGATCGATGCAATCTGCGAAGAGATTCTCCTGTCGTCGGGCATGGTGGATGAGGCCTATGCCCGTTACGGGGTGCGGGCGAACCATTGTGGCACCTACCTCGCCACCTTCCGGACTGTCGCTAGAAAATATCCGCATAAGCCTGCGGGCGAGATCCTGGCTGACTTGGTCAAGACCACCCCCGGAAACGAGGGAAAGTGGTTCGCCGCCGCAAAGGATGCCGGCCTCTTCACCGAAGCGCTCTCACTCGCGTCGCGTGCGCCATGTGATCCAAAAACACTGGCGCGAGCGGCGCGCGACTTTGCAGAAAAGGAACCTGCGTTTGCAGTCGGCGCCGGATTTCTTTCGCTGCATTGGCTGGTCAAGGGCTACGGCTACGAGGTCACCGGCCTCGATGTGTGGGGTGCCTATCATGCGACGCTCGCGGCCGCCGATCGGAACGGCACGGCGGTCGAGGTTACGGAGCGTATCCGCCAAATGATCGCGGGCGGGGGTGCAGCCGGAAGCTTCGTTTCCCGGGTGCTCGCCAGGGAGTTGGGGTTATGACCTTACCCGCTTCGGTCAATTCCTCCGTGGCATCGGGATGGTGGATTACCTGCATCCGATCGCGCGGCGTGCGGTCCTAATCGCCTCTCGGTGCCTGAGACCGATCACGGCGTCGGTCGAAAGTTCTTTATCGCGACGCACGGCTTCACGCAGAGCCGCTCGTTCGCCGGAATCAGGGAATCCGGCATCGATGCTTTGCCAAAGTGCTTGCGCCAACGACACTTTCTCGGCGAGGGGAAGTGCCATGGCCGCGGCTGTCAGCTGCTTCGTGGACATGAACAAAAAGTGATCGTCGAGGCCCCTACGGTCAAGGTACCGACACCACCCTTCCTCAACAACTAAAATGGGGCGGCCAACGGGACTCGAACCCGCGACCCCAAGATCCACAATTTTGTGCGCTCATTATCAATGAATAAGTTATGAATCTCGGTTTTTCGGCCGATTCACTCTGTACGAGTGGAATCAGTGTGGCACGATTGTGGCACGGTTTGGTAGGGTAACCGTTGCCGCATGTGCAGGATTCTGACGTACGCTTGCACTGAGCCTTTCGGCCGTTAGTTTTTTGTCATGATCACCAACGAACTTTCCCGCTCAGCATTGGAACTGCCGTTGGAAGATCGCCTTGAACTTGCACGGCGGCTGGTCGAGAGCGTCGTCCAACCGGAGGCGCTCACCGACACCTTCAAGGAAGGCATTCGGCGGATCGAGGATGTGGCCACAGGCCGTGTGGCGGCCCTAACCGAGGAACAATATCGCTCTGCAGTGCGATGAAAGTCCTGTTTCACCCGGAATTTCCGAGAGACCAACGGAAGTTCCAGGCGGACTATGCGGTCATCTCCGTAGGACTCGGCGACCGGTTTCGGCTGGAAATCGACGAGGCGATTGAGGCGATCAAGGCTTCCCCAAGTTCAGCCGGGCATTTCGTCAACACGGGGTCAGCCATTGTGACCGAGATTCGACGCCGCAATCTCCAGGCATTCCCTTTTTTCGTACTCTACGGATGGAGTGGTGACACTCTGATTTTCGGCTCAATCATTCCAACGCGGTCGGACCCATTGAACTGGTTGACACGTTTCCGCGGTTAGCTTCCATGCCGACCGTAAAGCCCCACCTCGCGCTCCTTCGCGGAGTCAACGTCGGCGGTAACAAACAGGTGGGCATGTCGGATCTGCGAAAATGGATGGAAGCCCTCGGGTTTAACGGGGCCCAAACGCTTCTGCAGAGCGGCAATATTGTGTTTTCTGCCGAAGAAGAGAAGATCCTATTCATTTCTTCATATGTCGCGCGAACATGCTTTGACGGCCATTTTGCCCTGCAATAATCTCGACGCCAGTGAAGCCTTCTATGCCAAGCTTGGCTTCGTGCGTCAAGCAGGGGGTGACACCAACTACCGGATGCTGTCAGACGGTAAGGGTGGAGAGATTCACCTTACTGCTGCCGTAAAAGGCTGGCTTGTTCCCGGCCGCAATCCATTCGGTCTCTATCTTTATGCAGAAAACGTGGACGAACTAGCCCGGAACCTCGGCAGCGCAGTGCTGCACCCGGCCGAGAATAAGCCCTGGGGAATGTACGAATTCTCCCTATCCGACCCGGATGAAACAAACGTTCGTGTTGGGTGCCCCAGCAGACTTAGGGGCAATGCCTGACACAAGACGAGATTA
>Ga0181529_10005069_pt1 | contig 13916 bp, 11 predicted proteins | sample PEATcosm2014_Bin_36_FD_119763 | JGI IMG/M metagenome (GOLD analysis project Ga0181529, IMG submission 119763) | Peatland microbial communities from MTU Mesocosm Facility, Houghton, MI, USA - PEATcosm2014_Bin10_30_metaG | ecosystem: Environmental > Terrestrial > Soil > Wetlands > Peat | place... | reverse complement strand
GAAACCGAAGCGGAATTCACCGTCCAGGTTCCCGAGGGCGAAAGCCACTCGATCGAGTGGCTTTCGCCCTCGGGAACCTGGACGGTGAATTCCGCTTCGGTTTCGGGAGGAACGAGCAATCGATCCCTCGGGATCAGTTTCCCGTCCACCGGCACCTACACTCTCCGGGCTGGCGCAAGCGACGACGACGGCGTGACATGGGTCTACAGCCCGAATGTTCAAGTTTCCGTCTCGAACGGCACCAGCAGCTACACTCTCGAGACGATGTCTGTGCCCGGCAGCGCGAGTGCGCTCGTCTGGTATGCCCCTTCGCCAATCGTGCAAAAGACCTACCAGGTCCAGCACGTGAATCCTTAGGAAGTTTCCGGTGACGTCCTGAACCGAGGAAGGCTTGTCCTCGGTTCAGGACATAAAAAAGTTCCTGCCAAAGAGGTTGCTTCGCGTGCGCAGCGCCTAGCGCATGAAGTCCGCGACCCAGGGATGCTCGGCCACCGCCGCCGAGAACTTCTCCGAACTCAGGTCTTCGTGGATGACGGTTAGAATGTCCAAGAGTTGGGAGGGCGGCATTCGGCCGTGGCGGCGGTCGAAATACGAAAGCAACCTCGCAAGCGACACAACGGGAGGCTGCGGAAGCACGTCCTCAAGTTCGCCCGAGACCTCCGCGGGAACGCCGTTTCGAACCAAACAATACCGAGGCGGATCGTTCAAGATCACAGGTCCGGTCCAGCCGGACTCGCGGCATGCCAGGAATGCGGCAAGACGTTTTACATACGGCCGATAGACGCTGGCGTCGAAATGCTCCAGGCATCCGGTCGGCACAGGCATCGCGTTGCAGGCAAAGAAATGAACTTTCGCCCCGAAAACGTTTTCGGAATCGACGGGTCGCGGCAAGCCCAGGGGATGGGTGATTCCAAATATGGGAACGGCCTTGGGAGGGAACATGTTAGAAGTCAAAGTCGCGGGGAAAATCCTGTTATACTTGGAATATAGCAGCAGACAGCGCCCTCCATGAACTTTTTCTCCGCACTATCCATTGTTTTCGCCGGCATCCTGTCGGCGATCAACGCGGCGGCCGCAACGCCAGAATCCGCCCCGGCCTCCGCGGTCGCCCAACCAGTCCACGCCCTGCCAATGCGATTCGACAAGTTGCCGCTCGGCAATGTGGCGCGCCTATTGTCAGCCCGCTTCAGCGTGACCGTTTCGATCGCGGCCAAAGCAAAGGCGCCCATTACGGGCGACTTCTCAACCCTTGACCTAAAGGCGTCGCTGGCGGAGTGCGCGCGACAGGCCGGACTGACCGTGGTGCCGCTCGGCACCGCGCCTTCGGACGGCTATTTGCTGGGGCCACCGCCCGCAAACGACACGGAGCGGAACCACGCGAACGCGCCCGAAAAGAGAACGGACGACCAAGCGGCACTCGCCGCCGCAGCGGCGCGACGGGCCGGGCTCCTCCGCCAACGACAGGCGCTTCTCGCGCAGGAATCGGCACCGCAGAGCCAGGGGTCCGACGACGCACCCGCATCGCGATGACTATCCTGCACAAGAAGGACGTCGTTCTTTTCCGTCTGAATGCGATCGAGATGCGGCAGGTCATGGAGGTGAACAGCATGGTGCATTCCGTTTGGATTCAGTTTCTGGGCGATTTTCACGAGGCGACGCGATCCAACCGCTGGATTCCAAACGAGTGCCCGATCAAGATATGTCATGAGGAGAACGGGCGCGGCCATGTGTTGCAGTGCCGTGTGAACCTTTGGCGGTACTTCAGGGAGGTGGATGCCGCCAATCCGCTTGAACGCGAAATCCGTTCCGAGTTGCTCGCGATCGGCCTTTCGGGCGACGCCGACCGGAGGACAGCGCGTTATGGGTCGGCTCGGCCCGATCCGTCTCAGCATCCGGGGCAAGCTCGACGCACGAACTGCATGGTTGCGGTTAAAAAGTGAATTTTCGGCCGATTGGGCCGATGAAGGGGCAGCAGCGCTTCCATAAGCACGTCGAAATGAATGAATCATCCTCCGTCCCGCCCTTGGGTGAATGCAAGGGCGAGCTCTCTCTGCATGCGGGCGAAAGAGCCGAGCTGCAGATCCGCTGCCATTTCACCGAGTTGATGCTTCAAAGCCGTGAAATCGAGGACCAGACCTGCGTCACCTACTTGCAAAGGCAAGTGCAGCTATGGGAGGCGCTAAAGAGCGTCACAGAAACATGTTTTTCACTGTGGTCGCAGGCCGACGACGCCGATCGCGACGCATTCATTCGAGAGGCGCTCGCAATAAAGGAACGATGCGCAAAAGAGGGCCAGGAACTCGTGCTCGCGGCGCTCAAAAACCCGGTCCAGGCCAAGGCGATCGCCCGTGCGCTTCTTCTCGGGCACAATTTCCTTCGCACGCTGGACATCTGCCTCGAGGCACTGCTGCGCTATCCATCGCAGAAGTCATTGAGTCACAAACCAATAAAAACAGAGGTTATAATCGATTGGGCGATTGGAGGAGTCCGCGACTGGCTGACGCACTATCCCTACTCTTTTGAAAAGGCCGGCCCGCGCAGCGCAGCAACCAGGCCCCCCCAGCGCATGGCCCATGTGAGCCGCCATTACTCGACGGACCGCAGCGTTCGGAGCCAGATCAGCCACAAGCAAATCGCGAATATTTTCATGCTTCGCGAGACAACCGTGGCCGACCTCGAGCGGCGCGGCCTCGCGAAGCTGCGCGCCGCATTTGAGTCAGCCCAGGGCGGGAACTTCGACCTTTCGGAACTTGCCGACGTTTGAACCCTGTCCGTCGCCGACTTCCGTGCGCTAGCTCCCGATAGGGCCGCGATGCGCGGCAAGCCGCGCTTCCGCGTTCTTTTGGCCCCGCCAGCACGGATGCTTCAACTCGCGGCGGATCGCCGCGATGAATTCGGGGTCCGCCAGTTTCTGCCATTCGGCATCGACGACTGCCTCATCCGCGCGGGCAAGCCGGCGCAGCTCCTTGACGAGCAGCCGCGGAGGCCTCGGCCCTTCCCTCGTCACCCGCGCAAGCGCCAGATCCGCATCCCGCATCTCCCCCAATACCCGCTCGACGCGGTGGGCGCGCCGGCTCAGCTTGTGGATCCTGGGACCGAGCATTTCCTCGAAAAACCCGCAATAGTAACGGATCCGCCGGAGTTCGATCCGCAGTTCGTGCAGTTCTTCGGCCACGCAGGAGTGGCGCAGCCCGCCAAGCTTCGACATGCGCCGCAGGCTCTTAAGCAATGCGCGGCGGGACACCGGTCCAAGCGGTTCCGAGGCGGAACCCCCAGCCTCCGGCAGTTCGACCTCGAGAAAGCGATCGATACGCGTCCTGAGCGCATAGAAACCCGCTCCCCGAAGATGCCGCCGGACTGTCGTGTGCTGCAGGCGTCGGAGTTCCTTCTGAAACGCTATGAATTTCGGCCAAAGACGGTGATTGGAGAAACCGCCGGAAGTGGACTCCTTTTCGCAGAAAGCGATCCACACATCCAGATCCCTCACCGGCCCAAGGCATTGGTTCAGGTTTTTCAAATCGGCGTCGATCCTTTTTGCCGACGTCTTGCGAAGGGATCTGCGAAAGGCCCGCAATACGGTGCGAATCCGGCGAATGGCGATCCGCAAGTCGTGCAGCGCATTGATATCGGATCCGGTCACCGAACCTTCTATGTTTGCGAGAAAGGATCGATGGAAGGGTCCGACGAGCCGGCGGACACACTCCTTCACCGACAGGCTTGCCTCCAACAGGCGTTCCTGTGTTGGCACAATCTCCTGAGCACCACGCAGGTCATGATCCGCCGGAAAAGATTCGTGCCAGGGCCCTCCCACCGGATGCGTCCGGTCGGGTTCGGGCCTTGCGGGCCCGGAAGCACCGGCGTGAGCAAAAACGCCTTCGTTTTTGCGCATGAGCGTTTTGAGACTCTTCTTGGCGTTCCTGCCAGTTCGAGTCGACTCGATTACCGGCAAGCCGCGCCCGTTCACAGCTTGGTTCCCGGGGGCAGCACAGCCCCCTTTGGGACGACGAGGACTCCGTCGCGAATGATCACGGCGCCGTCGACATAGCGGCCGTCAGTCTTCCCGGCCGGCGACAACCGACACCCGTCGCCGATTCGGGCATTCTTGTCGATGATCGCATGCCGGATGACGCATTGCCGGCCTATCCCGAGATGGGGCAAACCCTGCTCCACATTGACCCGCTGCTGCTCGGCCGTCTCGTAAAAATCCGCTCCCATGACGACAACGTCCTCCAGATCCGATCCCTCTCCTAGATACGAGCGTATCCCGAGCACACAGTGCTTGAGTGTCGAATCGGTGATGATCGAGCCGTCGCCGATCACAACCTGGTCGATCGTGCACTTGTTTAGCTTGGAAGCCGGCAGGCACCGGTCCTGCGTGTAGATCGGGCTTGTCGGGTCGAAAAAATTAAAGGGCGGCAGCGGTTGGGCCAGCGCCAGGTTGGCCTCGTAAAATGCGCGAACCGTCCCGATGTCCTCCCAGTAGCCCTCAAAGATGTGCGCGAAGAGCTTCTTCGATCCAAGAAGGCTCGGGATGATCTCGCGGCCAAAGTCGGTCATCGTGTTGAAAAGGGCGTCCGCCAGGACCGCCCGATTGAAGACATAGATGCCCATCGAGGCCAGGCAGCATTTCTCCGCGGGAGGCGACACCAAGCGCGACTTCAGCGCGGGGCTCAGCGTAAGCCCATCGATCACCTTGGGATCCTTCGGCTTTTCGACGAATTCCTGGATCGCCAGATCATCGCCGACGCGCATCAAACCGAGACCCTCGACCCTCGACGCCGGGCAGGGAATCGCCGCAATGGTCACATCCGCCCCGGTCGCAACGTGCTCGTTGAGGATCTTGCGAAAATCCATTTTGTAAAGCTGGTCTCCGGAAAGAATCAGGACGTAGTCGTGCGGAAACGCCCGAAAATGGACGAGATTGCGCCGCACGGCGTCCGCAGTGCCCTGGTACCAATCCACGCTCTTTTCGGTCTGTTCGGCGGAGAGAATATCGACGAAACCGCCGCCAAACGGATCGAAGTGGTAGGTGCTTTGTATATGCCGGTGCAGCGAAGCGGTGTTGAACTGAGTCAGCAGGAAGATCCGGTTTATATCGGAATTTATGCAGTTGCTGATCGGAATATCGACGAGCCTGTACTTGCCGGCGAGCGGCACTGCCGGCTTGCAACGCTCGAGTGTCAACGGAGACAGCCGAGTGCCGCGGCCTCCTCCCATGATCACGGCAAACGCTTGTTTTTGGGTTATCATGTCAAAATAGGGTAGAAACGGGGTTGCGGTCTCAATTAACTTGCCCAGTCTTTGCGCCGCTCGGTAATTTTATCGAGCCAATTTCACAAACTTATGTGCGGTATCGTCGGGTATATCGGAAGGCAGAAAGCCGCCTCCATCCTGTTGGAGGGACTCAAACGCCTGGAATACCGGGGCTATGACTCGGCAGGCATCGCCGTGCTTGAGGGAGGGCGTCTGGAAGTCACGAAAAAAGTGGGGCGTGTGGACGTTCTAGTCCAGGAAGTTTCCAAGCACCGGCAGAATGGAACGACCGGGATCGGACACACTCGCTGGGCGACGCACGGCGGCGTCACCGATGCAAACGCCCATCCGCATCTGAGCAGCGATGAAAAGTTCGCCCTCATTCACAACGGGGTGATCGAGAATTACACGCAGATAAAGTCGTTCCTCGCGGGCAAGGGCTACACGTTCAAGTCCGAGACCGACACCGAGGTCCTCTGCAATCTGATCGCCTACCATTATGCGAAGGAGTCGCCGGAGCGCAACGGGCACAGCCGTTTTCTCGAGAGCGTTCGAAAGACCCTGCGGCACGTCGAGGGGACTTATGGCATCGCCGTCATCTGCGTCGATTTCCCGGGCGAGATGGTCGCGGCCCGCAAGGCTTCGCCTCTCATCCTCGGCGTAGGGGACGCCGAGTACATCCTGGCCAGCGATGCCTCCGCCCTCATCAGCCGCACCCAGAATGTCGTCTATCTGAAGGACGGGGAACTCGTCCACGTTACGGGCGCCGGGTTTGCGATCACCACCCTCGATCAAGCCGACGTTTCGCCTGTCGTGGACCGGATCACCTGGTCGATCAAGGATGCCGACATCGACGGCTACAGCCACTTCATGGAGAAGGAGATTTTCGAGCAGCCGCTGGCGCTCGAAAACAGCATGCGCGGCCGTTTTTCGGAGGATGGAAGCACCGCGCAATTCGGCGGACTAAACCTAACTCCCAGCGAGTTTCGCCAGATCGACCGGTTCATGTTCTGCGCATGCGGCACGGCGTGGCACGCATGCCTCGTCGCCGAGCATCTGATCGAGCGGTTCGCCCGTCTCCCCGTCGAGGTCGACTACGCGTCGGAATTCAGGTACCGCAACACCCCGCTCGACCGTCATACCCTGTTTTTCGTGATCAGCCAGTCCGGAGAGACGATCGACACCCTCGCCGCCCTGCGGGAGGCGAAGCGAAAGGGCTACCGCGTTCTCGGAATCAGCAATGTCGTCGGTTCCACGGTCGCACGCGAAGCCGACGGCGGGATTTACCAGCACGTGGGACCGGAAATCGGGGTTGCCTCGACGAAGGCCTTCACCTCCCAGCTGCTTATCGGCGCGATGATGGCTCTCTACGTGGCGCGGATGCGCGACATGAGTTTCGCCGATGGCTCGGACTTTGTGAAGGCCCTCAAGTCGGCGCCCGACCTCGTGCGCAAGGTTCTTGAGCAGGCGCCGCGAATCAGGCAGATCGCCAAACGTTACGCGCACACGACCGATTTCCTTTTCCTGGGACGGCTGTCTCTTTTCCCCATCGCCCTCGAGGGAGCCCTGAAACTGAAGGAGATTTCCTACATCCATGCGGAGGGTTATCCTGCGGCGGAGATGAAGCACGGTCCGATCGCCCTGATCAGCGAAAAATGCCCGACCGTCTTCCTCGCCCCCAAGGGCGAGGTGTTCAACAAGATCCTTTCGAGCATGCAGGAGATCAAGGCGCGCAAGGGCCCGATCATCGCCGTCGCAACAGAAGGCGCGGAATTTCCACCGGGCCTTGTCGACGAGCTGATTTCCATACCCGAGTGCCACGAAGCGGTGCTGCCCATCGTAGCCTCCGTGCCGGTCCAGCTGCTCAGCTACTACATTGCGGTCGAGCGGGGCTGCGACGTGGACAAGCCCCGCAATCTGGCCAAGTCGGTGACGGTGGAATGAACGCGGAGGTTCTGGGACCGCCCTTGCCGCTCTGGGAGTCGCTCGGGACCGCGTCAGCCCGTCTCTTTGCCAATTCTGCACGCAATCGGCGGTTGGTGCTAAGCCTGCTGCTCACGCCGATCTGTGCCGCGGCGGCCGCGGAGCCACCCCATTCCCCGCCATTGGAAATCCAAGAGGTGGCCTGCCCGGCCGCGCATGGAGCGCAGGCTCCCGTTCTTGCAACGGGTCCCGACGGGACCGTGTGGATGGCCTGGGCCGAGCCCCTTTCGCCCGCGTCCGCCGGATGGGCCCTGCGCTGCGTCGAATTTGATTCGGCGATCGGACAATGGCGCCGCCCCCATTCCGTAGTTACAGGTCGGAGGCTCAACCCGGGCGGCATCGATCTCCCGTCTCTTGCCGCGGGCGGCGAAGGGCAATTGTTCGTCGCCTGGTCGGAACCTGCGACAGGAACCGGCGGCCACCGATCCTTTTTCTGCAGTTCCTCCGACAGCGGGCTTACCTGGACAGCGCCCGCATCGTTGTCGCGAGAGGACAGCGATGTTTCGTATCCTGCGCTCGCTTTCCTCGCAGACGGCCGGGTCCTGGCCGCATGGCTCGATCGGAATGGGCAACCCGGGTCGGACGCCGGCGCAGGCCTCTTCCTTCGATTCCTGACCGGGTCCCTGGCCTCGGCGCCCGACTGGCTCCTCGACGGACGTTCATCCGGCGGCAGCCAGCCCGCCCTCGCGCCGCTTCTCGACGGCGGCGCGGTTCTGGCATACCGCGGCCTGTCTGAGACGGGAGTCGAGGACCCCAGGATCGCCCGGCTCCACGGAAGAAAATGGGAGAATCGCCATACCATCTGTTCCGACGGCTGGAAGGGCGGCGGGGCCGAAGCGGGCGGACCTCGAATGGCCGCGGACGGCGGGCGGCTCGTTGCCGCATGGCGGACCGCGAATGCGATCGATCCCCATATTCTGGTTTCGACTTCACCGGACGCAGGAGCCCGTTTTCTGGCCCCGCTCCAGGTCAACGCCGATTTTCCGGAGGGACTGCCGGGCGTTGCGCTTCTGCATGATGGAGCCGCTTTGCTCGTTTGGTGCGAGCGGGATTCCAAGGGCTCGGCCAACGCGTGGGTGCGGCGGCTCGCACCGGACTTTTCGTTGAATTCGCCGCTCCTCCTGGGGCCGTCCTCCCCGCGGAGCCCGGAACCGGTCCCCCAGATCGCTGTCGTGCACGACTACGCAGGAGACGTGTTTGCGGCCCAGGCGATCATCGCCTACCACGCCTCCGGCGGCCCTTCGGAAGTGCGCACGGTCATTCTCAATGTGCCGGAGGCGGATCTGCTTTCGGTGGCGGATGCCAACTGCCATTGCCTGCCCTCGCCGATGCAGCTGATCGGGTACTCGTTGCTGGGAACGGTGGTGTACGTCGCCTATGACCGGACTTCGGTAACGATCGAATCCGACACCATGCCCGGCGTATTGGACGCCGGCCGCCATGTCTTTGCGATCGACCCCGAACTCGCCAAGGTCCTGCAACCCGGCCGCGAGTGCCTCGCGCACATCCTGCGCAAGGACGGCAAATGGCGGCTATACGACGCGAGGCTGCTCGAAACCGCCCGTTAGGATCACTCGATCCCGAAGACCGCCTTGGAATAGTTGTCCACGCTGAAAGGCTGCAGATCCTCGGCCTGTTCGCCCAAGCCGATAAAGAAGATGGGGATCTTCAGCTGCCTGTAGATTCCAACCAGCGCCCCTCCGCGGCTCGTGCCATCGAGCTTGGTCACGACAAGGCCCGTCAAACCGAAACTTTCGTGAAAAACGCGGGCCTGTTCGATCGAGTTCGCCCCGAGCGAGCCGTCCACCACAAGCCAGCGGTGATGGGGCGCCGCGGGATCGTTCTTCTGCAGCACGCGGCGGATCTTCGCCAGCTCGTCCATCAGGTGGCTCTTCGTGTGCAGACGCCCGGCCGTGTCTATCAAGAGGTAATCGCGCCCGCGCGCCTTCGACGCCTGCCAGGCGTCGAAGGCCACAGCGGCCGAGTCGGCGCCGGTGTGACTCGAGACAAGCTCAAGGTCCAGGCGCTTCGACCACACCTGAAGCTGCTCGATGGCGGCCGCACGGAACGTGTCCGCAGCCGCAACCATCACGCTCTTGCCGTCCTGCTTCAGGCGCCAGGCCAGCTTTGCGCACGTGGTGGTCTTGCCCGATCCGTTGACGCCGATGATCGCGATGACGACGGGCCGGGGGGGCGCCGTGTTTTCGTATTCCCCCGCCAATGTCCCCTCGCTTCCCGCCAGGATGCGTCTGAGGACCGCGGCCCCTATCTCCGCCGCTTGCCGGCCCTGCAGATCCTTGTCCTTCTGATACGCCGCCTTGATTTCGGCGATGATCTCGGCCGTGGTCTCGACGCCAAAATCCGCCGTGAAGAGGGCCTCCTCAAGCTCGTCAAGCGAAGCGGCGTCTATCTTCCGGCCGCCGAACAGGCCGTGGGTCCGCGTGGCGATCGCGGCAACCGTCTTCGACAGGCCCTCCTTGAATTTCTTGAAGATACCAAACATCGAGGGACCGGGATCGCGATGCCAGACTAGGACTCGGTCGAGGCCTTCCGCGAATCGCGGCCCAGCTGGCCTTTCAGCCGGTCAAGAATTCCGTTGATGAACCTCTTTGCGTCGGCATTCGAAAACTGCTTTGAGAGGTCGATCGCCTCGTTGATGGATACGACCGGCGGAATGTCCTTTCGAAACATCATCTCGAAGATGGCCACGCGCAGGATCGCCAGATCGATCTTCGCTATCCGGTCGAACTCCCAGTTCTGGGCGAGTCCGCGGATATGGCCGTCGATCTCTGACGCATGTTCGATTGTGCCGTGGATCAGCTCCTCGCCGAAGGCATAGTGCGCGCGCGGCTGTTCCTGGTTCGTGAAAAACACGCGCAGGTCGTCCTCGATGACCGAGGGCGGATTTATGCTCCACGAATAAAGGTACTGCACCGCGGCCACCCGGCCGTCCCGGCGCTGCGCAAATTGGGCCCGGCTCATTTGGAGAGCTCCTTTCGGAGGGCGGCCATCTCCAGCGCCGCGCAGGCGAACTCCGCGCCCCGGTCGATCCGGCCCAGGCACCGATCGGTCGCCTGGGCCTCGTTTTCCGCCACGACGACCCCGTTGATGACCGGCCGACGCGCGTCCAGGGCGACCCGCTGCAAGGCATGGGTCACGGCCTCCGCGATCAGCTCGTAATGGATCGTATCGCCGCGGATGATGACGCCAAGCGCCATCAGGACGTCGGGACGGCACTTGTCCGCGAGGAGTTGGACAGCCGCGGGAAGCTCGTTCGATCCCGGCACGCGGACGACGGTCAGATTTCTTTCCTTCACGCCCATCCCCCGCAGCACGGCCAAAGCCTGGCCTAGCAGCGCTCCCACGAACTGCTCATTGTAGCGCGCAGCGGCTATGCCGACTTTGTACGGCGCGCCGGAAATCGCGGCAGTCTGCGGTGCGGAGAGGCTCATGGCTTGGCTTGGAGGGACGATCTGAACTGCGGAATGTTCTATTGCATCGAGCTTCGCCATTTCCGCAATCAGAAACACTTATCGTCGTGCGTCACAGGCTGGGTGAGTTAGCCCGACCTCATGGACGCATGGCTTGCGCTTCGCTCCCGGTCATCGTTGTAATTTGTTCACAAATGAGATTACCCCGCTTTCTCCCCGCCGGCGGCCTCGCGTTAGCCTTCCTCACATCGGCCCCTTCGGCTCCCGGACAGGAGCTTTCGGCCCTTAGGATCTATCCAAATCTGGCCGGAAACATAGAACGGCCCCTGCGATATCGACCGGAAGGATCGGATTTCGTGATTGAAAACGGTCCGGAATTCTTCAACCGCTCGCTCTATGGCGGCAACACCGCCTTCCGGGTCGACGGCGGGGACAAGCCCGAATTCGTCATGTACCTGCCCGGCCGGGGCGGCAACCTTCGCCTCGGCTTCCGCTCGCCCTCCGGCGCAAAATGGCTTCATCAGGCGGAGCGGATCCTCACCCGTTATCGTCCCGGCGAATTGCTCTACGAAGTGCGCGACCCCCTGCTCGGCGAGAAGGGTGTCCTGCACGTGGAGGCCCTCGCCTATGAGCAAACCGAGGGCCTCATCGTGCGGACGACGGCGGTGGACACCGCCCCCGGACTCGAGCTCGTGTGGGCGTACGGCGGAGTCAACGGCCAGCGCGGCACACGCGACGGCGACATCGGGACCGAGCGGGTGCCGATCAGCCAGTATTTCCAGCTGCAGCCCGAATTCTGCCGCGGCAATTCTTTCGAGGTCGGAACCGGCCGCTTCCAATTAAAGGCGAAAGCGGCCACGATCGCGGGACTCGCGCCCGGTGCCGCCCGGCTGTATGTCGGGGACGCCCGGCAATGGAACGATCTGCCCGCCCTTCTGGCCGCGGAATCCCCGCAATCGCCCGATCTGCCCGTGATTGTCGGCCGAGCCCCTCTCGCCGCCGGCCAGCCGCTATTATTTTCCCTCCAGCGCCTCGCGGTCAACACCGCCGTCGCGGCGGATCTAAGGACGTACCAGGAAGTGAGCTCGGACCCCAAGGCCGCAAAACGCAAACCGGCGACATTGACGCTCGCCCCCGAATACTCCGCCGCGGATCTGCCGGTGCATTTCGCGGAAACGGAGGCATTTTTCAAGGCGCTGCGCACCCGCGTCGCCGTTGACACGCCCGATCCCTTTCTGAACGCCGCGGTAGGCGCCCTCAATGTGGCGGCCGACGCCCTCTGGGATGAACCCGAGCACGCCATCATGCATGGCGCGATAGCCTGGCGCACAAAGCTCCTCGGCTGGCGCGGCCCCTACGTGCTCGATGAACTCGGCTGGCACGACCGGGCGCTGGCCAATGCGACCTACTGGGCCGGGCGCCAGAACACCGATCCGATTCCCGACAAGTTCCCTCCCCCGGACGAGCGCACGAATCTGGCCCGCAACGAAGCCGGCCTGCACAGCAATGGGGACATCTCGAACAGCCACTACGACATGAACCTCGTCTACATCGACGCGGTGTTCCGCCACCTGCTCTGGACGGGAGACAAGGAATTCGCGAAGAAAATGTGGCCGGTCATCGTGCGTCATCTGGCGTGGGAGCGGAGGCTGTTCCGCCGCGAGTTCGGTCCGGAAAAACTGCCGCTCTACGAGGCCTACGCCGTGATCTGGGCCAGCGACAATCTGCAATACGACGGCGGCGGAACCGCCCACGCCTCGGCTTATAACTACTACCACAATAAGTGGGCCGCCCGGCTCGCGCCGCTGGTCGGGGCCGACCCGGTCCCGTACGAGCGCGAAGCCGCGCTCATCGCCCGCGGAATGCGGGAATTGCTCTGGCTTCCGGAACGCGGCGCATTCGCCGAATACAAGGATCTGCTTGGACGGCAGCTCGTCCACCCGAGCGCGGCCGTGTGGACCTTCTACCACGTCGTGGATTCCGAAGTGCCCACTCCGGCGGAAGCCTGGCAGATGACCCGGCAGGTGGATCGGGAAATCCCGCACCTGCCCGTGTGCGGTCCGGGCGTGCCCGCCGGCCTGCACACGCTCGCCGAGAGCAACTGGATGCCGTACGACTGGTCCGTCAACAATGTCGTGATGGACGAGGCCGTGCACACCGCCCTTGGATTCTGGCAGGCGGGCCGCCCCGAGGAGGCGTGGCGCATCACGAAGGGCTCGTTTCTCGCCACCATGTTCATGGGCATCTCGCCGGGCAACGCCGGCACCATGACCTACCTCGATGTCTATCGCCGCGAGGCCCAGAGGGATTTCGGCGACAGCGCCGGGACACTGTCGCGCGCGATCGTCGAGGGCCTTTTTGGAGTGAGGCCCGACGCCCTGGCCGGCGAACTCCTCCTGAAGCCCGGTTTTCCGGCGGAATGGGACCATGCCAGCCTGCGGCACCCCGACCTGTCGTATTCGTTCCGCCGCAACGGCGACCGCGACACGTACGTTGTCGAGCCCTCCTTCGCCCAGCCGCAGAAACTGCGCCTGCAACTCGCGCTCGTTCGCGAACGCGTGGCCGCGGTCGAAGTCAACGGCAGGCCGGCAGATTGGCGCGTCTTGCAGGCGGCGGGCGCGCCGACCCATGTCGAAATTGCGGCACCGGCCGCCTCCCGGACGGAGATCGTGGTCGCGTGGGCCGGAGCGCCCGCCGCGCCCGAACCTCCTCCCGCCGCGCAGGACCTGTCCGAGACGCCCATGCCCGCCCTGCCTGCGCCCCCGGCCGGCGCGACCCTGTCCACGGTCGATTTAAGCCCGTATTTCAACGACCGGGTCACCCAGATCTTCCGCAACGAATACCGCGAACCCCGTTCGCCCTTCGTATCGCTTGCCTTGCCGAAGCAGGGACTTGGCGGCTGGGCCGGCGGTGTCAATGCCAGAGCGGAGATCGACGACTCCGGCCTGCGCGCCAAAGCCGCCGAAAACGCCGGCCGGATCGTTTTGCCCAACGGCGTGCCGTTTTCCACCCCGGGCAACCCGGATGCCAAGAACATCCTGTTCACCTCGCAGTGGAAGAACTATCCAGTCGAAGCGGTCGTCCCCCTCGAAGGGCATGCCCGAGAGGTTTACCTCCTGATGGCCGGATCGACGACGCCCATGCAGAGCCGGCTGGACAACGGCGAAGTCATCGTCACCTACCGCGACGGCACCACCGAGCGCCTCGCACTCGAAAACCCAACGACGTGGTGGCCGATCGAACGCGATT
>Ga0181529_10005067_pt1 | contig 13920 bp, 12 predicted proteins | sample PEATcosm2014_Bin_36_FD_119763 | JGI IMG/M metagenome (GOLD analysis project Ga0181529, IMG submission 119763) | Peatland microbial communities from MTU Mesocosm Facility, Houghton, MI, USA - PEATcosm2014_Bin10_30_metaG | ecosystem: Environmental > Terrestrial > Soil > Wetlands > Peat | place... | reverse complement strand
CCCCTGCCGCGCGCACTCTTTCTCAAAGCTGCGCCGATAGATCTCCAGGCTGGGAGCGCCCACTTCGATTTTGTACGGCAGGCGGCGCAGGAAGGCGGGGTCCATCAGCTCTTCCGGCTCCAGGTTGGTGGAAAAAATCACCAGTTCCTCGAAGGGAATGCTGAAGCTCTTGCCGGTGTGCAGCTTGAGATAATCGACCCGGCTCTCCAGCGGCACAATCCAGCGGTTGAGCAGGCTGGTGGGACTGACCAGTTGCCGACCGAAGTCATCGATGACAAAACAGCCTCCCAGGGCCTTCAGATGCAGCGGCGCTTCGTAGTAGTGGCCGGTCTGGTCATAGCGCAGATCAAGCATCTCCAGCGTCAGCTCGCCGCCGGTGACCACAAACGGTCTGCGGCAGGCCACCCAGCGGGCGTCGTACTCCTCGGCACGAATGAATGTCAGGCTCTCGTCATTCAACTCCGTCTGGCTGACTGCATTGTGAATGCTGGAGTCATAGAAGCGGATGATCTGCCCCTCCACGCTGATCGCATACGGGATGTAGATCACGTCTGTAAAAACTCGGCTCAGACAAAACGCCACTGACGTCTTGCCATTGCCGGGAGGGCCATAGAGCAGCATGGCGCGGCCTGAATTCAGCGCCGGCCCGCTCTGTTCAACAAAGCTGTCTTCCACCGTCAGTTCGCCCAAGGATCGACGAATGCGCTCGAAAGTCACCAGTTCATTGGTGAGCTTGTGCAGGCTGACCTGGTAATTGAACTGCTCGAGCGTCACCGGCGCAGGCCCGGCGTACTGCATTCGCTCCAGTGCATCGAGGGTCCACCGCTTGCCCTCCTCGGTGAAGGTATACCCCACATCGAGCGGGCTTTCGGCCAGCCGGGTTCCCAGCGTGCGCAGCAGAGTCCGATCCACGGCCATCTGCACCAGCTCGGCGACAACATGGTAAGGCAGTTTGATGGCATCAACGAACTGGCGGCAGGTCTCCAGATGCCCGGTGTAGATGACTTTCATCAACAAGCCCAGCAGCTCCAGCGGGTCGATTCCGGTGGCCGCCATATCTACCGGCTCGGCGGGAATCTTTTTTAGAAAGCTATCCAGCACATGCTGCTCGATCAGCCCCAGAGCCACCAGGTTGTCTCCAAGGCGAGTGCCAGTACACGCCTGACGCTCCAGCCCCTTGATCACATCCGTGACTTTGAGCAGGCCCGCCCCGACCAGCAAATCCCCCAGCCTTATCCGCGTGCTGATATCGCCCTCCTCAAACCGAACAGAGAGAGGCCCCATTTGGAGCCGCTCCTCACTGTATTTCGACTGAAAAGTGGCGGCGCAATAGCTCCGCATCAAATTTCTGAGCAGATTTTTAGAAAAAAGTCATCGAAGATTGTCCGTAACCGGCTCAGGATGAATCATCACCCGGTAGACCTCCGGGCACTCCTTCTTGAAGCGGTACTCGAGCGCGGTGATCAGCTCATGCACGCGCTGCATGGAAAGGTCGTCGGGCAGGGTGCAATGGCAGGTAACGTGCGTGTGTTCGCCCGAACGGCCCACCTGAATCTCATGCACATCCACAATCTCCGCCAGCCCCGCCGCCGCACACTGCATTGCCTCTTCAATGCGCCGGTTCTCCTCCACCATCTCCTCCGGCTGCTCAATCGTCGCCGGCTCACTTTCGATGTGGGTCAGAACGCCGTCGATCTCCGGCACCTCGCGCAGAATCTCCGCCTCCAGCACGCAGACGAAGTCATGCGCCTTGAGCAGGGTGAGCGACTCATCCAGCTCCAGATGCTGCTCCACGCGCAGCCGCCCGCGGTGCGATTGCACGCTCAGCTCATGCACGCTTACGTTGTGGCGCGCCGCCACGGCCCGCACGCGATCAAAGATGCTCTCCGCCCGCGCCTGCCGGGGCACGGTATGAATCACTACGTCGGCCTCGGGCAGTGTGCGCTGCACCGCCTCGGTGGCCTCGCGCACCAACTCCCCGGTGTGCTCAAAGGTGTAGCGCCGAGGCAGCGCCAGAGTCAGGTCGGCAAAGTAGTTTGCTCCGGCCCGCCGCACGCGCGCCTTTTCCACGCCCAGCACGCCCGGCAACTGCTCCACGTCGGTAATGAGCCGCAAGCGCGTCTCTTTGGGAATCTCATCCAGCAGCACGCTGATCGCCTCGCGTCCAAGCCGCGCCGTCAAGCGCAGAATCAGCAGCGAGATCACCACCGCCGCCAGAGGATCAGCAAAGCGCAGCACGGAAATTCCAAAGTGCGCGCCCACCCAGCTCGCCGCGAGCCCAGCCAGTACGGCCGCCGACGACCAGATATCCGAGGCGAAGTGAAAAGCATCCGTGGCCAGCGCCGTCGAACCGGTACGGTCAGCCACGACCTTGAGCCGCCGCGACCGCCAGAAGTCCACGCCAATCGAAGTCAGCACCACGGCTACCGGCCAGACCAGATTTTGCAGCTCGTGTGTGGGATGCAGAATGCGTTGAATCGCCTCCCAGATAATCCAACCACTCGAAACGGCCATCAGCAGCACTTCGCCAAAGGAGGAAAAATTCTCGAACTTGCCGTGGCCGTAGGTGTGGTCCTCGTCCGCAGGGCGGTCGCTCACCTGCACGGAAAAGAAGGTGAGCATTGAACCGACCATATCCAGCCCGGAGTGCGCCGCGTCTGACAGCACGCCGAGCGAGCCGGAGACGAGGCCCGCCCCGAGCTTCAACAGCGTCATCGCCGCCGCCGCCAGCATCGAGTGCAGCGCCACGCGCTGCTTCTCGGCAGAAAACCCGGCGATCCTGGAGGATTCAATACTCATGGAGTTTTTAGGCTAACGCTTGCGGCGCGCCATGTATAGTCCCGCGATCCCAAAGGTGTACGGCTGCCAAGCGCATTGCTCGTACCCCGCCGCCCGCATCAGCCCCAGCATCTCCGGCGGCGGGGGAAAGTTGCCCACCGAGGCGGGCAGATAGCTGTATGCGGCTTTCTGCCCGCAGATCGCCCGCCCAATCGCCGGCAGCACGCGGCGGAAGTAGACGGCGTAAGCCTTGCCGATGAGGCCTCCCGGCTCGCTGAAGTCGAGAATCCCCAACTGCCCGCCGGGCTTCAGCACGCGATGAAACTCGCGCAGGCCGGCCTCGTAGTTGGCCAAATTTCTGAATCCAAAGGCTGAAACAATCAAATCCAGCGACTGCGATTCGATCGGCAGATGCAGCGCGTCGGCCTCCATCGGCACGGCGTAGGGCTCGCCTTCCGCGCGCGCGCCGACGCCGGGTCCACCGAACTTTTTTGCGCCCCGGCTGAGCATCTGCGGAGAAAAATCAGCCGCCGTGATGGGCCGCGAGCCGCGCGGACGGCGCTTCAGCAGAGCCATCGTCATGTCGCCGGTTCCGCAGCAGATGTCGAGGATGGCCGCATTGGGGTTCGAGAGAACTGTCTTGAATCGCCGCGCCGCCCGCCACCACCAGATCCGGTCCACATTGGCCGAGAGCACGTGGTTCAGCAGGTCGTAGCGCGGCGCAATGGCGTCAAACATCTCGCGGACCGCCGCGGCGGCGCTGGCTTCGTCGGTCGCTCCGGGCGGTTCGGCGCCTGTGGTGGTCATTCAGTGTTTCAGCCTTTCGTCTTCACTCTTTCAATGTTAAAAAATCTGGGTGCCCCACCCTCGCCGCGTACTTGTTTTTGCGGCTAGGGTGGGATCGCACTGGCCAGGAATCCACCTTTATCTGGCATCGCCAACCCTTCCCGTCTTCCTGCCGTCCAAAACGATTCAATCTGGACAGTTCCTATCTCACCGGTCAAGTAATGTCGAAAACTGGACCACTTCCAATCTTCGGGACGCGTCACCAAGCCTCGTGTGACAGGATTGCGGTGTATGTACTTGAGCTTTTCGACGCGTTTCTCTTCCGAATGAACATTGAAATCGTAGTAGCGCGCCAGCCAGAACGGTCGCTGATTGGATTGTTTGGAGACAGAAGTTTTCAGGGCTTGAATTGCACTGTCCAATAGTCCTCTTCCCGGTTCTGAAACCAACATATGCACGTGCTCTGGCATAATCACATAGCCAAAGACATGAAAGACATACCGTCTGCGCATCTGCTCAAGTGTATGCTCGAACAAGTCGCAGGCTACCGCTGTGGCAAGATATGGCAACCTGTCGTGACAACTGAAGGTGAGAAAGTGAATATCCTTCGTCTGTTGAAAGCGTTTAAGGTGGGATGGCATGACAAGTGGAGTGTACTCCCACCCTAGCCGCAAAAACAAGAACGCGGCGAGGGTGGGGCACCCAGATTTATTTTAGCCGTCTTCGTGCGGATCATCTAACTTCACACGGTGGACTTCGCCGCCGCCCGCCCCAACATATAACTCACCGCCGCCTCCAACTCCGCCGGCGTAACATCCTCCACTACGCAGGCGTTGCCGATGCCTTCCGGTAAGACAAAACGTCTCACCCCGCCGACGTTCTTTTTGTCGCCGCCGGTGGCTGCGACGACTTTGCCAGCGCGCAGCTTCAAGGGCGGAAGCGGGCCGTAGAGATGGACGAGATTCTCCAGCCGGTCGAATTGCTTGGGCGAGATCGTCCCACGCTCGCGCGCAAGATAGAGCGCGGCAATCATTCCCCAGCCGACCGCTTCGCCGTGCAGCAGCAGCTTGTAGCGCGTGGCCTGTTCGAGGGCGTGGCCGACGGTGTGGCCGAGGTTCAGAATCATGCGCAGGCCATTCTCGCGCTCGTCGAGATTCACCACTCCGGCCTTCATGCGGATGGAGGCGGCGATGACCTTCTCCAGCGCCTTGGGCTCACGCGCCAACACCTCCTCCGCGTGTACCTCCATAAAGCGCACGAGGGCCCGGTCGCGGATGATCCCGGATTTGACGCTCTCCATCAGCCCGGCGCGCAGCTCACGGTCCGGCAGCGTTCCGAGCACATTGATGTCGGCAAAGACAGCGCGCGGATGCCAGAAGGCGCCGACGAGGTTTTTTCCATCGGGCAGGTTGACGCCGGTTTTGCCGCCGACGGAGGAATCTACTTGCGCAAGGAGTGTGGTGGGAACCTGAATGTAGGGAATGCCGCGCATGAAGATCGACGCGGTAAAGCCGCCCACGTCGCCGACGATGCCGCCGCCGAAGGCAATCAGCAGGCTGCCGCGATCACCGCCCGCTTGGGCCATCTGCCGCAGCAGGCTCTCCACGCTCTTGAGGGTCTTGTGCTGCTCGCCGGGCTCCAGAAACATTACGATGGGAGGCTCAGCGAAGGAACTGAGGAAGGCCTGCCCCCACAAGCCCCAGATGGGCGCGGAGGTCAGCACGAAGATCCGCCGCGGCAGCTTGCCCACGACCCGCTCGATACGCTGCCCGAGCGACTCCACCAGCCCGCTGCCCGCCATGACGTTATACTTTGCCGAAGGTGTCTCTACTCGAATCGTTTGCACAATACTCTTATCGTAATGCACTGGACGGGCAGAACTAATTGTCCTACTCGCCGTCAGTGAGACTGGATGGGATTTCGATCGTGACCAGCGTACCTCGGCCCGGATTGCTAACCACGGTGAAGCTGGCCTGGTTGCCGTAGAGCATCTCCAGACGCTCACGGACGTTTTTCATGCCGATGCCCGCGCCGGGGCGGCGCAGCGCGGAGCGAGGCCGGTCGCCCATTCCGACGCCATCATCGGCCACTTCGATGCGCACATGGTCGCCTTCGAGGCGGCTGCGCAGGGTGATCGTCCCGCCCTTCAGGCGCGGTTCCAGGCCGTGCTTGATGCTGTTTTCAATCAGCGGCTGCAGGAGCAGGCTGGGCACGGAAACGCCCAGCGTGCGCGGGTCGATCTCCTTTTCCACGCGCAGCTTCTCCGCGCCGAAGCGCACCACTTCGATGTCCAGGTAATCGTCGGTGAACTTCAGCTCGTCGCTGAGCGGCACGGAGCTTTCGTGATCCTTCAGCAGTGCGCGCAGAATATTGCTCAGCTTGACGATCATCTCGCGCGCCAGCTCCGGCTTTTTGCGCACCAGCGAGGCAATCGAGTTCAGGGTATTAAAGAGGAAGTGCGGGTTGATCTGGCGTTGCAGGGCGTCCAGGCGCGCCTCGAGCAGCAGGCGCTTTTGCTCTTCGAGCTTCATCTCGATGCGAAGGGTATTCCAGACCTTAAGCGCGATGCCCACGCTGATTGGCGCCGCCAGCCACACCAGCGCCTGCACCCAAAGGCGACTGGCGAGCAGAGCAAAGAGGCGGTGGGGGTAGAGATGGGCGATCCAGTCGCGGCAGGCCTCGGCGGCCACAATCAGGAAGAGCATAAGGAACTGGCGGTCAATGCGCGGCTGAATCAGGTTGCGGCGAATCCAGCGATAGAGGCTTAGGTCAATGAGAGGGGTGAAGGACCAGATCTCATCCTGCTCGACAAAGCGGCCAAGCAGCCCTGCCGTCAATCCCAGCGCGGCGTTGAATGGCAGCGCCAGATATTCGTGGTGATAAGCGGCTGGAGCCGCCAGCACCAGGCCGCCCAGCACGGCCCAGCCCGGCCCCAGCAGCAGGCCGAGCAGAATCACCGCGGTAAATGAGATGTCGGCGGCCAGGAAGTTGGGCACGGCAAAGCGAATCCAGACGCCCAAGGTGAGTGGAACAAGAAAAAAAACCAGCAGCGTCAAGGTCTGGCGGGGGCTGCGCTGGTCGGCAAAGAAGAGCCGCCGGAAGGTGCTCACGCGGGCCAGGACGCTGGCCACGGCGGCCACCACGCCCAGCTTGACCAGCAGCGTAATCAAAATCAGATGATCGCTCACCGCTTTGTATCCCGATGCAGCGCCTTCACCTGATAGCCGGCGCGCTTCAGCTCCTCGGCCATCTCTTCGGCCATCATCACGCTGCGATGCTGGCCGCCGGTGCAGCCGAAGGCAACCGTCAGGTAGCTCTTACCCTCTTCCACATAATGCGGCAAAAGATAGAGCAGCAGGCTTTTGACGCGCTCCAGAAACTCCTGGGTCTGCGGAAAGCCGCGCACATAGGCAGCCACTTTATGGTCGAGCCCGGTGAGCTTCCTGAACTCCGGCACAAAATGGGGATTGGGCAGGAAGCGCACATCGAAGACCAAATCGGCGTCCAGCGGCACGCCGTTCTTGAAGCCGAAGCTCAAGCAGCTCACCAGCAGGCGCGTGCTCTTCTCCTCCTGGCCAAAGCGAGCCTGGATCTGCGCGCGCAGCTCATGCACGTTGTAATTCGAGGTGTCGATCAGCGTATCGGCGACATTGCGAATGGGGTCGAGCAGTTGGCGCTCCTCGACAATCGAACGGGAGACCGTCTCCATGCGCCCCAACGGATGCGGACGCCGCGTCTCGGAGTAGCGGCGCACCAGCACGGCATCTTGCGCATCCAGAAAAACGACCCGCGTGCGCAGCAGCTTCTTTACGCCTTTGAGAATCTCCGGCAGGCGGTCGAGCGTTTGGCCCTCGCGAACATCGACGACAATCGCCGCCCGCTCCACCTCGGCAGATTTTTCAACCAGAGTAGCGAAATCCGGCAGCAGCTCCAAGGGCAGGTTGTCTACGCAGTGATAGCCCAGATCCTCGAAGGCCCTGAGCGCCGAGGCCTTCCCGGAGCCGGAGATTCCTGTAACAATGACCAGTTCCTTGCCCTTCTGGACCTCCGCGTGCGCGGCGGGGGCCTGAGGCGACGGGTTTGAAGAAAGCGTCATGGCCACATCGTACACTGAAAAGCCGCCATTTGCAGTCAGCATGCTTGAGGAATTGGAGTGCGAGTTGGGGTTCGTGGTTCCCCGGTCTCAAAATCGAGACCGGGGGCACCCAGCCAGTTTGGGTCATCAAACATTTTTATAAACTCCACTCGCCCCGCTCGGCCAGCTTTTGCGCCGCCGCCGGCTCAAGCGGGGGCGAAAGCAGCGGACCCTGGCCCAGTTCGCAGCCCATGCGGAGGAGCGCATTGGCTTGCTGCACCGTCTCAATGCCCTGCGCAACCACCTGCACGCCCAGCTTCAGACCCAATTGAATCAACGACTCCAGAACGGCCACTTGGCGGCCTGTCTGGGTTGCGGCCGCGGTCAGCTTGGGGTCTAACTTCAGCACGTCCACCGGCAGGCGCACCAGATGATTCAGCGGCGAAAGATCTGAACCGAAATCATCCACGGCCAGACGGAGATTGCACTCCAGCAGACGCTCGAAGAGCTCAAGCGCGCCCTTTGGGTTCTCGTTCAGCGTGCTTTCTCCAACTTCAAAGAGCAACAGCGCCGGATCGATGCAGTTCGCCGCCAGCGTTCTTTTCACCTGGGCAATCAGGTCGGGGTGGTAGAACTGGCGCTGGGTCAGATGGATGGCCAGCGTCAGTTGCGCTTGCGGCAACCTCTCGGTCCAAAGCTTCAATTGCCGGCAGACCGCCTCCAGCGCTTCACGGCCCAGGCTGATTGAGAGGCCGGTCTCTTCGGCCACCGGAAGCAGGACGGCAAAATCAGCCATCGAACCGTCAGCCCGCCGCCAGCAGAGCCGCGCATCGAATCCTTCCAGTTGTACCGTAAGAGGCGTACCGGCCCTTAGCCGGCAGATCGGCTGATACCACAACTCGAAGCGGCGCTCCTCGATCACCCGGCGCAACTCCTGCTCGCACTCCTGCAAACTGGCGGCAGCCACCTCCAGTTTTTTGTCAAAAATTTCAATGCGCCCCCCACCCGCCTGCTTGGCGCGATACATGGCAAAGTCGGCGTCGCGGATCAGCAACTCGGGCGCGACGTGGTCCGGTCCGGCAATGGCCACGCCAATCGATGCGCCAAATGGAACGGTGCGCCCATCGATCTGAAACTCCTGCTCCATGGCATGAAGGACGCGGACGGCCATGTTCTCAATGTCCGTACTGGTGAGGATATTTTCAACCAGAACGGCAAACTCGTCGCCACCCAGCCGTGCTGCTGTATCCTGCGGTCGCAGAGCCGCGCGCAGCCGCTCGGCCACTGCCACCAGCAGCGCATCGCCGGCAGCGTGCCCCATGGAGTCGTTGACCTCTTTGAAGCGGTCGAGGTCCAGAAAGAGCAAGCCGCAGTTTTGGCCGCGGCTGCGCGCCCTGCGGCTAAAGGCGAGCTTCAGGCGGTCCAGAAAGAGCGCGCGGTTGGGCAGCCCGGTCAGCGGATCGTGCAGCGCATCGTGTTGCAGCTTGGCCTCAATCCGCTTGCGGTCACCAATGTCCCGGAAGGAAAAGACCAAGCCGCCTTCGGCGCCGCTTGACTCAAGCGGACGTGCCTCCATAGCCACATCCACCAGGCCGCCATCCTTCTTTTTGCGCACCGTATCGAGCGAGGCAAACCCAAACTGTGCCAGATCCTTGCCAAACTGGGCGTTCTCCTCACGATGGGACTCCGGCACAATACTATCGCGCAGGCTTTGGCCGCGCATCTCTTCCGCCGTAAACCCGAAGATGCGGTTAAAAGCGGCATTCACAAAGATCACCCGCTGGTCGCGCTCAACAGCCACGGCCTCAGGAAGGCTGGCCAACAGCTCCTCCATCAGCCGCGGCTGTACTGGCTCGGTATGATCCGGCGGGCTCAAGCGATTGATCCTTTCGTAGCGTTGCAGTTTGATTGTTTAGCAATTCAAGCTTCAGCGTTCTACGGAAGCTCGACCAGTTCCACCTCACCGTCGCGACGGCGATGCAGCACATACTGCTCGCCCGACAGGTTATGGAAGATCAACAGATCGCGATCCCGGGACTCAACCTCCTTGACCGCCTCCTCGATGGTCATGGCTCTCTCGGCAAAGGCCTCGCCACTGGTGACAATGTGCGGCTCAACGACCGTCTTGCGCGTGGGCGACTGATGCACGGCGATTACCGCACTGGCCTTTTTGCGGGCGCGGGTTGGCTTGGCCTCGGCGACCTCCGCCTCTCCGCTCTGAGCGGCACGGGCTTTGGGCCGGGCCACCGGAGGCGCCGTGAGCACCTTCTCCTCCTTGGGCAGACGTTTGCCCTCGATGCGCCGGTCACGATGCCTCCGCGCCTGGTTCTCGGCGTGCTCCAGCGCCGTGCGCAAGGCCGTCTCCAGCGTGTCAGCCTTGCCGGCGGCTGCAATCGTCTGCAGGCGCGCCTGAATCGTGACTTCAACGATCTGCTCGCGCTTCTGCGCGCTGAAGACAATGCTCCCGCGCGCGCTCTTGCCCAGAATACGGGCAATCCGTTCCATCCCCTCCTCGGCCTGCGTACGCAGCGCCTTGGAGATTTTCACTTGCCGGGCGGTGTACTCCACTTCCATGGTCAACCTCCGCTTCGTGTTCTTCCCGCAGCCATTAAAAAGACTGGAGAACTTCGGATTCTACAGCATTTGCCCGGCGGTTGCACGAGCAAAGGCGTGAAATACGATTACGAAATGGGAAGACGGGATGGAGCCACTCTTTTTTCCCGGCAGTTTGCGTCCTGCCGGTTGGCCGTTTCTCAAGCAGCTCTTCAGCATTTGGCCGCTCCAAACTGATACGATGAGCATCGGGGTAAAAACTGATGGAACGAATGCTGGCCACACCGGCCGATGCGGAAATTATCCTTAGGCTCTATGAACTGCGTACCGAAACCGTGATGCGCCAGGCGCGCGCGTGGATGACCGGCGAGTTCTGGCCGGCAACGGCGGAGGAGTTTTTTGCCGTGGCCGGGAACCCCGCCGACCCGCATAACGCATGGCTGCGCCAAGTGCTCACCTATTGGGAAATGGCGGCGGCGATGGTGCTGCATGGCGCGGTCTCAGCGGAGTTGTTTGTCGATTGCAACGCCGAGGGATTTTTTCTGCTGGCCAAATTCGCGCCCATTCTGGAAGGAATTCGAGAGAAGAATCCGGGGTTTTTGACCAAAACTGCGGAGTTGATCAACCGTTTTTCGGCTGCCGCGCAACGTTACGAAGCGGTGCTGAAGAACGTGGAAGCGCGGCGAAACAGCCTGCCAGCTCGCCAGGAAGCGCACGGCCAGTATTTTTATCCTCCCAAGCCGTGAAAAATCTGTTGCCGAATCCGGGCCGAGGGCGCATGATGGAAATCGAACGAGATTCCCACTCGCCTGGAGGTTTTCCATGAAGCGCATACTACCCCTGTTGCTGGCTGCCCTGAGCCTGACCGCGCTGACGGCCAGCGCCGCCGGTTCATCCAAGATCAACGGCTGGATCTCCGACTCGATGTGCGGCGCCAAGCACGCCGGATCTGGCGCCGATTGCGTGAAGAAATGCCTCAAGGCAGGCATGACTCCTGTTTTTGTGGATGAAGCCAAAAAGATGGTCTGGACGATCGATAATCCGGACGCGGTAAAAGATTTTTATGGCGACCATGTGGTGGTGACCGTGACCGCCGATAATGCCAAGAAGAGCGTGCACATCGACTCGATTGCCAAATTGATGTAACAGCTTCAGGACTGAACATTGCTCTCATTGAACTGTGAATTGGGCCGATAGAAAGAATTGAAGATTGGACCGGAAGAACTCATGGCGCGAGCAGTGTGGAACGGTACGGTATTGGCCGAGAGCGAGAAGACGGAGAGTGTGGGGGGAAGTGTCTACTTTCCCGAGTCCAGCCTGAAACGGGAGTTTTTTCGGCCCAGTTCCTCCACCTCTCATTGTCCAATCAAGGGTCAGGCGCGTTATATGACCGTACTGGTCAACGGCGAGGAGAATCTGGACGCGGCCTGGTATTATCCCGACCCCCGTCCAGTGGCGCGCAAGATCAAGGGCCATGTTGCCTTTTGGCGGGGTATTGAGATTGTGGACTAAAGCCTTCGATGCGCATGGAGTTTCAGCCTCTCGTGTGATACATTTACCCCATGGAACTCAATGGGTTAGCGAAGTTCGTGGTGTTGCTGGCCGTCCTGTTGGCTTGTGGATCCTCTGCCGCCAAGCCGGTTGATCATCCCGCCGCCAAACCACAAAGCGCTCCGGCTCCTGCTTCCACCGTCACCGAGCCGCAAAGCACTGCTTCCACTTCCATGACCGAAGGCGCGAGCAGCCTCCACGATTATCCGCAGCAGCACATCACCGTCGCCAATCCGCCGGTTGCGCCGGTGGCCTGGACCTGGCAGGAGCAGGTTGCCTGGGCTGCCAATCTGGTGCTTGTCGTTCTGGGATACGCCGGCATCCTGATGGCAATCTCTTTGCTCAGGAAGATTGAGCGTCAGACAGGCTACGCGGAGGCGGTTGTCGAAGCGGCCTCGTCCACGGCGCATGCCGCGCTGTTGAATGCGCAATCCGTGATTCATGCCGAGCGGCCTTGGATTCTGATCACCGTCGAGCCTTCGCGGAGCATGGAAAACAGCTTCACGGTGATGGCCACAAACCGCGGCAGAACGCCGGCCCGGATCATCGAGACCATGGAACGATACAAGATCGCCATCGACGAAAAGCGTCTTCCCGCCACGCCTGAATTTCGCAACGAGAAGCGCAACACTCCATTTGCGCCGATCATTCTGCTGCCCGGCGAGTATACGGCAATCAAGCCATTCAGCCGAGAGGATGTGAAGGCGCTTTGCGACTCGGAGGAGCGCTTCAAGCGCATCGAAACCTGGGAAGAAAAGGTCTTTCTGTATGGAAAGGTAATTTACAGGGATTTAATTTCGGCCACCGAAGGCCCGCCTCATGAAACGAACTGGTGCTGCTGGTATATTCACGGGAGGCAGAATAGCGGATTGGTGATTGCCGGACCTCAGGAGTACAACTCTCATACTTAGATTGTTTTCGCTTTTACTATAGGCACACGTACCCCATCTATTCCGCGATTTCCAGCGGAATGGGTGGGACACAGGCAGAAAACCGGCCTGAACTATTTCCGAAAGCGATCAAAGCCAAAAGTAAGAATCCCTTGGCCGGATGCTCTACGGCATCTCTGACCAAGGGATTTGCGTGCTTCAACTTACCTATTGCGCGGGCGTGGCCGAAGCCGCGGGTTGCGCGGCTGCTGGCGCCGGGGCGGAAGCTGGCTTGGGAGCCTCATAGCGCTGCAGTTTGAAGAAGATCGGCGTCAGCTCCAGCGGCATCTTGTCGCGTGGGTTCATGTAGCTGTAAAACTTGGCGTTGATCTTATGGACCCGGTCGTCCCAGGGATCCGTCTTCAGCCAACTGTTGAGCGGAAGGGCGGGAATCTGGGCAAGATCATCCCAGTTCAGCTTGGTCGCCATCTTTTGCAGATCAGCCATCCAGGGCGTTCCGTCGGACTTCAACAGCGAGTCGCCGAGCTTGGGCGTGTTCAGGGCCTTCAGCTCGTTCTCCCGTTGAACCAGTTGCGCGTAATACAGTCCAGCCGAAGGCAGACGGTCCTTGTACATGGAGTTCTGCAAGTATTCCATCGCCTGCTTGGCGGCCTCGGCATTGTCATGATCGGAGTGATTCATGTCAATCCTCTGAAAGGTCGCTTCGTCCGGGAAGAGGAGGCGGTCGTTAAAGGCGTAGCGAGTATCGATGTGATGGCCCATCACGATATGCGCCAGTTCCATGGCCACCACCGAGGCGAGCGATTCCTCATTCGGCAGAGTGTCGATGAGTCCCTTGCTGATCAGTATGGTGTTGCCAACCGTGGTGGCTTCAATGGTAGTGGTAAGCAGTATGCGGGTGTGGACCTGATCGGTAAATGAGAGATTGTTTGGAACTTGCAGGTTGATGACGAGCTGATCGAGAATGGTATTCTCATATCCGCCCGGAGTGAGAGGCGCCACCAGGCCAGCCTCGACCAAGCGGTCGATGACGTTGTTCTCGGCCTCTGTCACCCAGGCGCGCGAGGCCTGCAATGGACTTACATCCTGCGAGTCGTCACTCTTGTCGACGGCGTCATCGACCTTCACGCTTACATTCTCGCTCTCCCGCGTGGGCAGCTTGAGCGAATAGCCCCAGAAGTGCGTCTGCGCCTTCAGCCCGGTCAACTTTGCGCCCGGAGTGTGCGTCTCTTCCACATAAACGGCCACTGGAAGCCAGATGTCCGGCTGCACATTCAAGCGCCAACT
>Ga0181529_10005064_pt1 | contig 13925 bp, 9 predicted proteins | sample PEATcosm2014_Bin_36_FD_119763 | JGI IMG/M metagenome (GOLD analysis project Ga0181529, IMG submission 119763) | Peatland microbial communities from MTU Mesocosm Facility, Houghton, MI, USA - PEATcosm2014_Bin10_30_metaG | ecosystem: Environmental > Terrestrial > Soil > Wetlands > Peat | place... | reverse complement strand
CCTGTCGCTGAAAGAACTCGAGCGGATGACGCGCCGCTATACCAGCGAGATCGGCATCATCATTGGGCCCCAGCGGGACATTCCCGCCCCCGACGTGAACACCAATGCCCAGATCATGGCCTGGATGATGGACACCTACTCGATGAATGTGGGGGCCACGGCGACGGGGGTGGTGACCGGCAAGCCCATCCACCTGGGCGGATCGCTCGGTCGCGTGCAAGCCACCGGACGCGGCGTGTTCGTCACCGGCATCGAGGCCATGCGGCGTTTGAACATGCCGGTCGAGGGCGCCCGGATCGCCATCCAGGGCTTCGGCAATGTCGGGGTGACGGCGGCCGAGCTGTTCGCCCGCGCGGGCGCCAGGGTCGTCGCCGTGCAGGACAGTACCGGCACCGTTTGGAACCCTCGTGGCCTGGATGTCGACAAGCTCACGGCCCACAAGCGCGCCCAGGGAAGGGTAGCCGGCTTCGCTGGCGCCGAGCCGCTCGATGGCGAGGCATTCTGGGATGTCGCCTGCGACGTGCTCATCCCCTCGGCGCTGGAAGGGTCGGTCACCGTCGAGCGCGCCGAGCGAACCAGAGCGCGCCTGGTTCTCGAAGGCGCCAACGGTCCCACGGTGCCGCAGGCCGACGATGTCCTGGCAAGGCGTGGCGTCATCGTGGTTCCCGACGTCATCTGCAACGCCGGCGGGGTGATCGTCAGCTATTTCGAATGGGTCCAGGATTTCGACAGCTATTTCTGGAACCTGGACCTGATCAACGACCGGCTCGACAAGATCCTGATCGATGCCCTCGCCAACATCTGGGAAACCGCCGAACAGCAGCGGGTTCCGCTGCGTACCGCCGCGTTCATCGTGGCCTGCACGCGCGTCCTGATGGCAAGGGAGGATCGCGGCCTCTATCCGTAATCCGACGGACAACCTGGCCAGGCGCCCCAACGCCTGGCCGCATTTTCGTCCGTCAGCGCAAGGATGGTGGGCGATAGTGGGATTGAACCACTGACCTCCCCCGTGTCAGGGGGGCGCTCTCCCGCTGAGCTAATCGCCCTGTGGCCGTGCGGAGGGCGGTGTCGTAGGGACTTCCGGCCCGGCATGCAACCCCGAAATCCCGCGCAGGCGCGGCATGCGTGTCGGGGTGCCCTGCTCCTGGGAAGGAATGCGTTGACCGGCTGAATGCGATTGCCTCACCCTGACGTTCCTGACATTGGCGAGCGTGGCCAGCCGAAGCGCTTCCTCCGGCGCACGTGCTTGGGGGTATGTGTGCGGTTCCTGTATCGCTACGCGGCTGTCGCGATTGCCTTGTTCGTGGGACTGTTTGGCGGCCTGGCCGTGTGGGCCAGCTATGCCGGAACCTCGGGCCTGATGGACAGCAGTGCGTTCTGCGTATCGTGTCACGAGATGCAAACCGCGGCCGATGAGTTCAGCCACACCGTCCACTTCAGCAACCGCACCGGCGTCCGCGCGACCTGCGCCGACTGCCATGTGCCAAAGCCGTTCGTCGCCCGGGTGGCGCACATGATCGGCGCCACCGGCGACATCATCGGCCACTTTACCGGCGTCATCGACACGCCGGAAAAATTTGGCGCGGACCGGCTCGTCCTGGCCAAGCGGGTGTGGGCCGAGATGGCGGCGAATGCCTCGCGGGAATGCCGCGGTTGCCACGCTTTCGAGGCGATGGACGCCAGGCTCCAGCGACCCGAGGCGGTAGCGGCGATGCACACCAGCATGGCCGACGGCAAGTCCTGCATCGACTGCCACCAGGGCATTGCCCATAACCTGCCCCAGCCGCCGGTCCGGCCGCTCCCCGCGCCGGTCGCGCAAGCCACCGCCGCGCCGCCGGTCGCCGCCCCGGCCGCTGCCGCTGCACCGCCCTCCGCCGGCGGGCAAGGCTTCATCGGCCAGCCCATCGTGCCACTCGCCGCCACGCCCGGCGGCACCGCCGTCGCCACGCTCGATGTCTCGGCCCCCGTCGTCACCACCGGCTCGGACGCCTCCGGCACCCATGTCACGACGAAACTGTGGATGAAAGGCGACGCCGCCGCCGGCCCGATGTTCGCCGCGCCCGACGGCATCGAGCTTGGCCGCCTCGTCGACCCCGCCGCGGCAAAGGCCACGGCCGGCACGCCGGCAAACGGCTGGATCCCCGTCGAGATCGAGGGCATCGTCGCCGCCGATGCCGTCGTCGCGGATATCGAGCCGGTCTGGCAGGCCACCGAGATGAACTACGAGTTCACCTGCGGCGCATGCCACGACCTGCACGACCCGCACGACCACACCGCGGCCGAGTGGGCCGCCGAGATGCCGACCATGGCCAAGAACGCCAATCTCCAGCCCGCCGACGCGATGCCCATCCTGAAATGGCTGCAAACCCAATCGCTCAAACCCAAGACCGGCAACTGACCGGCAGGAAACGACCGTGATCGATGGCCTCCACTCGCCCGATGCCCTGGACGCAACCAGGATCACCCGCCGCCGCCTGCTAGCCGGCACCGCGGCCTTGGCGGCGCTGCCGCTGATGGGCACCGCGCCGAATTCCACCGACCTGATCCTGCCCCCCGCCGGGGGCGAACAGGTCCTCACCTCCGCCGACAACGAGGGCCTGATCGACGTCCACCTGCGCGACGGCCGGGTGACCGGCGTCACCAGCCTGGACGCGCCCGCCAACGAGGCCTCGCCGATGGGGCTGGCCTGGTATGACCGCGCCATCGCCTCGGACCGCATCCTCTATCCGATGATCCGCGTCGACTGGAAGCCGGGCGGCAGCGGCGGCGACCGCGCCACCCGCGGCGTGCCGATGTACCGCCGCGCCAGTTGGGACGAGGCGCTCGGCCTGGTCGCCGGCGAGTTGAAGCGGGTCAAGGAAAGCTACGGCAACGAGGCGATCTTCGGCGGCGTCGTGGGCGGCTGGTCCACTGCCGGCGCGCTGCATTCCAAGGTCGCCCAGTTCAATCGCTTCATGGGCCTGTTCGGCGGCTTCACGCCGAGGATCGGCAACAAGAGCTACGCCTGTTGGCAGTATGCCGCCCCCTATTCGTGGGGCGTCATGTATCCCGACGATTCGATGGCCGACACCATGGCCAACACGAACGGGCTGATCTTCTGGGCTTCCGACCCGATGGACTGCCTGAAGCCGCTCGCGGTGGGCTATGGCCGCACCCGCGGTTGGATCGAGGAGCTGAAGGCGCGCGGCGTCAAGCTGTTCAGCGTCGACCCGATGCTGACCGAAAGCGGCGGCCTGTGCGACGCGTGGTTCGCCATCCGCCCGGGCACCGACGCCGCCCTGATGGCGGTGATGGCCTATTACCTCATCAGCGAAACCAAGGCCGACACCGCCTTCCTCGACACCTATACGGTCGGCTACGAGCCATTCCGGAAATACATCATGGGCGAGACCGACGGGGTGAAGAAAACCCCGGACTGGGCCTCGAAGATCACCGACCTCAGCGTCGCGCAGATCACCGCCCTGGCGAAATTCTACGCCGAGACGCCGCGCGTGAAGATCACCTGCTCGCGCGGCCTCCAGCGCTGCGACCACGGCGAGCAGAACGTCCGCATGCTGATAACGCTCGCTTTGCTGAAGGGCGAGGTCGGCCTGCCCGGTGGCGGCCTCACCTTCGAGATTCCGTGCGGCGCCGCCGGCACCGGCGATCAGCAGGTCATCGGCCGCGGCCCCGGCAACTTCCCGGCGGTGGCCAACCCGGTCACCCAGGCGCTGATCGACCAGCATTCCGCCCGCATGCTGCTGGAAGCGCCGGTGACGGTGCAGCTCAACGGCAAGGCCTACACCTACCCGCAGCCCGGCAAGTCGGAGTGCAAGCTGTCGTACTGGATGGGCGGTTCGATGCTGAACCAGCACGACGACATCAACCTCAACCTGCGCGCCTACGCCAAGTTCGAGACCATGATCGTGCACGACAGCTGGTGGACGCCGGCCGCTCGCATGGCCGACATCGTGCTGCCCGTCGCCTGCCTGTTCGAGCGCAACGACATCACCCAGTTCTGGCGCTACGTCGTCTACCAGCACAAGATCATCGAGCCGGTCGGCGAGGCCCGCACCGACTTCGACATCTTCAAGGATCTGTCGAAGCGCCTCGGCACCTACGACCGCTTCGTCATGGGCATGGAGACCGAGGAGGCCTGGCTGCGCCGGCTGCTGTCGATGTCCGATGTGAAGATGAGCTACGAGGAATTCAGGCGGGCCGGCTCCTACAAGCTGCCGGTGCAGGAGGCGCCGACCGTCGGCTTCGCCGCCTTCCGCCGCGACCCCAAGGCCAACCCGCTGACCACACCGTCCGGCAAGTTCGAGATCCACTCTGAGGCGATCGCGAACTACAAATACGCGGACTGCCCGGGCACGCCGCAGTTCCTGGAGCCCTTCGAGTGGCTGGGCAGCGCCAAAACCGCGCAGTACCCGCTGCACATCATCAACAAGCACCCGAAGTGGCGGCGCCATTCCTCCTACGATAACGTCCAGTCGCTGCACCAGTTCAGCAAGGTGAGCGGGTTCGAGCCGATCACCATGAACCCGCGGGACGCCGCCGAACGCGGTCTCGTCGATGGCGACGTGGCGCGCGTGTTCAACGACCGCGGCTCGGTGCTGTGCGGGGTGCGGATCACCCAGGAAATCCGCCCGCGCGTCGTGATGCTCCAGGAGGGTTCGTGGTATCGTCCGGCCGAGCCCGGCCACATCGGCAGCATCGATGCCGGCGGCTGCGCCAACGTGCTGACGGCGCAGCGCGGCACCTCGCAACTCGCGCAGGGGCCGGTCTGCCACGACGGCCTGGTGCAGATCGAGAAATACACCGGCACCGCCAAACCGAACGACTGGGCACCGATCGCCCCGGTCGCGGCGTGACGCGTGGACCGTCAAAACCAACCGCCGGCAAATTGACCGGAAGGAAACGATCATGACCGACAACCGCTTCGACTCGACGGGCCACATGGGTGTCTCGCGGCGCAGCCTGCTCGCCGGCACCGCGGCCGTGGCGGCGCTGCCGCTGATGGGCGCCGCGCCGAATTCCACCGACCTGATCCTGCCCCCCGCGGGGTCCGAACAGATCCTCACCACCGCCGACAGCGAGGGTCTGCTCAACGTCCACCTGCGCGACGGCCAGGTGATCGGCGTCTCCAGCCTCGACGCGCCGGCCAACGCGGCCTCGCCGATGGGGCTCTCCTGGTATCAGCGCGCCATCGCCTCGGACCGCATCCTCTATCCGATGATCCGCGCCGACTGGAAGCCGGGCGGCAGCGGCGGCGACCGCGCCACCCGCGGCGTGCCCAAGTACCGCCGCGCCAGTTGGGACGAAGCGCTCGGCCTGGTGGCCGACGAGTTGAAGCGGGTGAAAACAAATTACGGTAACGAGGCAATTCTGGGCGCCGTCACCGGCGGCTGGCAGACCGCCGGCCAGTTGCACGCCAAGCTGGCGCAGGTCGGCCGCTTCCTCGGCCTGTACGGCGGCTACACCACGATGATCGGCAACAAGAGCTACGCCTGCTGGCAATGGGCCGCGCCGTATTCCTGGGGCGTTCAATATCCCGACGATTCGATGGCCGACACGGTCGCCAACACCAACGCGCTGATCTTCTGGGCCTCCGATCCGATGGATTGCCTGAAAGTGCGCGGGCCGTCCTGGGCGCGCACCCACGACTGGCTGGAGCGGCTCAAGGCGCGCCAAATCAGGATGATCGCCATCGACCCGCTGCTGACCGAAACCGGCCGCATGTGCGACGAGTGGATCGCCATCCGTCCGGGCAGCGACGTCGCCCTGATGGCGGCGATGGCCTACTATCTCATCAGCGAGAAGAAGGCGGACACCGCCTTCCTCGACACCTACACCGTCGGTTACGAGCCGTTCCGCCAGTACATCATGGGCGAGACCGACGGGGTGAAGAAAACCCCGGATTGGGCCTCCAAGCTTACCGATCTCAGCGTCGAGCGGATCACCGCGCTGGCGAAATTCTACGCCGAGACGCCGAAAGTGAAGATCACCAGCTCGCGCGGCATCCAGCGCTGCGACCACGGCGAGCAGAACGTCCGCATGCTGATCTCGCTCGCCCTGCTGAAGGGCGAGATGGGTCTGCCCGGTGGCGGCCTCACCTTCGAAATCCCGGGCTTCGCCGGCCAGGGCGACGCCCGCCTCAAGGGCCGCGGACCCGCCAGTTTCCCGGGCGTGCCCAACCCGGTCAGCCAGGCCATCATCGAGCAGCACTTCGCCGAAACGATGATGCACGCGCCGGTCACGGTGAACCACAACGGCAAGACCTACCCCTACCCGCAGCCCGGCAAGTCGGAATGCAGGCTCGCCTACTGGGTCGGCGGCGCCTGCCTGAACCAACACGACGATATCAACCTGAACCTGCAGGCCTACGCCAAATTCGAGACCATCATCGTGCAGGACAGCTGGTGGACGCCGGCCACCAGGGTCGCCGACATCGTGCTGCCCGTCGCCTGCCTGTTCGAGCGCAACGACATCACCCAGTTCTGGCGCTACGTCGTCTACCAACACAAGATCATGGAGCCGGTCGGCGAGGCCCGCACCGACTTCGACATCTTCAAGGATCTGTCGAAGCGCCTCGGCACCTACGACCACTTCGCCATGGGCATGGACAGCGAGGACGCCTGGCTGCGCCGGCTCTATGCGATGGGCGCGCCGCCGATGGAGTACGACGCATTCAAAGCCTCCGGCTTCTACAAGCTGCCGGTGGACGACGCCCCGTACGTCGCCTTCTCCGAGTTCCGCCGCGACCCCAAAGCCAACCCGCTGACCACGCCCTCCGGCAAGTTCGAGATCCACTCTGAGACGATCGCGAACTACAAATACGCGGACTGCCCCGGCACGCCGCAGTTCATGGAACCCTTCGAGTGGCTGGGCAGCGCCAAGACCGCGCAGTACCCGCTGCACATCATCAACAAACACCCGATCTGGCGGCGGCATTCCTCCTACGACGACGTCGAGGCGCTGCACCAGTTCAGCAAGGTGAACGGGTTCGAGCCGATCACCATGAATCCGCAGGACGCCGCCGACCGCGGCCTCGTCGCCGGCGACGTGGTGCGCGTGTTCAACGACCGCGGCTCGGTGCTGTGCGGGGTGGCGATCACCACGGAAATCCGCCCGCGCGTGGTGATGATCCACGAAGGCTCGTGGTACCGCCCCGTCGAGGACGGCCGCATCGGCAGCATCGACCGCGGCGGCTGCGCCAACTCGCTGACGGCGCAACGCGGCACCTCGCAACTCGCGCAGGGGCCGGTCTGCCACGACAGCCTGGTGCAGATCGAGAAATACACCGGCCCGGCGAAGCCGAACGACTGGGCGCCGATCATGCCGGCGGCGTAGGGAAGGCAAGGCCAGGGATCCGCCTTGGCCTTCCTTCCTTCGCCCACCGGCGTAACATGGTCCCATGCGTTCGCTCCGATCCCGGCTGGCGTTGCTCTGGGCGTTGTCTTTCGCCGCCTCGTTGGCGGTGGGGGTGTTGCTGGTGTCGTTGTATCGCCAGTCGGCGGCGGCCCAGGCCGGGCGGGCCGAGGCGGTGGCCGCGCGCACCTGCGAGATGGTGGCCGAGCGTTGGAGTTTCTATGCCGCCGGTTGGGCCGGCCCCGCCCCGCCCGCCGGCGATGCCGCGTTCCGCCACGACCTGGAGGGTTTGCTGGCGATCGCCCTGCCGCCCGGCCCGCCCATGCAGGCCGGCGTCTGGCGTGCCGACGAAGGCGTGCTCGCCGCCATCGGCGCCCCCTCGACCGGACTGGAGCCGGCCATTGCCGAGGCAGCAACCGACGCGCTGGCCGACGACCGCACGGCGACGGCGCGAGCCGAATCCTCCTTGGGTCCGGTCGGCTTGGCGGCCTGTCCGCTGACCGGTCCGGTGACGGGGCTGGCCGCCTACGCGGCGGTGCCCCTGTTCGGTGTCCCCGGCCTCGGCGCCCTGCAGGCGGCGCTGGCCGTGCTGCTCGCCCTGATGCTGGCGATGACCGCCCTGCTGACCTGGTTACAGCTTTCCTGGGCCCGCCACGTCCGCGGCATCGAGACGGCGCTGGCCGGCCACGAGGCCGGCCAGTTGCCGCGCCTAGCGCCCACCGGCGAGCGCGAACTCGACCGCATCGTCGCCGCGCTGAACACCGCGGGAGCGCGTCTCGCTGAGGCGCGCGAGCGCTCCGAGGCGTTGGCGGCTCGCGTCGCCCTGTCGGAACGGCTGGCCGCCCTGGGCCGTGTCGCCGCCGGGGTCGCGCACGAAATCCGTAACCCGGTCGCGGCCATGCGGCTGCGCGCCGAAAACGCCCTGGCCGGCGACGACGCCCGCCGCCGCACCGCCCTGGAGGCCATCCTGGCGCAGATCGCCCGGCTCGACCGCCTGATCGGCGAGTTGCTCGCCATGACCCAGCGACCCGCCCCGAAGCCCGAAACGCTCGACCTCGCCGCCTTCCTGCAATCCTGCGCCGCCGACCACCCGGGGGCCAGCGTGGAGGCGCCGCCACGGACCCCTGTGCAGCTCGACCCCGCGCTCACCCGCCGCGCGCTCGATTCGCTGCTGACCAACGCGCGCCAGCATTCGCCGCCCGGCGCGCTGGTGGTGCTACGCGGCGTGGCGGAGGGCCGGACCGTCCGGATCGACGTGCGGGACAGCGGCCCGGGCGTGGACTCGGCGCTGCGGGAGTCGCTCTTCGAGCCGTTCGTCACGGGTCGGGCCGACGGCACCGGGCTCGGCCTGTCCATTGCCCGCGAACTGGCCGAGGTGCAGGGCGGACGGCTGGTGCTGGCCGATCCCGGCGGCGAAGATCGCGGCGCCACTTTCCGGTTCGAGCTGACATGGCCCACATCCTGATCGTCGACGACGACGCGGCGCTGCGCGAGAGCATCGCCGAGACCCTTGGCGACCTCGGCCACCACCCGGTGCAGGCCGCCGACGGCGAGGCCGCGCTGGCGCGCCTCGCACGCGGCGGCATCGACGCGGTGCTGCTCGACCTGCGCATGCCGGGCATCGACGGTATCGAGGTGCTGCGCCGCCTGCGCACTCTGCCCGCACCGCCGCCGGTGGCGGTGCTGACCGCGGTGCCGACGGCGTCGAACACCATCGAGGCGATGCGCCTGGGCGCCGTCGATCACCTGGCCAAGCCGGTCGGGCGCGACGACCTGGCCGGCCTGATCGCCCGCATGCTGCCCGCCCCTGCCCCCGCCGTCGCGCCGCCCTCCGAGGCCGGCGAGGACGAGTTGGTCGGATCGTCGGCGCCGATGCGTGAGGTGCAGAAAGCCATCGGCCGGCTGGCCGACAGCGAGACCACCGTGCTGATCACCGGCGAGACCGGCACCGGCAAGGAAGTGGTGGCGCGCGCCATCCATCGCCATGGGCGCCGGGCCGGGCGGGCCTTCGTGGCGGTCAACTGCGCCGCCATCCCGGCCCCGCTGCTGGAAAGCCAGTTGTTCGGCCACGCCCGCGGTGCCTTCACCGGCGCCATCGCCGATACCTCCGGCAGTTTCCGCGACGCCAACGGCGGCACCCTGTTCCTCGACGAAATCGGCGACATGGACCTCGCCATGCAGGCCAAGCTGCTGCGCGTGCTGCAGGACCGCATGGTGGTGCCGGTCGGCGGCCGGCCCGTGCCGGTGGACGTGCGCATCCTGGCGGCGACGCACCGCGACCTGCGCGCCATGGTGGCGGGCGGCGGTTTCCGCGAGGACCTGTTCTACCGCATCGGAGTGGTGCCGGTGCACCTGCCGCCGCTACGGGAACGCCTGTCCGACATTCTTCCCCTCGCCGAGCATTTCCTGGCCCGCGCCGGCGGCACCCGGCGCCTGTCGGGCGAGGCGGCGGCCCGGCTGCTGGCGCATCCCTGGCCGGGGAACGTGCGCGAACTGCGCAACGCCATGGAGCGTGCCGCTGTGCTGGCGCCGCTGGCGGTGCTGTCGGCCGCCGATTTCGCCTTCCTGGCCGGCGAGAGCGTGCCCGTGAGCGACTGGCTGGCCGGCGACCTGCCCGGCGCCGTCGCCCGGCTGGAGACGGAAATGATCCGCCGCGCGCTCGCCTTATGCGGCGGCAACCGTACGGAAGCGGCGCGCCGGCTGAACATCCACCGCCAGTTGCTCTATGAGAAAATGCGCCGGTACGATCTGGACCTGTCCGGAAGCCGGACAGCTGGCGTCGTCGAGCCGGACGAACTGCCCCCCCGGGAATTGCCAAAAACGCAGTGATTCCGGGCTTGTGGTATCTGGCACGCGGCTTGCTGTGGATGCCCCATGGGCCATCTGGGCCTGCACGGAGGACGGTATGAGACTCAAATACGCTCTGCTCGCGGCCACCCTGATCGCCGGCGCATCCGGCGTTGCGCTGGCGCAGCGCGCGGCAACCTACGACCTGACGCAGCTTCCCGAGGTGAAGGGCAAAGTGGCGCAGTACCTGCTCACCCCGCGCGGCGGCGTCGACGGTCTGCTTCTGGCCGACGGCACGGAAGTGTATGTCGCCCCGCGCCTGTCCACCCAACTCGTCTTCGCCGTGAAGCCAGGCGATGCGGTGACCATCCACGGGCTGAAGGCGCGGGCGATCCCGATGGTCATGGGGGCCTCGGTCACCAATGACGCCACCGGCGCCACCGTGGCGGGCGGCCCGCGCGGACCGCACGCGGCGATGACGCAGTATGAGGCGACCGGCGTGGTGAAGGCGCAGTTGCACTCGCCGCGCGGCGATGTCGACGGCGTGTTGCTGCAGGACGGCACCCTCGTCCGCCTGCCGCCGCCCGAGGCGCAGAAATTCGCCGCCGAGCTTACCCCGGGCAAGTCGGTGTTCGTGCAGGGCTTCGGCTATGAGGGCGCGCTCGGCAAGATCATCGCGGCGCGGGCGCTGGGGGCCGACAAGGACCACACCCAGCCCGTCGCCGGCCCGCGCATGCCCGGCCCCGGTGGCCACATGTGGGGCCATCGGCCGATGATGGGCGGCCATGGCCCGATGATGGGTGGCCCCGCCGCGCCGCAGCAGCAGTAGCTTCCTTCTCCCCCTCCCCTTGTGGCTTGAGCCGCGAAGCGGACCAAGGCCGGGGGAGGGGTGTCGCGCCGTCAGCAGGATGAAGCAGGCGGCGCCCCCATCCCGAAGGCGGGGCGCAGCCGCAGGCCCAGGGCGCTGCCCGCGATGGCGCAGCCGATCCACAGCCAGCCATGCAAGCTGCCCGAGGCAACGCCGCTGAAGAAGGCGCCGATGTTGCAGCCATAAGCCAGCCGGGCCCCGTATCCCATCAGCAGCCCGCCCGCGACCGAGGCCAGCAGGTGCCGCCCCGGCACCCGCCGCGCCGGCGCGAACCGCCCGGCCAGTGCGGCGGCCAGCAGCGCCCCCAGCATGATGCCGAAGTCCATCACCGAGGTGACGTCGCCCAGCACGGGCTGCGCCAGGGCCGCCTGATTGGCCGGCGCCGCCCAGGCGCCCCAGTGCGCCACGTCCAGGCCCGCGGCGCCCAGCAGTTTCACCCCCCACAACCCGAAGGCCGAGGTAATGCCCCAGGGCCGGCCGGCGACATAAAGAGTGGCGAAATTCAGCACGGCCAGCGCCACCCCGCCGAGTGCGATCGGCCACGGCCCGCTCAGCACGCCGCGCGCGCTCACCGTCCCGCCGATGGCCTCGACGCGGCCATGACGGCGGCGCTCCAGCCCCCGCACCAGCAGGAACAGCGCGCCGAAGACAAACAGGTTGCCGGCCAGCGCGGCTGGCCAACCGAACCGCGACACCAGCGAAATCGGCGGCAGGGCGGGCAGCGCCTGCCACCACCCCAGATGCGCCACGCCGACCACGGAGCCGAAGATGAAGAAGCCCAGGGTGACGACCATGCGCGTGGCTCCGCCGCCCACCGCGTAGAGCGTGCCGGAGGCGCAGCCGCCGCCCAGTTGCATGCCGACGCCGAACAGCAAGGCCCCCACGGCCACCGACACGCCGGCCGGCGCGACGTTGCCCGCCACCGGATGGCCGAACAGGCTGCCGGCCGCTAGTGCCGGGAAGAACAGCACGGTCGCCAGCCCGAGCATGACCAGTTGCGCCCGCAGCCCGGCACTGCGCCGGTCCGTGAGGAACCGCCGGTAGGCCAAGGTGAAGCCGAACGAGGCATGATACAGCGCGATGCCGAGCAGCCCGCCCAAGCCGAACAGCACCACCAGGCGGAACGGGGCGACCTGGCCGACCGCCAGGGCCAGCGCGGCAAAGCCGGCGAGCGCCGCGGCCGCCACCAGGGGCTGGCCGGGAACGGAGAGCCAGGATGCGATGACGGTGCCTGACACGGGCTGCCTCCTTGTCGGGGCTGCTTACATACGATCTATCATCGCTGAATTCAACGGTTTGTTTTTTATTTACAATTGTTGATAGTGAATAATCCTCGGTTTCACGGTCGCCCGGACAGCGGCACTCACATGCGGCGGGGTTTGGCCAGCGGGCCTGCCAAGTGATTGCGGATCATCGTCAGCCCCACGCAAACCGCCGTTTCGCTGTCGATTTCGGCGCTGATCGACAGGCCGAATCTCTCGCAGGCCCGGCGGTAGAACACTTGGCGCGACCCCGGATCGGACACCAGCAGGATTTCGCGCGCGGCGGGATGGAATTGCCGGATCTGGCGCAATTCGTGGCCGATCAGGATGCCGGAAAGAAACGACTGCAAGCTGTGCGGCGGTTCGCCCGCGTGCAGTTCGCGGCTGCGCACCTGCCAAATGTCCACCAGCAGATCCCGCCCGTTGTCCGCCAGTTCAAGGCCCTGGTCGAAGGAGCCGAAGTGCTGCCCGACATCGCGCAACGGCGGCCCGTTCCGGAACAGTGGCGCCAGCGAACCATGTTCGCTCAGCACGCCATAGAGGTCGCCCGTCATGACGGTGTGGAAATCGACGATCTTCCCGCCCTCGACCTTGAGCCATTTGCAATGCGTTCCGGGAATGCACAGCAGCGCGTTGTCCCGGCCGAAGTGCGTCGTCGCGCCAAGTCCCTTGACCTCCTCGCTGCGCATCACATCATGCCGTCCGTCGCGATGTTCCAGCGCCAGGCCTGACGTGACGGCAATGGAACGGTCGCCCAGGCAGCCCTTTTGTTCCGCCGTCAGACGATACAGCCCCGCCACTATTTCCCCGAAACCGGCGGGCGCCTCGACGTATTTCGTTTCGACCCAGCCTTCGCGGCTGCCCACCGCGCCGCACATCAGCACGGGGGCATCCGGGTACCGCGTCAGCCAGGCGTTCACCGCCTCGTTCAGGAACACGCTGTAATCGTAGTTCCGCGAGGAGAAAGGCGCCTGCACGAAGGATTTCAGCACACCGTGCCCGGCAACTTCGCGCCGGTCCACCACCTTGCCGTCCTGCACCAGGAAGGCGTGGAAATTGGTGCTGCCCCAGTCGATGAAGATGTCCACGTAGGATCTCCGCAAGATTGATTCGTTGCATACTGGGCGCCGCGCGTCGCGGGTGCTACGCGCGGCGCGGCGCCTGCACCGCCACGCGCATCGGGTACACGTCGAGGCGTTGCCACACCTTGCCCACCACGTAGGGGTCGCTTGCCAGCCAGGCGTCCAGTTCCGCACGGGTGGAAAAATCGACCACGCAGGCCGATCCGATCATTTCTCCGCCGTCGTTCAGGATGGCGCCGCCCAGCATGATCTGCCCGGCCTCGGCCATCGGCCCGACATTGGCGAAATGCGCCGTCCGCGCGGCCAGGCGACGGTCCTTCGCCCCGGCGTCATCGCCGTCCCAGGCCACCACCAGGTATTGCGGCATCGTCAGCCCCCCGCCACGCCCTGCGTGCAGACATAGAGCGAGTACAGCCCATGCGCCGCCGCCATGAACAGCCGGTTGCGGTAGCGCCCGCCGAAGCACAGGTTGGCGCAGCGCTCGGGCAGGCTGATGTGCCCGATCGGCACGCCCGCCGGGTTGAAAACCCGCACCCCGTCCAGTTCGGGGCCGATTCCCCAGCCGCACCACAGATT
>Ga0181529_10005062_pt1 | contig 13927 bp, 13 predicted proteins | sample PEATcosm2014_Bin_36_FD_119763 | JGI IMG/M metagenome (GOLD analysis project Ga0181529, IMG submission 119763) | Peatland microbial communities from MTU Mesocosm Facility, Houghton, MI, USA - PEATcosm2014_Bin10_30_metaG | ecosystem: Environmental > Terrestrial > Soil > Wetlands > Peat | place... | reverse complement strand
GACGGCCGCGGCTGGCGCTCCGGCGCGGTCGTCGAGCAGCGCGAGCTGACGCAATGGTTCCTCAAGATCAGCGATTATTCCGACGAGCTGCTCGCCGCGCTCGACACGCTCGATCGTTGGCCGGAGAAGGTCCGGCTGATGCAGCGCAACTGGATCGGACGCTCCGAAGGCATGCTGGTGCGTTTCGCCATCGACCCCGCGACGCGCGGCGCGCTCGCCGACGAACCGGAAGCGCGCGAGCTCGAAATTTACACCACGCGGCCCGACACGCTGTTCGGCGCGAAATTCATGGCGATCGCGCCCGATCACCCGCTGGCGGCCGCCGCGGCGCGGCGCGATCCGAAGCTCGCCGCCTTCATCGAGGAGTGCCGCAAGATCGGCACGTCGGTGGCGGCGATCGAGACGGCGGAGAAGAAGGGGTACGACACCGGCCTGCGCGCCGTCCATCCGTTCGACGCCGGCTGGAAGGTTCCGGTCTACGTCGCCAATTTCATCCTGATGGATTACGGTACGGGCGCCATCTTCGGCTGCCCGGCGCACGATCAGCGCGACCTCGACTTCGTCAACGTCTACGGCCTCGGCGCGACGCCGGTCGTCTGCCCGCCCGACGTCGATCCGAAGACCTTCACGGTCGACAAGGTCGCCTATGACGGCGACGGCCTGATGATCAACTCCCGCTTCCTCGACGGGATGACGATCGAGGCGGCGAAGGCGGAAGTCGCGCGCCGGCTGAAGGCCGCGACGCTCGGCAATCGGCCGCAGGGGAAGCGGCAGGTCAACTTCAAGCTACGCGACTGGGGCATTTCGCGTCAGCGCTATTGGGGCTGTCCGATCCCGGTCATCCATTGCGAGGTCGACGGCGTCGTGCCGGTTCCGGAGCAGGATCTGCCGGTCAAGCTGCCCGACGACGTCGCGTTCGACGCGCCGGGCAATCCGCTCGATCGCCACCCGACGTGGAAGCACGTCGCCTGTCCGAAGTGCGGCCGGCCGGCGCGGCGCGAAACCGACACGATGGACACCTTCGTCGATTCCTCGTGGTACTTCGTCCGCTTCACTGATCCGTGGAACGCCGCCGCGCCGACCACCCGGGAAGCGGCGAACCGCTTGCTGCCGGTCGATCAGTACATCGGCGGCATCGAGCACGCGATCCTGCATCTGCTCTATTCGCGCTTTTTCACCCGGGCGATGAAGAAGACCGGCCATCTCGATCTCGACGAGCCTTTCGCCGGCCTGTTCACCCAGGGGATGGTCGTCCACGAGACCTACCGCGACGCCGCCGGACATTGGGTCGCGCCCAATGAAGTGCGCATCGAGGGCGACGCGGACGGCCGCCGCGCCTTCGCGCTTCAAGGCGGCGAGCCGATCGAGATCGGCCCAATCGAGAAGATGTCGAAGTCGAAGCGCAACACGGTCGACCCCGACGAGATCATCAAGGGCTACGGCGCCGACACTGCGCGCTGGTTCATGCTTTCCGACTCGCCGCCCGAGCGCGACGTGATTTGGACCGAAGCGGGCGTGCAGGGCGCCTACAAGCAGACCCAGCGCTTGTGGCGCTTGACCTGCGAAATCGAGCGGGTCGTCGGCGCCAATCGTCCGGCCAAGCCAGCCGCGTTCTCGCCGGAAGCGGCCGCCGTCCGCCGCGCCGCCCACGGCGCGCTGGCCAAGATCGAGGACGAAATCGAGCGGCTGCGCTTCAACGTCTGCATCGCGACGATCTACGAACTCGCCAATACGCTTGCCGCGGCGATCGGAGCGATCGAGACGGAAAAGGTCGCCGAGGACCTGCGCTACGCCTTCGCCGAGGCGGGCGACGTCCTCGTCCACGCCTTCGCGCCGATGATGCCGCACCTCGCCGAGGAATGCTGGCAGGTCCTCGGCCACGAAACGATGATCGCCTCCAGCCCCTGGCCTGAGGCCGACCGCAGCCTGATCGTTTCCGACAACGTGACCTACGTCGTCCAGGTCAACGGCAAGAAGCGGGGCGAGCTGATCATCGGCCGCGCCGCCGCCAATGCCGAGATCGAGGCTGCCGCCTTGGCCCTCGACGCGGTGCGCCGGGCGATGGATAATAAGCCGGTCAAGAAGCTCATCATCGTCCCGCAGAGGATCGTCAATGTGGTGGTCTGATCGAGCGCGCGGCTTGGCCGCGCTGGCGCTGGCGCTGTCGCTGGGCGGGTGTTTCCAGCCGCTTTACAGCGAGGCCGCTCACCCAGGCTTGGTCGCGGATCTGCAGGCGATCGAGGTCGCGCCGATCAAGGATCGGATCGGCCACTATCTCGGCGACGATTTGATCAGCAGCCTCAACGGCACCGGCTCGACGCCGACGCCCAAATATCGCCTGACCGTGACTGTGACGCAGAAAATCCAGACGCCGACGGTCGAATCGCAGATCAGCATCGCCAACGCGGCCACGGTGATCGGCGCGGCGAAGTTCACGCTGGTGCAGCTTGAAAGCGAGAAAGGCGAGAAGGTCGTCTTCCAGGGCGAAGCGACCACCGCCGCGGTCTACGATCGCACGCTGCAGGGGTTCGCCAACTTGCGCGCCGAGCGCGACGCCGAGATCCGGCTTGCCCGCGCGCTCGCCGACGAGATCTCCTTGCGCGTCGCCGCGGCGCTCGGCGCCAAAGGCTGAACGACGGCGGAGAGGCCGAATCGGCGCGCCGGCGCCGTCGCGTCTTTGCGACGCGAATCGGCTATCGCCCGCTCGAGCCCCGCCGACATCGCCGCGCCAGCCTGGCTGCGCCGCTTTGGAGCCCGTCATGCCGCGTCTCTTCGCCGCTCTGTCCATTCCCTCCGAGGTCGCGTTGACGTTGGCGGCGGCGCGCGGCGGCGTGTTTGGCGCCCGCTGGATCGAGCCGAGCGACTACCACGTCACGCTACGCTTCGTCGGCGACGTCGACGTTCACGCTGCACGCGAAGTCGCGGACGCGCTCGCGACCGTGCGTCGCCCGCCGGTTGCAGTCGACTTCCAAGGGCTTAGCTGGTTCGGCGGCGACAAGCCGCGCGCGATCGTGGCGCGCATCCGGCCATCGCCGCCGCTTGTCGAACTGCAGGGCGATCTCGAACGCCGACTGCGTCGCGTCGGCCTGCCGCCGGAGACGCGCAATTTCGCGCCGCACGTCACCTTGGCGCGGCTGCGCGGCGTCGGCCCCGCCGCGGTCGCCGAGTATCTCGGCGCGCGCGGCGGATTCGCAGCGCCGTCGTTCGAAGCCCCGCGCTTCGCCCTCTACTCGGCGCGCGACTCGGTTGGCGGCGGCCCCTATCTGGTCGAGGCGGATTATCCGCTGCAATAGCGCGGCGCGGGCGCTGTCGCGTTTCGCGGATTGCCGCGCCATGCAGAGCTGGCGTATCTTTGGCTGAAACAGAGCCGCGTTCGAAAGCGGCGCGAGGAGGATAGAATGGAACCGACCAACGGTGTGGAGAGCGAAGCGACGGGAACGAGCGCAGGAGCGCCGTTGCCGCGCGCAGCCGGCCTGCCGCCGCGGCCGGACCTCGAGGGCGAAGTCGAGCGCAACCCGATTTTCGACGCGCTGGTCGGCGCCGACGAGGAAGACGTCGCCGGCCTCGTCGCCTATTCGATCTACAAGCAGAACAAGCGCGCTTGGCTCGACGACTTCGTCAAGACGACCGGCCGTGCGCCGAGCGAAGCCGAGACCCGCTCCTACATCATCGGCGAAAGCACCGAGCGGCGGCTCGCAACCTACCGCCGCCTCGCCGCCTCGACACTCTCCGGCGACGCGCCGTCGCGTGCGGCGGGGCGCGGCAAAGCCCCGGTGACGGGAATTGCAACCGGCGCGCTGTGGGCGGTGGCGATCATCGTCGCGTTGGCGGTGGTCGGCCTTGCGATCCACTCCGGTTATTTCGCCGGCGCGAAATAGTCAGCGCACGAGGGTCAAGCGGCGCGCTGCGCGCGTGAGCCCGGTGTAAAGCCAGCGGGCGCGATGCTCGCGAAATGCGCGGCTCTCGTCGAACAGCACGACCGAGTCCCACTGAGACCCTTGCGCCTTGTGGACGGTGAGGGCGTAGCCGTAGTCGAATTCGTCGGACTCGCGGCGCGTCGCGTAGGGCAGGTCGGCTTCGACGCCCTCGAAGAACTGGCGCAGGACCGCCACCTTGACGGCCGCACGGCCGGGATCGTCCTCCGATGTGACGGTCATGCGGACGAAGTCCTTGCGCAGCCCCGAGAACGTCTCGACCCGCCACAGGCCGCCGTTGATCAGGCCCTTGACGCGGTCGTTGCGCAGGCAAACGAGCTTGTCGCCGGCGACCGGCAGCGGCTCCACGATTCCCTTCAGCTGCCGGATGCGCTGATTGTAGAGGCGGCGGGTGCGGTTGACGCCGAGCAGAACCTGGTCGGCGGCGAGCACGTCGGCGGCGTCGATCTCGTCGCGGCGGATGACGCGGCTTTCGCCGTACTGGCCATAGGCGACCTCGCCGCCAGAACGGACGATCTCCGAGAGACGAATGATCGGGTCGCCCTGCGCCTGACGATGGATCGTCGTCAGCATCACGTCGGGCTCCGCCTCAGTGAAAAAGCCGCCGCCCTTGACCGGCGGCAGTTGCGCCGGGTCGCCGAGCACCAGGATCGGTTTTCCGAACGACAGGAGATCGCGACCGAGTTCGGCGTCGACCATCGAGCATTCGTCGATGACGATCAGCGCAGCGCGCGAAGCGGGCCCGTCGTGGTTGAGGGTGAAAGTCGGCGCGCCGTTCTCGCCTTCGCTGGCGCGGTAGATGAGGGCGTGAATGGTCGACGCGCCGACGCAGCCTTTCGACCGCATCACCAGCGCCGCCTTGCCGGTGAAGGCGGCGAAGGCGGTCTCGCCGGACGCGGATTCGGCGAGGCGTCTGGCGAGCGTCGTCTTGCCGACGCCCGCGTAACCGAACAGTCGGAACACCTGCGGCTCGCCGGCGGCGAGCCAGCGGCCGACCTTGTCGAGCGCCGCGGCCTGTTCCGGCGACCATTGCGGCGGCGGCCCCGCCGTCACGCGATTCGGTTGCGGCTCGGGCGCAGCGGCGGCGCGCGGCGGGCGCGCCGGCTCGGCCCTCGTCGCCGACCGCTCGCGCGTGCGCTTCACCCGCTCGAGATCGACCTCGGCGCCGCAATGCGGGCAGATGACCGGACGCTTGCCGAGATCATAGAGGCGGCCGCCGCAGGCTTGGCACTGACGCTTGGTTCCGAGCTTGGTCTTGCGCATGACATCTTGAGGGCGCGATGGGCGGGACGCCCAGCCGCCGGTGCGTGATAGCCGAACTTGTCGCCTCCGTCGCGTTTTCGCACGACGAAGCGGACCGGCCGGAGTCGATCCGTAGAACTTTCTTCAAGTTTTCGCTTCAGCATCGGAATCGGGCGACCCTGTCCGCCCGTCGCAGCCATTTGCAGAGGGCTTGAACTGCCCTTCGGCGAGGCCATATTTCGCTTGTTCGGCGCCGCATCGGCGGACCGGACAGGTTGCGACGGCAGCCGAACAGGTCGTTCGTTGGAAGGCCGGTTCGGCGGAGCGCCTGAAAGGGGCTTCGATCATGGTTCGCGTGACGGCGCTGAGTTCACCGTTTCTGCTCGGTTTCGACGGCGTCGAGCGTGCGCTCGACAAGGCGTCGAAGGCCGCAACTGACGGCTATCCTCCTTATAATATTGAGAGAATTGCGGCTGACGACGGCGCGCCGGAAATTCTGCGCATCACGCTGGCGGTGGCCGGTTTCTCTCAGGACCAGATCGAGGTCACCCAGGAGGAAAATCAGCTGTCGATCCGCGGCCGGCAGAACGACGACAGGGCGCGCGACTACATTCATCGCGGCATCGCCGCCCGGCAATTCCATCGCAGCTTCCTGCTCGCCGAAGGCATGCAGGTCCGCGGCGCCGAAATTGCGAATGGATTGTTGTCAATCGATGTGGTGCGGCCGCAACCGGATCGAATCGTGAAGAAGATCAATATCGCGGCGCGCGACTAATCGTAGAGTGTGCGCCTGGGCGCGTCCCCGGACGGCCCGGAAGGAGTGAGAGATGCCTAATTCTGACCCTCGGTTCGCGGCTTTGACAGCCAACGAATTTGCCCATCTCGGCGACGGCGTGATCGCCTACGTGAAGACGATCAAGTCCGAGGACGCGCAGCGACTGTTCCCGCAGGCTCCGGTGATCCGCCCGGGTCTCGAGCTGTTTGCTTTGCTCTCGGCTGACGGCTCGCCGATCATGCTCACCGACTCCAAGGACGCCGCGATCGCCAACGCGTGGCAGCAGGAGCTGGAGACGGTCAGCCTGCATTGATCGCCTAGGCCCGCGCCCCGCGCGATTGCGGGGCGGGCGGCTGCCTCAAGCAGGCCGAATCGTCTAATACGGACGTTTCAATCGGCGGCGAGGCGATGCGGGCTTATCTCGAACTCCTGAACGAAGCGCTCGAAAAGGGCGTCATGAAAGGCGATCGCACCGGCACCGGCGTACGTTCGCTGTTCGGCCGGCAGATTCGCTTCGATCTCGCCGAGGGCTTTCCGCTCGTCACGACGAAGAAGCTGCACCTCAAGTCGATCGTCCACGAGCTGATCTGGTTCCTCAACGGCGATTCCAACATCGCCTATCTCAAGGCCAACGGGGTCTCGATCTGGGACGAGTGGGCCGATTCCAAAGGCGACCTTGGCCCGGTCTACGGCAGGCAGTGGCGCGCCTGGGAAGGCGCGGACGGCAGCGTCACCGACCAGATCCGTTGGTTGATCGCCGAGATCAAACGCAACCCCAATTCGCGGCGGTTGATCGTTTCGGCGTGGAACGTCGCCGACATTGAGCGGATGAAGCTGCCGCCCTGCCATTGTCTGTTCCAGTTCTACGTCGCCAACGGCAGGCTGTCCTGCCAGCTCTATCAGCGCTCGGCTGACATCTTCCTCGGCGTGCCGTTCAACATCGCCAGCTATGCGCTGCTGACTCATCTCGTGGCGCGTGAATGCGGGCTCGACGTCGGCGAGTTCGTCCACACCTTCGGCGACGCGCATCTCTATCTCAATCACGAGATGCAGGCGCGCGAGCAGCTCAGCCGCGCGCCGCGACCGCTGCCGCGACTCGTTCTTGCGCCGGCCGAGCCGTCGCCGCGCGGCGCGCTGTTCGATCTCAAATACGACGCGATCCGCTTCGAAGGCTACGATCCCTGGCCGGCGATCAAAGCGCCGGTGGCGGTGTGAGCGCTCCCGTTGTCGCGCTGATCGCGGCGGTGGCGCGCAACGGCGTCATCGGCTCGAGCGGCGCGCTGCCGTGGCGCCTGTCGAGCGATCTCAAGCATTTCAAGGCGGCGACGATGGGCAAGGCGCTCGTCATGGGGCGCAAGACCTATCAATCGATCGGCGGCCCGCTGTCGGGTCGGACGATTGTCGTCGTCACCCGCGACCCCGATTTCGCAGCGGCGGGGATTTTGGTCGCGCGCGACGTCGACGAGGCGCTCGCGCTCGCCGAAGCCGCGGCGCGCGCCGCCGGGGCCGACGAGATCGTCGTCGCCGGCGGCGGCGAGATCTACGCCCAAACGATCGGCCGCGCGTCGCGCCTCCACCTCACCGAAGTCGACGTCGCGCCTGAAGGCGATGCGCATTTTCCGCCGATCGATCCGGCTCAATGGCGCGAGGCGAGCCGCCGCAAAGGCGAGCGCGGCGCGCGCGACGAAGCCGACTTCGCCTTCGTCGAATATGAGCGGCGATAGGCGATTACGCGCGAAAGATCTTCCCCGGATTGAACAGGTTCTGCGGATCGAAGGCGAGCTTGACGCGGCGCATCAGGTCGAGCGCCGCGGCGTCGCGTTCGACTTCGAGGAAGGCGATCTTCTTCTGGCCGATTCCGTGCTCGCCGGTGCAAGTGCCGTCCATGGCGATGGCGCGCCGCGCCAGCCGATCGGCGAAGCGCTCGGCGCGCTCGATCTCGGACGCGTCGTTCATGTCGACGAGCGGGCTGACGTGGAAGTTGCCGTCGCCGACATGGCCGACGATCGGCGCGATCAGGCCCTCTTCGGCGATGTCGCGCTGGGTTTCCTCGACGCAATCGGCAAGGCGCGAGATCGGCACGCAGACGTCGGTGGCGAACGGCCGCGCGCCGGGCCGCAGGGCCGTCGCGGCCCAATAGGCGTCGTGACGCGCCTGCCACAGTTTGCTTCGCTCTTCGGATTTGCTCGCCCAGGCGAACGGGCCGCCGCTGTGGCAGCCGGCGATCTCGCCGAAGCGCCGCGTCTGCTCGGCGACGCTCTCTTCGCTGCCGTGAAACTCGACGAACAGCATCGGCGTTTCCGGCAGGCCAAGCTTCGAATAGGCGTTGCACGCCCTGACCTGCAGCGCGTCGAGCAGCTCGATGCGCGCGACCGGCAAGCCCGACTGGATCGTTTCGATCGTCGCGTCGCAGGCGGCGCGCACGTTGGCGAACGGACAATGGCCGCCGGCGATCGCCTCAGGGACGCCGGCGAGGCGCAGCGTGATCTCGACGATCATGCCGAGCGTGCCCTCTGAGCCGACGAACAGGCGCGTCAAGTCGTAGCCCGCCGCGGATTTCTTCGCCCGGCTGGCGGTGCGCAAGAACGACCCGTCGGCGGTCACCACGCCGAGCGACAGCACAGCGTCCTTCATCGTGCCGTAGCGCACGGCGTTGGTGCCGGAGGCGCGCGTCGCCGCCATGCCGCCGATCGAGGCGTCGGCGCCGGGATCGACAGGGAAAAACAGGCCTGTGTCGCGCAGGTGCTCGTTGAGCGCCTTGCGAGTCACGCCCGGCTCGACGACGCAGTCGAGGTCCTCGGCGTGGACGACGAGCACGCGGTTCATGCGCGAGCAATCGATCGACACGCCGCCATAGAGCGCGTTGACGTGGCCTTCGAGCGACGTGCCGGCGCCGAACGGCACGATCGGCGCGTCGCGGACGGCGGCGATGCGCACGGCGTCGATCACGTCGTCGCGAGTTTCGGCGAAGACGACCGCGTCAGGCGGCGCGTTGTCGATCCAGGTCAGGGTGTGGCCGTGCTGCAGCCGCACCGCTTCGGCGGTCGACAGCTTCGCGCCGAATCGCGCCGCCAGCGCCGCGGTTAGATCGGCGACGGCGCGCTTCGGCAGGCGGCCGTCGCGGCGGCGCAGGCGAGGGCGGGTTTCGGTCGTCATCGGCGGCGGCATCCATTCGGCGGGGAAGAAGGCACATCTTGCCTCGCCGTGCAGGCCGTCGGCAATCCTCGGCGCTTGGCGGTCCAATCTGGACAAGCGGGCCAAGTTCGCCGACGTTAACGACTCGGGGCGCTGGCGAGCCGGGGGGCGGTCGCCGCGCGGGGGGGAATGGGGCATGGCGAGATTTTCCGCCAACCTATCGATGCTGTTTACCGAACGGTCGTTCCTCGAGCGCTTCGGCGCGGCGGCGCGCGCGGGTTTCCGCGGCGTCGAATATCTCGGCCCCTATGGGTTTCCGGCGGCGGAGATCGCCAGCCGTTTGCGCGACTTTGGTTTGGCGCAGGTCTTGTTCAACCTCCCGATGGGCGACACGACCAAGGGTGAGCGCGGCATCGCCTGTCTCCCCGACCGGGTCGAGGAGTTCCGCGCCGGCGTGGCGCAGGCGGTTGAATACGCCCGCGCGCTCGGCTGTCCGACCGTCAATTGCCTCGCCGGCAATCCGACCCCGCAGACCAAGATGGCGGAAGCGCGCCGCACGCTGGTCGAGAACTTGCGCTACGCCGCCGATCATCTGGGCGAAGCCGGCGTGCGGATGGTCATGGAGCCGCTCAATCGCTTCGACTTTCCCGGCTATTTCGTCACCCACAGCGGCCGCGCGCTCGACATCATCGACGAGACTGGCTCGACGAACATCAAGCTGCAGTACGACATCTATCATATGCAGCGGATGGAGGGGGATCTCGCGGCGACGATCGAGCGGTTGCTGCCGCGCATCGGCCACATCCAAATTGCCGGCAATCCCGGCCGGCACGAGCCGAGCGTCGGCGAGATCAACTTCCGCTTCCTGATCGAGCGGCTCGACGCGCTCGGCTACGAGGGCTGGGTCGGAGCGGAGTATAATCCGCGCGGCCGCACCGAGGACGGGCTCGGCTGGTTCTCGACCTACCGGGCCAAAAGCGAGGGCTGATGTCGACCGCCGACGAGTTGGGCGGGGGCGATCCGCGCGTTTTCCTGCGTAGTCTGTTCGACGCGGCGATCGCCGCCGCTCAGCCGGCTGAGACGCTGGCGCGCTTCCTGCCGCCGCCGCCGAAGGGCCGCACGATCGTCGTCGGCGCCGGCAAGGCGGCGGCGTCGATGGCCGCCGCGCTCGAAGCGGCGTGGGCGGGTCCGCTCGAAGGGCTCGTCGTCACCCGCTACGGCCATCGCGCGCCGACGCGCGCCATCGAAGTCGTCGAGGCGGCGCATCCGACGCCGGATGCGGCGGGGGCGGCCGCGGCTGCGCGTATTCTCGAGCGCGTCAAAGGACTTAGCGCCGACGACCTCGTGTTGTGCTTGATCTCGGGCGGCGGTTCGGCGTTGCTTGCGCTGCCGGCCCCGGGCTTGAGCCTCGCCGACAAGCAGGCGATCAATCGCGCTCTGCTGAAGAGCGGCGCCGGCATCGCCGAGATCAACTGCGTGCGCAAGCATCTCTCGGCGATCAAGGGCGGGCGGCTGGCGGCCGCAGCGGCGCCGGCGCGCGTCGTCGGACTGATCGTTTCCGACGTGCCGGGCGACGATCCAGCGACGATCGCCTCCGGGCCGACGGCGTCCGATCCGACGACCTCGGCTGAGGCGCTGGCGATCCTCAAGCGCTATGCGATTGACGCGCCGGCGCATGTGCTCGTCCATCTCGAAAGCGCGGCGGCCGAGACGCCGAAGCCCGGCGATCCGCGCTTCGCCAAGGTGGCGAACGTCGTCGTCGCCGCGTCGCGCTTGTCGCTCGCCGCCGCCGCCGCCGCGGCGCGCTCAGCCGGCGTGACGCCGCTCGATCTCGGCGACGCGATCGAGGGCGAAGCGCGCGAAGTCGGCAAGGCCTTCGCCGGCATCGCGCTGTCGGCGGCGCGGCGCGGCGCGCCGGCGCGCGGGCCCTGCGTGCTGATCTCGGGGGGCGAGACGACGGTGACGGTCAGAGGCAAGGGCAGGGGCGGGCGCAACTCGGAATTCCTGCTTGGCCTGGCGCTCGCGCTCGACGGCGCCCCGGGAATCTGGGCGCTCGCCGGCGACACCGACGGCGTCGACGGCAGCGAGGACAACGCCGGCGCGATCGTCGCCCCCGACACGCTGGCGCGCGCCGCCGCTCTCGGCGTCAATCCGCGCGCGCGGCTCGATGACAACGACGCCTATGGCCTGTTCGCCGCGCTCGGCGACCTCGTCGTCACCGGGCCGACGCTGACCAACGTCAACGACTTTCGCGCCATCCTGATCGAACGGAGCCAGGAAGCATGAGCGCAACGCAAACGCCCGCCGCCGCCGAAGTCATCGCGCTAGAGACGGCGGCGCTGAAGCGTTGGCTTGCCGGCGACCCGTCCGGTTTTCTCGAGATCAGCGACGAGGACGTCGTCTATTTCGATCCGTTCCTCGGCCGCCGGCTCGACGGCCTCGCTGCATTGACCGCCTATTACGAAGCGCTGCGCGGCAAGATCAGCGCGGCGCGGTTCGAGATCGTCAATCCGAAGGCGCAAGCCTTTGCTGAGGCGGTCGTTCTGACCTTCAATTTCGTCTCGTGGAGCGAAAGCGGCGAGGCGACGCGCTGGAACTGCACCGAAGTCTACGCGCGGCGCGTCGGCGCGTGGAAGATCGTCCAGACGCACTGGTCGTTCACCGGCGGCCGGGGCGGCTGAGCGGGCGGTTGCGAAACGCTCGGCGAGGCCCCAAGTTCGCCGGCATGGATCAGCTCTCTCCCGTCATCGACAATCCCCTGCTCGAATCGTGGGACACGCCATTTGGCGCGCCGCCGTTCGATCGCATCAGGCCCGAGCATTATTCGCCTGCCTTCGACGCGGCGCTGGCCAAGCGGCGGGCCGAGATCGCTGCGATCGTCGCCGATCCCGCCGCGCCGACCTTCGACAACACGATCGTCGCCTTGGAGCGCGCCGGCGCGCTGCTCCGGCGGGTGAGCGCCACGTTCTTCCACCTCGCCGGCGCGGAGGCGAGCGACGAGATCGAGCGCATCGAACGCGACATTGCGCCGGCGCTGTCGCGCGAGCGCAACGCGATCCTGCTCGACGATGCGCTGTTCGCCCGCGTCGACGCGATTTATCAGGCGCGCGAGAATCTCGACCTTGAGGCCGAGGCGGCGCGGACTCTCGAACGCTGGCGCGTCGCCTTCGCCCGCGCCGGCGCCGGCCTCGACGCCGACAAAAAGGCGCGGCTTGGGGCGATCGGCGAACGGCTGGCGAGCCTCGGCGCAATATTCGGCCAGAACGTGCTCGCCGACGAGAAGGCGTTCGCGCTCGTTCTCGACGGGCCCGACGATCTCGCCGGACTGCCGGAGAGCTTCGTCGCCGCCGCGGCGCAGGCCGCGGCGTCGCGCAGCCTTCCCGGCAAATGCGTGGTGACGCTGTCGCGCTCGTCCTATGAGCCGTTCATGCAATTCTCGGCCCGGCGCGATCTGCGCGAGCGGGCGTTCCGCGCTTTCGTCACGCGCGGCGCCAGCGGCGGCGCGCACGACAATGCGGCGATCATGCGCGAAACCGTTGCACTGCGCGCCGAGCGCGCACGCCTGCTCGGCTTTCCGAGCTTCGCCGCCTTCCGTCTCGCCGACTCGATGGCCAAGGCGCCGCGAGCGGCGCTCGATCTGATGCGGCGCGTGTGGGCGCCGGCGCGCGCGCAGGCGCTGCGCGAAGCGGAAGCGTTGCAGGCGACGATCGCCGCGGAGGGCGGCAATTTCGAGCTCAAGGCCTGGGATTGGCGCTATTACGCCGAGAAGCGCCGCAAGGCGCTCTATGACGTCGACCAGAGCGAGATCAGGCCCTATCTGCCGTTGGAAGGGATGATCGCCGCCGCCTTCGACGTCGCTCATCGTCTGTTCGGCGTCTCCTTCGTCGAGCGCGACGACGTGCGATTGCCGAATGCGGAGGCGCGCGCTTGGACGACGCTCGGCCCCGACGGCGCGCCGATCGCGCTGTTCATCGGCGACTATTTCGCGCGCGGCTCCAAGCACAGCGGCGCCTGGATGAGTGCGCTGCGCGACCAGCAGAAGCTCGACGGCCGCGTCCTGCCGATCGTCGTCAACGTCATGAGCTTCGCCCGCGGCGGCGCAGGCGAGCCGTGCCTGTTGAGCCTCGACGAGGCGCACACGTTGTTCCATGAGTTCGGTCACGCCTTGCACGGCATGTTGTCGGACGTCGCGTATCCGCTGCTGTCCGGCACGAACGTCGCGCGCGACTTCGTCGAATTGCCTTCGCAATTGTTCGAACATTGGCTGGAGCGGCCGGAGACGCTGCGCCAGTTCGCCCGCCATCATCGCACCGGCGAACCGATGCCCGAGGCGCTGATCGAGCGGCTGGCGGCGGCGCGGCGCTTCAACCAGGGTTTTGCGACGACAGAATTTGTCGCCGCCGCGCTGTTCGACATGGAGTTGCATCTCGTCGCCGATCCGGGCGCGATCGACGTCGCCGAATTCGAGCGGCGAACGCTGGCGGAAATCGGCATGCCGAGCGCCATCGCCACCCGCCATTCGGCGCCGCATTTTCAGCACGTCTTTTCTGGCGACGGGTATTCGGCGGGCTACTACAGCTATCTGTGGTCGGAAGTCCTCGACGCCGACGCCTTCGAGGCGTTCGAGGAGGCGGGCGACGATTTCGATCCCGCGCTCGCCGAACGGCTGAAGCGCTTCGTTTATGCGGCAGGCAACACGCGCGAACCGGACGAGGCCTACCGCCGCTTTCGCGGCGCCGATCCGTCGCCCGACGCGCTCTTACGCAAACGCGGGTTGGCGGATAGCTGACGTCACGGCAAGTAAAAGCCATATGCGCTTGGCGCTGTGTACTGAGTTATT